>WNFS01000714.1_pt1 | contig 24277 bp, 21 predicted proteins | sample 5400141 | NCBI WGS metagenome assembly WNFS01 (sample SAMN13153358, study PRJNA577476) | soil metagenome | isolation source: 60 cm saprolite under Madrone tree | place: USA:California | collected 2016-06-14
GCGCCCGTCCGCGAAAGCTGCTCCGCATGCATTCGCGGCGCAAGCCCCCACTGCCTGCCCGCCTGCAGCACGCGCTTTGATTGCTCCACCGAAAACGCGCCGCGATCGCAAAACACATCGCAGAATTCCGCCAGCCTGCCCTCGCCGACGTGCGGTAGCAGATTCTCCTCGATCAATTGGATGTACCGCTCCGCTCCCTTGACTTTTCCGCGGTACTCCTCAGGAACCACATGTGCCCCAAGAAACGTGGACACAATCTCCAGCGGCTGCTCCGCCGCCAGCTCTTTATGCAATTTCAGGATTTTCAGTTCGCTCGCAACGTCCAGCCCGTACCCGCTCTTCGCCTCAATCGTCGTCGTTCCGTGCGCAGCGAACTGTTTCAGCGCTGCAATTGCTCGTTTTTTCAAAGCTTCGCTCGTCGCCGCGCGCAGCTTCTTCACCGAATTGAGAATCCCGCCGCCCTTGCGCGCAATCTCCTCGTAGCTCGCCCCCGTAATCTTCAATTCATACTCTTCCGCCCGGCTCGCCGCATGAACCAGGTGAGTGTGCGAATCCACGAACCCCGGTACAGCCACGCGCCCGCGGACATCAATCTTCTCCGCCGCTCGCGCTTCAGGCAGCTTTTCCACTTCCGCTCGCGTCCCGACTGCCGCAATCAAGCCATCGCGCACCACCAGTGCGCCATCCTCAATCAAACCCAACTTGGAAAGGGAATCGCCGCGCCGCGGACCGCTCCCGCGCAGCGTAAGCAATTGCGATGCACCCGTAATGAGAAGGGAGTCCGCCAAGGCCTTCGTATTATGCCCAAAACAAAACCGGCAGGACAGGTTTCAGCTCTTCCCGCCGGTCTATTTCAACATCCTTGATGCTTCGCGCTTGATGCTATGCGTTCGCCGCTTGGCCCTTGAATGCCGGCAGAAACGCTTCCTGCACAAACGCTTCGAACGACGTCGGCGTTGTGTTCGCCGCAGTTCTCGATTCCAGCGCTTTCATGTAGCCGTTATTCATCGAACCTGCCATTTCGCAAAGCAGCATCGCCAAGCTCTTGGACATTCCCATGCCCGTCATCGCCTGGATCACCTGCTCATCCGGCAATTGCACGTACGCCAAACCAGGCTTCCCGATAGCTGCGCCGATGATTCTTGCTGCCTCGTTGTACGTGATGTCCCGCTGTCCGAGGAGCTCCCGCGTCTGCTGGCCTTTGAAATCCAGCCGCACCAGCGCCTCTGCCGCCGCCGCACCAATATCCTTCGTGGCGATCATCGGCAACAAAAGATCCCCGCGAACCGGTCCCGCCATCATCCCGAAACCCTGAATGACGCTAACCTGTGCCAGAGTGTTTTCCATGAAATACGCGGCGCGCAGATGCAGAGCGTTCAGCCCGCCAATTCGTGCCAACTTCGTTTCCATGTTGTGCAATCCGACCACCGGGCCGGTCTTTTCCGGCTTGTCCGCGCCGTAGCTGCTCAGCGTCACCGCATGGGTGACGCCAGCCGCCTTGAGCGCCTCGGCGATGGAATCACTTGCCTCTTCCTGGTGTGCGCTGTAATCCGGGCTCTTCAGGTCTGGTGGAATCAACACGTACACTGCCTCCGCCCCCGCGAACGCTCGACTCAACTCATCCGTATGGAGAACATCTGCCGCAAACGCCTCCGCGCCCCGGCTGACATACGGCGCCAGTTTTTTGCTGTCCCGTCCCACGACACGAACTTTCTTGCCCCCATCAAGCAACTTGCGCGCAACCACCGATCCCGTATTTCCCGTCGCTCCTAAAATGACATACATGAAATCCTCCTTGGCTGGCAATGCTTCGATGTCTCGACAGGCTCACCCGTTACGGACTACAACATCGGAATTCTTACGCCTGTTTTCTTCGCAAACAAAATTGCCTCCGGGTATCCCGCGTCCGCGTGCCGCGCTACCCCTATTCCGGGATCGTTCGTCAGCACGCGCTCGATGCGTTTCGCCATTTCTTTTGTTCCGTCCGCCACGGTCACCTGTCCCGAATGTTGCGAATACCCAATCCCCACGCCCCCGCCATTATGAATCGAAACCCACGACGCGCCGCTCGCCGTATTGATCAGCGCGTTCAGCAGTGGCCAGTCCGCAATCGCATCAGAACCATCCCGCATCGCTTCCGTCTCGCGAAACGGCGACGCCACTGATCCGCAATCCAGATGATCCCGCCCCATTACCACGGGCGCCTTTATTTCCCCCCTGGCCACCAACTCATTTAGCGCCAGTCCAAACTTGTCGCGCTCGCCATACCCTAGCCAGCAAATCCGCGATGGCAGCCCCTGAAACTTCACCCGCTTCTGCGCCAGCTTAATCCACCGGTTCAAATGCTCGTCCTGCGGAAACATTTCCACCACCAGCTGATCCGTCCGCGCAATATCCGAAGCCTCCCCCGAAAGCGCCGCCCACCGGAACGGCCCTTTGCCCTCGCAAAACAGCGGCCGGATATACGCCGGCACAAATCCCGGAAAATCGTAAGCGTTTTTCACGCCCTGTTCGAACGCCATCGTGCGAATATTATTTCCATAATCAAACGTCACCGCACCCAGCTTCTGCAAATCCAGCATCCCCTGGACGTGCGCCGCCATCGCCGCCATCGAATGCTTCTTATATTCCTCGGGACTCTTCTTCCGCAGTTCCAACGCCGCCTCGAGCGTCATTCCATTCGGTACGTATCCGCCGATGGGATCGTGCGCGCTCGTCTGGTCCGTCAACAAATCCGGCACCACGCCGCGCTTCGCCAGTTCCGCAATCAAGTCCGCGCAATTTCCCACTAGCCCAACCGAAGTCGCCTCGCCCTTGCGCACCGCATTCTTCAAAATTCGCAGCGCCTCATCGAGCGAAGTCACCATCACGTCGCAATAGCCCGTCTTCACGCGCCGCTTGATGCGTTCCGGGTCCACGTCAATCCCCAGAAACGCTGCGCCATTCATCGTCGCTGCCAGCGGCTGCGCCCCGCCCATGCCGCCCATCCCGCCGCTCACAACGAGTTTGCCCTTCAGATCTCCGCCAAAATGTTTTTTCGCCGCCGCCGCAAACGTTTCGTACGTCCCCTGCAAAATCCCCTGTGTCCCGATATAAATCCAGCTCCCGGCGGTCATCTGCCCGTACATCATCAATCCCGCGCGGTCCAGCTCGTGAAACCGGTCCCAATTATTCCAGTGTCCCACCAGATTCGAATTGCACAGCAGCACCCGCGGCGCATATTCATGTGTTCGGAAAATCCCCACGGGCTTCCCCGACTGCACCAGCAGCGTTTCATCCGCCTCCAGCGCCTTCAGCGAGCGCACGATCGCGTGAAAACATTCCCAATTCCGCGCCGCTTTCCCCGTCCCCCCATACACCACCAACTCTTCCGGCTTTTCCGCCACCTCCGGATCAAGGTTGTTCATCAACATCCGCAGCGCCGCCTCCTGCTGCCACCCCTTGCACGAAATCTCCCTCCCCCGCGCCGCCCGATAGGGTCCCTTTGACAAGCTCGTGTCCGCCACAGTCCCCGGTGCCGTTCCTGGTATCGTCATGCTCATCAAATTCTTTCTCCGCCGCCCATCTTAGCTCACGCATCTTCCTTTTGCACCGCCGGCATTCCCCCGGCATCCACGTTCGTTTCCGCTATCGATATGTCGGCTTCAAACTTGTGGTATAGCCGGTTCCGCGCCAGAATTCGGCCGGCATTTCTAGGTCCGGTTTGCCAATCCAACCACGTTCGACTTCAACGTAATATGCCGTCCGATCCGCGTTCGTGTAGTAGCGGACACTCTGCAAAGCAATCTGGTCCCATTGTCCCGTGAATTTCAGCTCTGACAACGAGCCAGGGTATTTCCCGAAGCGCACCTTGTGCAGCTCAATCAGCGCGACCGTTGTCTTCAAATGCTGGTCCCCAAACATGTTATCCGGTCCCCTGGTAATCCCGGACGCAATGATGGAACGAACCGCGACAATGCCACCAGCAATGATGACAATCGCCACGACGAAGATGAGAGCAGTAAGGGCAAATGAGAGCTTCTTAGGACGAGGCTTCGGAGGCGGAGGGATATTCATATGGCGGCTTCACGCTCAAGGAGCGTTCCCTCGCATTCTATCGCACATGCTGACCTCCCGACCCGCTTGCCCCGTGGCCGCACGTAGTGGAACCGCACCAAATAAATCTTTTCGCTTCGACCATGCTTCGCCACCTTCAGCAGATCCAGCACGCCCAGAAATCCCGACTCCCGTGCCAACTCCGGAGTAATGTCCGGAAAACCGATCGTCTCGATCGAATCGATCTCGATCGCGCCATCTCCCATCGGGTATCGCGCCCCAACCCGCACGTGCGGACGCATCCAGAACCGCACGCTGCACATGATTTCACCTCGCCGCACGCCCTCGCGCAGCCGTTTCGTGAATACCATGGCCTGAGTTTACTCCCTCCGACACGACTTACCCTCGGCCTATATCGACCGTCAGTATGCGGAGACCGAGAGCGGATAGGGCGCCGCTGCGCATTCTTGACTTGGCCGGGTTCCCCGGAAACTGCCCCCAGTTCCTCTTGGCTTGCTCGCCTCTGATGTTGGCAGATGTTCAGTTTCTTCTCCTCAATGTCACTGTCTTCTCATGAGGGGCATCCCATTGATTGGAGTATCTCGGCGGTAAGAAGGAGGTGCGTATGTCGTCCACCGTAACAGCTCCGGACATTGCACTGAAGTCGGTCCTGGTTGCTTTTGACTTCTCGGAAGCGTCTCAGAAACCCCTCCACCATGCCCTCGCCATCGCCCGTCACTATGGAGCGAAATTCTATTTGGCCCACGTGGTCTCCGGTCTCGGATATACCATCGCGGGACAGGAAGCCTTGAGTTTAGCCGCGGAAAGGACCCGGAGAACTGCTCAAGAACTGGAGCAGGAGTTGCTCAAAAGTGGGGCGCTAACAAGCCTCCACTATGAGTTCATCGTCCGCGAAGGGAATGTCTGGGAGCAATTGCAACTTCTCATCCGCGAAAAGCAAGTGGACATGGTGGTCCTGGGCACTCACGCCCGAGGTGCGCTAGGGAAGATGCTCCTCGGTTCCATAGCCGAACAGGTCTTTCGTCATGCTGATTGTCTTGTAGATACCGTGGGTCCTGGTTCTCCTGAAGATTCCCTGATCGAAAAACCTAAGCCCGTTCACCCCTTTTTGTTTCCCACGGATTTCACGCAGGCTTCTTTGCATGCTTTGCCCTACGCCATTTCTCTCGCCAATCATTTCGGAGCAAAACTCGTTGTGCTCCACGTTCTCCCAGTGGCCCCGATACCTGAAGGCTTTCATTGGTCAACGACCGGCGATCTCACGCAAATGCGAGACGAAGCCCGAATCGCTAGCCAACACCAGTTCGATGGATTGAATTTGCAACATCCCCAGCTGGCCATCCAGCCCGAATTCATGGTCAAGTACGGCATACCCAGTGAACAAATCTTGCTCGCTTCCCACGCTCTCAAAGCTGATCTCATTGTTTTGGGCCTGCAACGCCCCTCTCACGCTGACCCGGCGTCCCACATGCCGTGGAACCTCGCCTACAAAGTCGTCTGCGATGCACACTGCCCCGTCTTGACCATGAGAAACTGAGGCCCTCCCCGCCCTGAAATGCCATTGACAACTGGTTTCTCCCACTCTATAATGCCATCATGACCGCCAAGCTCACCCTGGACAAAGCCGGGCGCGTCGTTCTGCCTAAACCCCTTCGTGACCGCCTGCAACTCGCTCCCGGCGACACCCTCCAACTGGAATCGGAAGGCGAGCACATCACTTTGCGTCCCGTTCGCCAGAACGTCATGCTCAAGAAAGAACTCGGCGTCTGGGTCTACCAGGGAGAACCGGCCGACGATTCCATCCCCGATCTCGTCGATCGCCATCGCGAAGACCGTCACCGCTCCGTAACTGAGCCAATCAAGGAATAAAGTCCGCGGATGAAAGAATTCTTCGATACTTCCGTTCTGATCGCCGCTTTCCGGGGCGGTCATATTCACCATGTGCCCAGCCTCAAGCGCTTCGCGGCTGCGGAAAAGAGACTTTCCGCCTGCGGCATTCATTCCCTTGCCGAAGTGTACGCGGTCATGACCGCCCTGCCCGTCAAGCCTATGATTCCGCCCGAGCAAGCTGTGCTCTTCGTCGAAGAAGTTCGCAATCGGCTGACTCTCGTTTCCCTCTCCGCCGAGGAATACTTCACTACCATTCAGGACACGGCCACACGGGGTTTCACCGGTGGCCGCATTTACGATGCATTGCTCTTAGCATGTGCCGCCAAATGCAAAGCTCAGGCCGTCTACACCTGGAATCTCAAGCACTACCAATCCCTTGCCCCCGACCTCGCTCCCCACATCCAAACCCCCTGACCCATTTCCATCCCCCGTACGCCACGTATTCTGGCTTCCCCGTCGCCTCCAGATCCCAGCTTCTTAGAACCGGTAGTTCAACTCCGTGAACCCCAGCGCCCCATTCGCGTTAACCGCATAAATCCTTTTGATCACATCACCGCCCATCGCATATCCAAAGTACAAGCCGAACGTCAACCCATACTTCCATTTATAGTCTCCGCTGATGTCATACAGCGTCGCCAGCGAACTCGCCCCATTCGACGGCCTGCCGTTGAATCCGAACGTCCCCGGCTGGAACGCTCCGCCCCCCGAGTACCACAAATCATTTTTATTGCTCAGCCAAAGTCCATGCACGTCGCTTCGGATGGTCAGCTTCTTCCCTGGCCGCAGCATCACTTCGCCAAACGCATCCGTCAAGTTCATCGAATTGAAGAACGGAAACCGCGCATAGATCCGAGGCGTCGGCAGTATGGCGAAGAACGTCCCGTGCGTTCCATCCGCCGCATTCCCATCGCCGCTCGAATAGTAATATCCGCCACGAATCCACGGCCGTAGTCGGCTAGCAAACGTCGGTTGCCAACCCGCTTCAGCGGCGCCCGCACCGGCCCGCTGCGTCAGTTGCCCCCAACTGCCGCTCTGCAGCGCTCCCCACCCCAGCAAATCAAACGTCCCCGCATCCGTCGGCATCGCCAAAATGAAGTGCCCGCCGTATGTCCCGATACTGATTCGGCCGAGATCGGTAGCTCGCACCGCCGCCGCCCGGTTGTCCGTCTTCACCACCGGCCTGTCGTCGCCGTAATAAATTCCAAAAAGCCGCCACTCCGCCACGCTGCTTCCGAATTCCGCCTGCCGCGTCAGCGCCGCATACGTCACCGGCGTCTTCACCCATCCCCACCCATCCACTTGGAAAACGCCTCGCGTCGGTACCGCGCCCAGCGCCGTGAAAGTCCACAGCCCGTTCGAATACGCAAATTGCATCCCATCAAAACTTCGCAGCACGTCGGAATACCCAAAGTTTCCCAGCAACCGCTGCCCAATGCGCTCCGCCTTCAGCGAAGCCAGTGTCGGATCCTTCGGCGTCACCTCGCTCCCATCCGTAAACTCCATCCGCCCCATTCGCAAACTGGCATGCTCGCCCTTCACGCGAAAAAAAGCCTGCTTTGGAAAAATAAATGCAGCGTTTTGATTCCTGTCGTTTGCCGCGTAATACGATCCGCCCAGCCCGTATTGTCCCAGAGGCGCCGCATTCACCGCGTGTTTCGGCAACCCCAGCAAAATCGGCGACTCAAACTCTACGTTCCAGTCATAATGTTCATGCTTTTGCGAGAACCCGAAGCGCACTACCGTCCCCGAAAAACTATACAAATTGTTGCCGCTCGCCGGCTCAAACCAGTTCCACACTTCGTATCGTTCGCGCACGCTGCCGCTGAACGTCACGTCTCCGATTTTGATTGGTTGCGCTCCGGGCTCTTGTCCCGCCGCCACTGTCCCGGCTAGCAAAAACAATAAGAACGCGCATAGGTTTTTCACGGACTCTCCACCCCGCAGGATTCCCGGCCGCGCAACCTCGCGCTTGCCGCGACACACTTCGCCCCACGTTCGCCCCTCGAAAAGCGAACCACGCTGTTTTCTCGACAGTACGAATTTAATCTGCCTCGCGGACCTGTTCTCCGGAGCGCACCCGCAAAAAAGTTCCGCCCATTCTAGTTCCCGCTAAATTTCGCGCAATAGTTGAAAAAGGTTATGCTCTGTTCCAAGAGTCTCAGTGAATCAAAGCGCCATACACCAATTCGCGAAAAGCGCGCCGATAGGTGCCTGATTGAGGGAAGGGCATCTGAACCATCATCACTGCGAACAACTTTTCCTGCGGATCTACCCAGAAATAAGTGCCATAAGCGCCGCCCCAGAAGTAATCGCCGACCGAGCCGGAGAGCGGGTTACGGCCTGCGTCAGTTCGGACCGCGAACCCGAGCCCGAAACTTTGTCCCATCTCCAGTGTGGGAGCCATGTCCTCAAAACCGGAGCGCGGGATGCTAGGTGGGAGCTGGTCCGAAGTCATCACGGCAATCGTCTTCGGTGACAAAAGGCGGACGCCGTTCAGGTCGCCCCCATTTAAGAGCATCTGGCAAAACCGTCCATAATCAGACGCCGTCGAAAGCAGCCCACCGCCGCCGGAAAACCACTTCTGTTTCTCTTTCGTCAGATTCTCGACGCTGCTTGCGCCAGGCCGCTTGCCGGTAGCGGGATCCACTTGCAACTCTGCAAGCCGTGGAGCTTGTGCGGCGGCCGAGTAAAAAGCGGTGTCAGGCATGCCGAGGGGTTTGGTGATGCGTTCTTCGAAGAATCGATTAAGCGGCATTCCGGAAACCACTTCGACGATCCGCCCTAGCACATCGATCGACATGCCGTACTCCCACACTTTGCCGGGCTGATGAGCGAGCGGCAGCTTTGACAACTTGGTCACGAACTCCGCCAATGTCTGGTTGTTATCGAACAGATTGGCCTTGTTATAAGCCTGGTGGACCAGGCTGTTGCCAAACGGACCGTAGACCAGCCCGGACGTATGTCGAAGCAAATCCTGCACCGTCATCTGGCTCTGCGCATCCTCAAGGGAAAGAGCCGGCTTGCCCGTGCTCGAATCCATCTTCTCGACGCCCACTTTCACGCCCTTAAACTCGGGGAGATATTGAGACACCGGAGCGAGGAGATCGATCTTGCCTTCCTCCGCCAGCATCATAACCGCTACGCTCGTAATGGGTTTTGTCATCGAAGCGATGCGGAAGATCGCGTCGCGCTCCATGGGGATTCTCTTCTCGCGGTCCTGATAACCGATAGCCTGGAGAAACACTGTCTTGCCATCGCGAGCCACCAGCAGGACGGCCCCAGGAATTGCTCCCTTGTCAAATTCGCCTTGAAAAAACGTTCTGAGGCGAGCAAGCCGTTCCGATGAGAAGCCAACACCTTCCCGCTGCTTTGACTCTTGCAGGCTTTGGCCAAAGATGGGCCTTGCCCAGCAAGCCAAAACGCACATCGCGAGCAGTGTCCTTTTCCGATTCATTTCAATTTCTCCTTGGCAGTGGGCGACACTTTAAGATGGCGCAGTCTTGCGCGCTTCAACTAAAATTTCACCAGGAATTCTCCATTGGCCGGATACCCATCTTCGTCTTACAAGCGCGGGGCCCCCGGGGATGCTACGACCTCCACCAGTTCCGTTGTGGGAGGCGCAGAAGGAATCAGCGGTAAGTGGAGAGGCGGCGTATGCAGCTCGGCGTAGTTTTCGTACCATACCAAAGTTGCCGCCCGCTGCCAGAGCCGAACACCAACCAGCACCAAAGTGAGTAGCTCCAGGAGCAGCCAACTGGCGCTGAACAACACGTGCGGAATCCTCAGCCATAAAGTCCAAGCCGCGAACACGGCAATCCCCGCGACGATCGCAGTCGTCAAATAAATCGAAACCAGCCGCGGCAAGTTTCGCAGAACGAGAACGAATGAGCGAAAACTCAGCACGCGCATTCCGCGCACGTCATCGATTACCGTGCGTGCCTGCGCCAAATCAAACCAGCCCCGTACAAAGAGCGCCAACAGCAGGCATAGAAACGAGCCGCCCACTTGCACATAAAAACCTTGCATCTCGCGCGGAGCATCGGAAGCCATCTTGCCGGAAACGCGCTGCACCACCGCGGCCAAACCAAACACGATCCCGAACGGAATGATGGACCAGAGCAGCAGGCGCACCATTCGCCAGAAGAACTCTCCGCAGGATTCAAAGAACTGGCCACGCGCGAGTTTCCGGTCCTGGTGATAAGTTCCGAGGACTCCGCCCGAGATAAAGACCATGTAGAAAAGGAAGATCAGCCCAGCGGCTAAAGACCCGGTCATCCACGGCATCGTCGAAATTTCGGGTTTGCTGAGCAGTTCCAAAAAAACGCTGGCGTCAAAGCCCTTGCTCATCCCTTCCGCATAAAGACTCTTGTCCAGCATCGGGTGGAGAACCGCTCCAGGCGCAAGCGATCCCAAGAATCCAATCACCAGGTTGACGAAGAAAATCCACCAAACCAAGCGCTGGTGCCGCCATACCAGCAAGAGACCATCTCGAATCGGTCGTTTCGGCATCGCTCCTCAGGCCAGCCAGGACACCAGCTGAGCAAACCACTGCGTCATGATCATCCAATAACCGGCAATCTTTCCTGAGCTGCCACCGTTGGAATCTGCAAGCCAGCTGTTATTGAAGCGGTCGCGATCGAGCAAAATGCCGTGCTCCGGGTCGATTTCCGCGGAAACCAGCTTGGCCTTCTTCTGCCAGGTATAGCGATGCCACCGGTCCTGGCCGTCCCAGCGCTCGCGAAGGATTTCGCCGTTGTCGAATTTCACTTCCAAGGTTACGGGCAAAACGAAGTCACCCTTGCGGTGAACAACTACAATGGAAACGTACTCGGTTTCGCCCTTCTTCTCTTTTTTCGGCGCGTTTTTGTCAGCCCAGTCGGCGCGGTAGCTTTCGGCTCTTTGTATTCGGTAGTCCAGCACCTGCGTTCCTCGCACCGCCTGGTTCCAATACCAATCCAGGTTCTGGCCCGCGACTTCATTTACCGTGTTCATGAAATCATCGCCAGTCGGATGCTTGAAACGGTAACGTTCAAAGTAAACGTGCTGGGCCTCGCGCACTTTTAGCTCTCCAATAAAGTGTTCCAGCGTCAGCAGTGCGAGCGCTGTTTTGCTGTAGGTGATCCCGCCGTACGAGCCGGAGTTCACAAATTGCCAGCCCCGGCGCGTCATCGGATCGTATTCCGCCACACCGATGTAGCCGATTCGGGCGATTCCACTTTCCCCCGCGCTAGCGACTCGCGTGTTCAAGACGTCGACGTCACGGCCATACAGAGCGTCCATGATCTTGCACTCGGTGTATTGGTTGATGCCCTCGTCGAGCCATGCTTCTTCAAACTCATTAGTGGCCACCATGCCATACCAATATTGGTGGCCGAATTCATGTTCGACAACACCCTCCGGAAATTTCAAGCCATCGGGAGCCCACCACGCCGTGCCGGCCGTAATGAACGTGGGATATTCCATGCCGGCCGCGGCAAAACCGCCGTGCGGCGGATCGACCACCGTAACTTGCGAATAAGGATAAGGCCCAATCCATTCGTCAAATCTTTTCATCGTGCCTTTTAGGGCATCCATGTAGCGTGGAGCGCTCTTCATGTGCCCCGGCTGCATCAGCAGGCGCAGCTTCACTGTGCCGCTGCTAATCTGCACGGTGTCTTCGACGATCTTCGTCCCGGGATCGGCCGTCCAGGCAAAGTCGTGCACATCCTCGGCCCTGAAGACTAGTGTCTTGGTTCCGTCGGCATTGGCAGTTTCGCCCGTCTGAACGCCCGTGGCGCCCACGTTGAAATTGGATGGCAGCGTCACCTTCACGTCGTACGTGCCGAAGTCCGCGAAGAACTCCGTGGTCGCGTGATACTGGTGGCAGTTCCAGGCATTCTTCCACCACACCCCGATCTTCGGGAACCATTGTCCGGCTAGCAGAAAATCCCGTTTGTAGCCGGAGCGCGCCACCACTTCGGGGAATTGGTCGTGGAACGCAATCTTAAACGTGATGCTTGCGTTCGGCGCGACAGGGCGCGGCAGTTGCACTTCCACCACCGTCTTATCATCGGCGTTGTTGTCATCCGGGTGTGTAAACCGAAGTTGGTTTGTCAGATCACCCATGCCAACCACTTCAAGCGACTTGATCGCGTCTTCCCCGAACTTCTTCTCCTCCCACTTTGCGCCAATTTCGACGTCGCGGTTGCCGCCCTCGTAGCCTTCTCTCGTAAACGTGGACTTTGGCTGGAACGCGTTCAGATACAAGTGAAAAGGCAGTCGGTCCTGGGGCACGCCTGTATAGTTCGTCCACGTGAGTGTTTCTCGCGCATCGAGGCTATGGTTCTCGGGGTTGTACTTGGCTTCAATCTGGTAGGCCACCACGCGGTTGGAGAGCGGAGCCTTCTGCGAGGGCAGCAGTGGCGAAGTCTGTGCCAGAAGCGGCACAGCTCCTGTCAGGCAAAGCTGTGCTACAAAAATCAGGCATCCACGCACAAATTTCATCTGAAATTTCCAGTTTACATTTAAGACTTGTGCATCATACCCTCCCAGTGTCCTCCGCACAACGAATTTGCCTTCGCAGCGCACCCCGGCGAGATGCTCGCCGTGGGGCTCCCTTCGCCAGCCTCTAATAGATTTGACTCATCAGCATGAGTCAGATACACTCATATTCATGGCCAAGCGTCTCCAAGTGATTCTAAAGGATCCCGAATACCGCGAAATTCAGCGTGTCGCCCGCTCCCGCCGCATGTCCATCGCCGAATGGGTCCGCCAGGCCCTCGACCTGGCACGCCGGCGTGAACCTGGCACCGGAGTGGGGAAGAAGCTCGAAGTGATTCGCGCGGCGGTCCGGCACGACTTTCCCTCGTCGGATATCGACCGTATGTTGGCGGAAATCGAGAGCGGATACGGCTCCGGTACACATCTTTGATTCTGGTCGACTCGAATATCCCGATGTATCTTGTCGGCGCACCTCATCCGCACAAGGCCGATGCTCAGCGTTTGCTGGAAAACCTGATCAGCGACCGGCAACGCCTGGTCACGGATGCCGAGGTCCTGCAGGAGATTCTCCACCGCTATGTGGCGATCGACCGGCGCGATGCTATCCAACCTGCATTCGACGCTTTGCTTGGCATTGCCGACGAGGTGCTGGCCGTCGACCACGCCGCAACCGTGCGCGCGAAAGAGATTGTGATGGGACGTCGGCACATGTCCGCGCGTGATGCCGTGCATCTGGCGATCATGGAGCAGCATGGAATCAAGCGAATCCTTAGCTTCGATTCTGGTCTCGACGGCTTCCCTGGAATCACCCGCCTCTCGTAAGGTCGACCCTCCCCTAACCCAGCCAGATCAACGTTTCGTTTATCTCGGCAAACTGAACCAGATGGTGTTATAAATCCCATCAATCAGCTCCATGGAGGCGGTTCAATGGCAAAGCCAATCCCGAATCAACCTTCTTCCACAGCCGGAAAGCGGCGGAGCAGGCGTTTTCCCTTCATCTCCCCAGTGGAAGCCACCTGGCAGGAGGCCAACGGCAAAATCTTCCGGGAAGCGGGGCAAGCCACGGAAGTAAACGCTCAGGGTGGTTTGCTGGAGATGAAGGCTTACCCTGCCGCTGGCACTCAGATTGAGTTGACGAATCTCACTACGCACGAAACTTCGCAAGCTCGCGTTGTCGGCGTTCGTCGCAGTAGCGAAGGCCGCTTGTTAGGGGTTGCCATCGAGCTTTTCGTCCCTAGTGAGACCTTCTGGGGCATGAATCTCCAGCTGAAGAAAACTTGCGCCGACCTCGTCAGGCTCGAGTATGAGATGCGCTCAGGCCCTTTCGATCCGCGCATTCTCACGGAGTTCCGGGATGCCGTCGACAATGTGCGCAAGACCGCGTGGGCCGTTCAAGAGTGGCAAGAGCGCCAAGCGCGGCACCAAGATCCGCTCACGGTGCTCCCTTTGCTGACCGCTGAAGGTATCCGCCGCGCCACACAGCTCTGCGACGCCATAACCGCGGGCTTGGCCGCACACGAAGTGGTTCGCGAAACCGTGGGCATTGACGAATTTTTCCAAGCCGTCGAGCGCGTCCACCAGAGCCTCCGTGATCTCTTAAAGGACCGTCAACCCTGACCGTAAGTCTACGATCGGCAGTAATGGGTGACCGGCCCCATCACCTGATGGGGTTGATCCCGAGCAGAAGCGCAATTCCAGGTGACAGAGAGGAGTGCATGGCTTAGACTTTTATTGAGCTGCAGAGGTATCTCATGACGCTGGACGTAAAACCCGAGGTTGCCGCGGCACTGGAAGCCCTGGCTTCTGCGCGAGGCTTGTCTGTCGAAGACTACCTTGAGCAGCTCGTGGAAAAAGAGCTGCCGCTCAAACCGGAAGCACCCGCCCCTTCCGAAGGCAGTGGCATGGTTTGGGAAAACGGGCTATTTGTCTACCGTACCGGCAGGCCCCTGCCATTGCGCGCGAGAAGCAGCTAAAACGATGGCGCCGCGAAAAGAAGGTCGCGCTTATAAAAAGCGTCAACCCCGCTTGGCGAGACCTTAGCGAAGACTTCCCCCGCTAGCCCAGTCCCTCTGGTGTCATTCCGAGCGGAGCGGGCCGATTTTTTCTTCCGTTTTCGCTCCTGCGAAAACGTCGGCCTGCGCAGTCGAGGAATCTCTCTTCGCATTTTGTAGCTTACGATTTATTGTAATGAGACGGTCTTGTAAGTAACGCTGTCGGAGATGCCGACGACACCATGGCGACGAACAGCATCCGCATTCGGTATCGGCCCCTGCGACTTGGTTGGTGTGTCCGCGAGGGAAACTGGGCAGACCTCCGAAAGGTATTGCGACTTGCACACACGCTCTGGGGCGGCGTGTTCAACCCCATCCTGTCGCTTGGCGATCCGGACCGCGCGGCCCAGCTAGTTCGCTTGTATCAAGTGGACGCATTGTTTCCTGCCGAGGAAGACGCGCAGTTAACTACGTTTGCCGAGAGGTTCCCTCACCTGCGCTGGCCTGGCGTGCACAAGAGTGTATTTATCGGGGGCATGGGGGAAAGAGGGCATGCGACGTGCCTGGATATTTACCATCCGATCCGGCGCATTTACGAAGAAAACTTGGATGGAAAGCATCAGCCGAACGTTACGGCCACGCTCTATGAATGGGACCCCGCCGATCCGCTCGGCGATGTTTTTCTCGCGCAATTCGGCGCCTTTCCATCGCGGGAAGAAATCCATTTGGATTACGACGGCATGATCGAGCGGAATCTCAAGGGAGCGAGAACCGCGCTGCTTCCTGACGGTCCCGTACCGGCGGAGGCGTACAAGCAACTTACGCCGTCCGCTCTTTCGGGATTTGATCTCTGGCGCGACCGGTCACCCAATTGGGACCATCCGGGACTGTACGTGGGCGACGCAGGTGATTTTACGGACGTCGTAGATTTTTGGAATTTGCGGGCCGCCAGTTTGAAAGTGCTCTTTTTCGATCCGCAGCACGAGGCGCGGCTCGGGGAAGTGGCACGCGCGTATATCAGGGTTCTGGGCGAGAGGCCCCGGGACGATACGAGGTTCGAGACGGAATTTGGCGTATGGTCGAAGGAAGGTAGGGAAGTGGATCTGAAACCCTTCAACGCCAAGAGTGTGATGCGCGTGGAGCTTCATGAAGGAATCTGGAACGGGCGGAATCTTAAGCCGCCGCTCATGTACATCGAAGACGAGAGGGTTCTCGGATCACGCTCGGAGAACGAAGGGATTCCGTCGCTTACGTTTGAATTACGCGAGAAGCCGTTCTACGACGAGTATGAGCTTCACACGCAAAACTATGTGGCGAGCGTTGAACCACTAGCCTACGGCGAGGACGAGCAAGTCACATTTAGCTACCCATTCCTTCCCGAACTCAACGATTTTTACTGGCGCGAAGTGTGTCGTACTGACGGAGTGCGATCGGAACGAAATGGCCTTGGTGTCATTACGGATGTGGGAACCAGCAATCTGACAATTAACGCTGTAACGAGTCGAGCCCTGATCGCGAATATTTTTCAAGCGTTTGGCATGAAGAGCCAAGTGAGCGAGGCGGGGCGCATCGCTTTGCGGGTCATTCAGCAGATGGGAGGAGTACAAGGCTGCCGTGTGTTTAAAATCGCCGGAGTGCGCACGCTCATCGAAAAATATAAGCCACTGCAATCGTTCACTCGCGGAGACGCCACACAAATTATCGCCGAGGTCGATCCCATTACGCACGTGCCGAACTTCAGTCGGTACGAGCCGTTGTTCATCGAGCCTCGGGAAGGAGACAAGCTGAAGCCGCAGCATGTGTTCGACTATCTGGTCAAACGGAACGTGTTCCGCGTCGGACTGACGTTCACCTGTCCGAATTGCGAATTGGAATTTTGGACGCATCTCGATGACGTGGCTACGGAAATTACATGTGAATACTGCGGCAAGCGATTCAACGTTACGCCGCAGTTGAAGGACGGAGCGTGGGCGTACCGAAGATCCGGGTTGTTCGGCCGTGAGGATCACCAGCAAGGCGCGATTCCCGTAGCGCTTACCCTGCAGCAGATGGATACGGTCCTGCATTGGGGGATGATATATGCAACCTCGATGACGCTCGAGCCTGCTGGCGCGAGAATCGTGCCGTGCGAGACGGACGTTGTGATTGTTTCGGAAAAAGGCTTTTACGACGACGCGGTTGGCATAGCGGTCGGTGAATGCAAGGGGCGTGGGGAAATCACCGAGGAGGACCTGAGGAAGCTCACGCAGGTAGCGGATGCGTTCCCGAAGGACCGGATTCAGCCGTACATTGTGTTTTCGAAGACGGCACCATTCACGGCCGAGGAGATTGCCCGGTGCCGCGCAGCCCAGCCGCCGGGGCGGAAGCGGGTGATCCTGCTTTCGGACCGCGAGCTCGAGCCTTATTTCGTTTATGAACGAGCGGCCAAGGATTTCGAGATAAACCCGACAGCCGTTTCGCTAGAAGATCTTGCGAACACGACGCACGCGGTATATTTCAATCCAAGACCGAAGGTTGGTCGATGACCGTGGTTGGCGGGCCAAGCGGCTTTTCGCTTCAGCTTTCTCCTTTGTTTTCTTCATCTTTCACCTTTTGACTTTCAACCTTCAACTTTCCTCTCCCCTAAACCCTTTCTCCTTAACTACTTAATAATTTATCTTGACAAGTACTGCGAGGGTGCGGTAACATCGTATTTGATAGTTAGAGACCACGTCCGCCGATTCACCTCCTCTTCGCGAAGTCTCTGTGTACTCAGCGTCGGAGTTTACCCTGAGCGTAGTCGAAGGGCGTTAGATCGCTCTTTCTCCCTTGTTTTCTTCATCTTTCAACTTTCAACTTTTACCTTTCGACCTTCCTTTCCCTCTAACTCCTTTCCTCACAATCTTTTGTCCGACCCCCACCCACTAAACCACGCTGTGTCAATCTTTTACAAAAAAGGTGAGGGGGAGGATCTGTTCCCCCGTCATCCCGTATTTATTCTTGTCATCCCGAGCGGAGCGAGGGATCCGCTTTTTCCTTGCTTCCTTATCTCGTTGCTTCGTTACGTCGTTACTTCAATCTTCAGAAAGGCTAAACCATGTCCCAAAAACTCAGCACCTCCGTTAGCACCGTCGTCGATTCGCAATGCCAGCACCTCAGCCCTAAGGGCAACCGCTGTCACATGCTGATCGACCAGAACCATCGCCCGGCGAATGGCGCTCCGCGCCCGACGCTCTGCGCCTACCACGCCAACCGTCTCGGCGCCACAGTTCCCGCCGTGGACCCGGAAGTCCTCGCCGCCGAGCTTCTTACCGACATCGACAGTTTCACGACTGCCGATGAGGTCAATCTCTTCCTCGGCAATCTCGTCAGGCAACTCGCTCGCAAGCGCATCGCCCGCCGCGATGCCATCGCTCTCGCTTACATCTCGCAACTCATCCTCACCAGCCAAACCGCCATGGCCAAAGAACGAGCGGAAGAATCGGAGGGCGCGAACAAGGCGGTGTTCGAGCACCTCATGACTGGCCTTCGCCAAAGGAGTAGCGAACTTGCCTCACCCGGCAATCCGCGATCGGTCGGCGCCGCCGCGGAGCGCGGCCAGGAAAACCCACAGCGCGCCGCGTAGAGGCCTTGTAGTGGCGGGTCTTTCGCGATTTCTGCGGTCCGGCTCCTGCCGGACAGACCCGCCCGCTTCGCGTTCATCGGTGCCGAGACCGCACAATGCACCAGCCCATCGCAAAAACGGCAATCGATCGCTCCATTGCGCCGCCGGATTCGGTAAGGTAAAGTGACGCTCAGACCATGAACTACGGCACGCTTCCCTCACGCTTCTTGAACGCCGTCGACAATCTTCCGAATCCCCGCGCCCAGATGATTCGTCGCGAGGGCCGCTGGCAAGCAATCTCGTCCCAGGAGTTTCTCCGGCGCGTCGCCGGCCTTTCCACCGCTTTCGTCGAACTCGGCGTGAAGCCCGGCGACCGCGTCGGTCTTTTCTCCGCCAACCGCCCCGAGTGGCACACTGCCGACTTCGCCATCAACGGCGCGGGAGCCGTCACCGTGCCGGTGTACTTCAACGAATCTCCCGACCGCATGGCCTACATCCTGAAACATTGCGGAGCCAAGGTGGTCTTCGTCGTCGGCGCGCCCCAGTTGCAAAAGCTTCTCGCCGCCCGCGCCAGCCTCCCCGAGCTGGAACAAATCATCGTCGCCGACGGCGGCTCCGACATCCCCACCGAATGTCTCCGTTACGAAACTCTCATTGCCAACGCCGGCGCTGCGGACATTTCCTCCTACCGCCTGCGCGCTTCGCAGGTTCTTCCCGGCCAGCTCGCTTCTCTTATCTATACCTCCGGCACCACGGGCGAGCCCAAAGGTGTGATGCTCACGCACACGAATTTCTGCTCCAACGTCCACGACGTCGGCTACGACTTCCACCTCGATCCAGCGACCGACGTCGCGCTTTCTTTCCTTCCTCTCGCCCACGTTTACGGCCGAACCTTGGATTACATCTATATTTTGGGAGGGGCTGCTCTGGCCTACGTCGAGTCGGTCGATGCCGTTGCGCAGGCTCTCCTCGAAGTCCGCCCCACGATTACCGCCGCCGTTCCCCGGTTCTTCGAAAAAATCTACGCCCGCCTCCTCGAGCAAGGTTCAAAGACCAGAGGCGTGAAGAAAATGCTCTTTGATTGGGCGATAAGAGTGGCCGAGATGTCTGCGCGGTGGCGCGCCGGCCAGCGCCATCCGAATTTCATCGTTGCGCTCCAGCGCAGGCTCGCTGACGCCCTGGTCTACCGCAAAATCCGGGCCGGTATGGGTGGCCGCCTCCGCCTTATCAGCTCTGGCGGCGCTCCGCTTTCCAAAGAGCTCGCCGAGTTTTTCTGGGCCGTCGGAATTCCCATCTACCAGGGTTACGGCCTGACGGAAACTTCTCCCATCGTCTCCAGCAATTATCCCGACAATCGTATGGGCAGTTCCGGCAAACCGATTCCCAACGTGCAAGTCCGCGCCGCCGAAGACGGAGAAATTCTCGTCAAAGGCCCTTGCATCATGCAGGGCTATTACAAGAATCCCGAAGCCACCCGCGAAGTCCTCAGCGAGGATGGCTGGTTCCGCACCGGCGACATCGGCTACGTGGACAAGGACAACTATCTTTTCATCACCGATCGCAAAAAAGATTTGCTGAAGACTGCCGCCGGAAAATTCGTCGCACCGCAGCCCATAGAGAACGCCCTCAAGACCAGCCCTTACATCCTCAACGCCATGGTTGTTGGCGATAAAAAGAAATTCATTGTCGCCCTTATCGTTCCTAATGCCACCACCGTGGCCGCCAAGGCCGCCGACCAGGGAATCAAGTTTGCCTCCCACTCCGAATTGGCGGCCCATCCTTGGGTGCACGCGCTAATCGACTCCGAGGTCAAGCGCCTCACCGTTCATCTCGCGCAGTACGAAACCATCAAACGTTTTGCTCTTCTCCCTGAAGATTTTACTTTCGATAACGGTAGCCTCACTTTCACCCTCAAGCTCAAGCGCCGCGTCGTCGAGCAACAGTATGCCGCCGTCATCGAATCCCTCTACGCCGACGTCGCCGAACCCCGCCCCATTCTTCAGGAATGAATTCTGTTTTGCGCTTGCAAGGAAGAGTTCGTGGAGATCATGGAGGACAGAGAAGAAAAAAGAACAGTCGACAAAAATTATCGTTCCGCGAATGTCTTCATTCGATTTGTTTCCGTGCCCGTGGCCTGCTGTTCTTTCGTACAGGTTCGTCCGGCGAAACCATTCCATCTGTTCCTGATGGTTTAGGCATCCCCTCTTTATAAACTGGAATCGAACGAAATAAGACCCGCCTGAATTCTCAGTAGCCCTTAGTTGCACGAAGTTATTTGCACCATGAAACTCCCGGCGCATCTTGCCGGAAGTAAATATCCTTGGAGGGAACCGTGATCTTTGGCGCAAACCTGAATAACAAGAATTCCGCTTCAAGCGGTCGCTGGCTGTTCCGCGCAACCTTGCTAGGCGCGCTCCTCATTCTCGTTCTCTGTCCCGGGTCCTTCGGACAATCCCCAGTCCCCGCGGCAACTGGAGCGACAAAAGATAACCCTGGAGGCTTCACACCTGGGTGGACGCTAGGCGGCAAGTTCGAAGGAAGCTACAGCGGCGACGGCGGCGTCTACGATTTCGGCTCCGCTCTGGGATACAACTTTTCGCGCCACTTCGGTGTGGACCTGGGCGTTCCATTCTATTTTGTGAGCACCCCCACATCCATCAAGAAAAGTAATCCGGGCGCCGCGTCGGGAATTGGCATCGGCAGTTTCTTCACGGATTTGCGGTGGAATTATCCGCACAAGTCGTTGAATTACAGTTCCGCCATCCACCTGACAGCTCCAACCGGGGACAAAAAGAAGGGCTTCAGCATCGGACACGCCACCTGGAACCAGACGAACCATTTCGATCACGCCTTCGGAGATTTCTCTCCGTTCCTGGACGCTGGAGTCGGCAACAGCATCATGGATACAAAGTTTTTTCATCGTCCGTTCATGACCTACGGTTATAACGCGCAATTTAACGGCGGCATCGAATACGACCCAGGCAAATTCAGTTTTTCTGTCTCGGCCTACGACGTGGCGCCCTGGGGGACTCAGACAGAAATCAGCCGGGTCTTCCGTTGCACAACCGGAACAAAATGCAGCGGGAGCGGCACTTCCACAGACCGGAAGGGCTTTACCTCCTCCAGCGTAACGAGTGGCGGCGCGGCCCTCACGCGCGACAACGGATACAACGCTGGCATTGATTACAAACCGGTCGGCTACTTAGATCTCGAGTTCGACTTTAGCCGCAGCATTCCGCTTCAACTCAACAGCTATTCCTTTGGCATTGGAGTCGACTTGAGCTGGCTTGTGCGGCCGCACGCCCGCTGATCGCGCCGCTGGTTCAGCGCATCCAACAGTTCGAATGGGAGGCTGGTATCCATCGCGACACCAGGCGTCTTGTTTTTCTGAAGCCGTCTGCTATTTGTTCGCGAGCCTCTGAAGGTCTAAAATCCTCTTGAGGTCAACCATGCCGGACAATCTGGTCATCGCAGGGCGCGCTTTCGAATCGCGGCTGATTGTGGGAACAGGGAAGTACCGTAGCTTTCAGGAAATGGCGCGCGCGCACGCGGCCAGCGGCGCTGAAATGGTCACCGTCGCGGTTCGCAGGGTGAACCTTACGGATCGTTCGAAGGAATCACTGCTGGACTACATCGACCGCGAAAAGATCTTCATCTTGCCGAACACCGCCGCTTGTTACACGGCGGACGAAGCGATTCGGACGGCGCGGCTGGCCCGCGAAGTGGGCCTTTCAAATTGGGTGAAGCTCGAAGTCATCGGCGATCAGCAAACTCTTTTCCCAGACACCGAGCAGCTCATCGAAGCCACGCGTGTCCTCGTCAAGGAAGGCTTTGTGGTTCTCCCGTACACGAATGACGACCTCATCGCTGCTCGCAAATTGATCGATGCCGGCGCCGCGGCTGTGATGCCTCTGGCCGCGCCTATCGGGTCCGGCCTGGGCGTACAAAATCCCGCCAACCTGCGCATCCTGCGCGAACGCATCACCGAAGTTCCCATGATTGTGGATGCTGGCGTGGGTACTGCTTCAGACGCGGCGGTGGCCATGGAACTCGGCGCCGACGGCGTCCTGATGAACACGGCCATCGCTGAAGCGGCCGACTCCGTGCTAATGGCCGAAGCGATGCGCGACGCGGTCATCGCCGGCCGCAAATGCTATCTCGCCGGCCGCATGCCCAAGCGCCTGTACGCCTCCGCCTCCAGCCCGCTCTCCGGCGTCGTCCGTTAGGTCAAATGCAGGGGACATACCATGAGATTTCCACTTACGCTTCTATTATTCCTTGCTGCTCCAATCTGCTCTTGGTCTCCCTCGGCTGAAGAACCGCCAATTCCCATGCGAATCAAGGCTTGCATGGAGTCGCCAGAGTTGAGGTCATACAAGATTGACCCACGGGTCAATCCGTACTACCTGCGCGGTGATTTTGACGGCGACGGGAAACCGGATTTCGCAGTCATGGTCCTCGGACCGAAGAGCAACGTGTCGGGCCTCGCTATTTGTCAGGGCGACGGGAAAGCTTTGGTACTAGGAGCTGGTTCAGCGTCGAAGTTCTCGGCGAAGAAGGACGACAACTTTCTCAGCTCCGACTGGGAAGTTCTGACATTAGTTGAGTTTCGAGATTTGCTCTACGACAAGCGAGCTGGAGAGCTTGCTAAAGGTGAGGTCATCTCTCTGAATTGGGAAGATGGCAACGGATATGTCTACTGGGATGGCAAACAATATCGCTGGTTCGAGGAACCCGCTGGCGGGCGCGCAAGTGAACTTTGTTCGATGGTGTTCAGTTGAACTTGAACCAATTTACGTTGCCGAGGGCGGTTGTGCCGCTCGCAGGAGCCCTGAACACTACGTACAAGTCATGAACGCCGCTGGCCCCGGAGACGGTTACAGGCGCAGTTGTTTGCCAGGTTTGGAATCCTCCCGTGGAGGGAATGGGTACTGAAGCCACCAACAGGCCCGTATTGGTGTCCAGTCGAAACTCGAGCGTTCCGCCGCAGTTTCCAGGGTTCTGCTGGCAAGCCAGCCGGGCGGTTACGCTGGTGACGCTGGAGAAGTCCACGTTTTTGTAAACGGCGTAATTTCCATCGCTGGCATATCCGACGTCATACCCGCCATCGGTGTCTGTGGTAAGTTCGGTTTCAAGACCCCAAGTCTGGTAGTTCCCCGGAGTATTGTTGCCCGCGGTGCTATTGAAGCTCGAAGCCTGGATCTGCGATTTTGCGTTGACCGTGTAGGCAGGCACTCCGGAGCTTTGTGTTCCGCTCCAAGTGAAGGTCGCCGCAGCCAGAGCAGGAAGCGTGTAAGTGAAGGACTGCGAGCTCCACACCACCTGAAACGTCTGCGTAGTGGCGGAAGTATTGTAGGCCACCAACACTTTGTCCGCGGCAGGATTGACGAACGCCGCGGTCACGATTCCCTGCGCGTTGCTGCTATAGACGCGATTGGCGCCCGGCAGGACGTACTTACTGAAATGGCCGAGGGTGTAATACTCGATGCTATAGGTGATATTGCCCGTGGTGCTGTTCACCAGCGCGATCGGCGAGCACGTGCCGCAACCGCCGGTGTGCGGACCTTGATTCTCATCCACGGAAAGACTCCACTTCACGAACGCCCTGGCCCAGTTGCGCATGTTCTGGATGATTTCGGGAAAATCAATACTGGCTTGATCGGAATTGGTTACGAAGCCGGAGTGCTCCGTCTCATACGCGCCGATAGTGGGAAACATGTTGTGGATCACAGTCATAACGCCGGGCGTGCCTCCGTAACCGTGCCAGGCGACGCCGGCAATCTGGCTCAAGTTAGCTTGATTTGCTATTAGGACGTTCTGCGGATAGTCGCCGCGATCCCAATTGTGGTCGTAGACCAGCACCTTGGTCGTGAGGCCTGCGGTGGAAAGCGCCGGCAGCACGTGCGCAAACAACGCCGTCTGCTGATCCGTCGATGACGCGCAATCGGTCGAGGTAGAAGTTGCCGGCATGCACATGCCGGGATAATTCGAGGGAACGAAGAGCGGTTCATTTTGCAGCGAAATGTAGTCGATGGTAATTCCGGCGCTTTTATACGCTTTGATGTACTGCACGAAATACTGGGCAAAAGGATCGTACATGGTGGACAGCAACGATCCACCGATCATGTTGTTGGAGGTTTTCATCCAGCCCGGCGGGCTCCAGGGATTGGCCATGATCTTGATTTGTGGGTTGGCCTGCTTGGCCAGCAACAGGAAGGGAATAATGTCCGCCTGATCGTGTGCGATCGAGAAATTGTTCAACGCGGGATCGGCCACA
>WNFS01000715.1_pt1 | contig 24274 bp, 18 predicted proteins | sample 5400141 | NCBI WGS metagenome assembly WNFS01 (sample SAMN13153358, study PRJNA577476) | soil metagenome | isolation source: 60 cm saprolite under Madrone tree | place: USA:California | collected 2016-06-14
TCGCCTCACCGTCCCGCCCTCTTTTCTCCAAAGAAGCTGGGTCACTTCCGCCCGACTGCTGCACGTCGACGGGCACGACCCGGCAACCACCAGCGTCGCTGCCTCCTGGGCACGCGCCTCCGGCATTCCGGTTGTAGCCGACCTGGATCACATGACCCCGGGACTGTTGCGCTTACTTCCCTTCGTCGACTATCCCGTCACCTCGAAGGAATTCCCCGTCGACGCCACTGGCGAAAAGAATCTCCTCAAGGCACTCCCTCAGCTCCAAAGGAAATACGGTTCACGCGCCGTTTGCGCGACGATCGGAGTGGATGGCGCCCTCGCTTGGGACGGCACGCGCTTCTGGTATGCTCCCTCTTATAAGGTCCGCGTCGTGGACACTACGGGCGCTGGCGATCTCTTTCACGCTGCGTTCTCGTACGGGATCCTTCATCACTGGGACCGGCAGCGAATTCTGGATTTCGCCTGCGCCGCCGCGGGCCTCAACTGCGAATCTCTGGGAGCCCGCGGCGGCATAAGCAGCTTGTCAAAAGTGGCCGGCTTCGAGCGCAAAGCGGCCCGCAATCGCGCGCTATTCTCCAAGTCACAATTGGAGCGCGCTGCGGCGGGCACCCCGCGGAAAAAGGGTGGTTAGAATAAGTTATGGGCAGCGCCGAATCCTGATACGGAGGCTGGCACCAAACACGCTAGCGAAACCAACAAATGTTCATCCCTCTCAAAGACCTGAACCCCCGCCGGACCTACCCCGTCGTCAATACCATTCTCATTTTGACGAACGTCATTGTTTTTCTCTATCAACTCACACTGACGCCTCACCAATCAGAGGCCTTCGCCCTGACCAACGCCACCATCCCCAACCACATCCGCCTGGCCCTCAACGGCCACGGAAGCCTCGAGGCCGCCTTCATTCCCATCTTCACCAGCATGTTCCTCCATAGCGGCTTCATGCACATCGCCGGAAACATGCTCTTCCTCTGGATCTTCGGCGACAACGTGGAAGACTACTTCGGCCACTTCCCCTATCTCCTGTTCTATCTCGTTTGCGGCATCGGCTCCGGCCTCACACACATCATCTTCAATTTCCACTCTCCCCTCCCCGCGCTCGGTGCCAGCGGCGCCATCTCCGGCGTCATGGGCGCGTACATCATTCTTTATCCGCGCGCGCGAGTTCTAACCCTCGTCTTCATCTTTTTTATACCGATACCCGCCTTCATCATCTTGGGTTACTGGTTCTTGCTGCAATTCCTGGCAGGAATAAGTACCGTCGGAGCCGCCGCCACGGGGGGCGTCGCTTGGTGGGCACATATCGGCGGATTCTTGATGGGCATGCTCATCACTAGCTTGAGTTTGGGAGACCGAAAGCAGAGCGTGAACTATTCTTAGCCGGTAGAAGCGCTCACATCTGTAAAGTTTTACTTTAGATGCTCTTCTTGCGCCTTCGCCGCGAAGTTTTCCAGCCAATCTCCAACTTCAACCGTTTGTTTAACTCCGCCAAGGTCCGGTGTGACAACGTTTTCCTGCAGCGCAGTCCTAACGGCCTCGCGTAATACTTGAGCTTCCTGCTTCCATCCCAGGAAATCCAGCATCATCCCCGAAGCCAGCACCGAACCGAACGGGTTGGCGATCCCCTTCCCGGCGATGTTCGGTGCCGACCCATGCACCGGCTCGAACAGTGATGTCCTGCCCGGATGAATGTTCCCCGAAGGCGCCAGGCCGAGCCCTCCAGCAAGCTGCGCTCCCAGGTCGCTGACGATGTCTCCGAACAGGTTGCAGGTCACAATCACGTCAAACTGCGCCGGGTCGCGCACCATCTCCATAGCCAGAGTGTCAATGTACAGGTGCCTCGACTCGATCTTGGGATACTCCTGCCGCACCTCCTTGAACACCCGTTGCCACAGGTCATGCGCAAACGTCATGGCATTCGACTTGTCGCTCATGCACACGCGCTTCAAATTCTGCCAGGCATAGTCAAACGCATAGCGAATGATGCGCTCGACGCCCTTGCGCGAATTCACGTCCTCCTGCACCGCAATCTCGTCCGCAGTGCCCTTCTTGAAAAATCCGCCCACGCCAACATAGAGCCCCTCCGTGTTCTCGCGGAAAACCATCAAGCGAATATCTTTCTCCCTCCGATCGCGCAGCGGTGTCAATCGGTCATGCAGCAACTCGACCGGCCGTGCGTTCACATAAAGGTCCAGCTTGAAGCGCAGCCCCAGCAATATATCGGCGGCGTGTTGGTTGGAAGGCACGCGCGGATCGCCCAAGGCGCCAAACAAGATCGCGTCGAACTCGTCTCGCAGCATCTCGACCGCCCCCGCCGGCAAGGTCACGCCTTCCTTCAAATACTTATCCGCCCCCCAATCAAATTCCACGAACTCCAACGGTCTCTTTGCCCCCGCCGTCACCGCCCGCAGCACCTTAACCGCCTCCGGCGTGACTTCCTTCCCAATCCCATCACCAGGAATCACCGCAATGCGCGCAGCCTCCCCACCCCATCGCAAAGGCATTTTGCCAGCTGGATTTATCGGTTTCGCCTTCATTTCAATTACCTGGCCTCCATAGCCCGTCCTCAGACCAGCCGTTCTTTCCTCGCTGTAAGCTTTTCTATCCGCTCGCGCCTCGGCTCGAAACCAATGCCGGGGCCCGTCGGTACGCGAATCGTCCCCTGCCCTGAGACGGTCACTTCCGGCTCAATGATGTCCTCGTCCCAATACCGCCGGCTGGCAGCGACGTCGCCTGGCAGTGTGAAGTCAGGCAGCGTCGAAAGCGCAATGTTGTGCGCCCGCCCGATGCCAGACTCCAGCATTCCACCGCACCACACCGGCATGCCACTTTGGTGGCACAAGTCATGGATGCGCCGCGCGACCGCGTAACCGCCCACTCGCCCGAGCTTGATATTGATGATCTTGCACGCGCCGAGAAGGATTGCCGCCCGCGCCTGCTCTTCCGTGTGAATGCATTCGTCCAGGCAAATCGGAGTGTCGAGCTTCTTCTGCAACTGCACGTGACCGTATAAATCGTCCCAGCCCAGCGGCTGCTCAATCATCATCAAATAAAAGCTTTCGAGCTGCTTCAACAACGGCCAGTCCTCCATCCGGTAAGCGGAGTTGGCGTCCACCATCAACTTTATCGCCGGAAACTCCTCGCGCAGCCGCTTGACCTGCGGCAACTCTTTCCCCGGCTTAATCTTTATTTTGATGCGCTGATAACCGGCAGCAAGCTCTTTCTTGACGGCCGCTGCCAATTCATCCAGCGAATCCTTGACTCCGATCGAAACTCCGCTAGAGATTTCTTCACGCGTTCCGCCGATCAGCTTCGAGAGAGGCACACCTTTTTGCTTGGCCTCCGCGTCCCAAATCGCCGCCTCCAGCGCCGCCTTGGCCATGTTGTGGCCGCGCACGGGCTGCAGCAGGTCCCAAACGTCAGCCGCACCCACGATTTCTTGCCCTTGAATCATCGGCCAAAGAAAATCCCGCATCACCATCCAGGCCGTATACGTCGTTTCCGGACTATAAGAAGGCTTCTCTCCAGCCACGCATTCGCCCCAACCAATCGCGCCGTCCGTCACAACTTCGGTCAGAATAATGCGCCGCACATCGGTGCGCTCGACACTCGTTTCGAATGGAGCTACCAGTTTCATTCGCAATTCCCGCAAAGTAACTTCCCGTATGCGCATCTTCCCCTTTAGTTTCTGCGGCCGCGAATATCCCGCCTCGCGCACTTCCTGAAACCTTCCTGTCTCTTTCTTTGTAATGGCGGTGCTTGTTTACTCCTGAGAGCCTCCCTTCCGGCAAGCCCGATCAAAAATCGCTCCATGGAACCAGCAAATAAGCCGCGCCCGTCGAAGACTTCCTCACGCCCACCGCCGCATACCCACGTCGAAACCAAGCCTCAAACTCTTCCCGAATCCTCGCCTGCACTTTTGCTACTTCAGCCGCATCCCTCCGCTTCCACTGATCAAGTTCCGCCGGCAATTCGATCTTGGCCGGAGACGAAGCCACCTCCGGCTCCACAGCCAAATCCGACACTGCAGCTACCGCCCGCGCCGAATCCAACTGCCACTCCGCCCAAAGCCGGTCCGTAGGAAGCCCCAAATGCAACGGGCTGGTAGTCAGCCCATAAAGGTTCGGCAGGTATTTCCGCGCAATCGAGCCAAGCCGGTTCAAATTAAAATGCGCGTTGCGAGTTTCCAGTGGATCAAACGTCCACACAATCAGTCGAATCCCCCGCCCCAGCGCTTCCTCGCGTTGAAAAAGCTTCAGCGCCCGCCCAACTCCCCGGTCGCGATAAGCCCCATGCACACCCGTCATGTGGGAATGCAGAAACACCGTCCCATTCGCATATCCAACAACCGCCAGTGTGTATCCAACCAGTTTTTCTCCGTCGAACGCCCCCAGAACTTGTCCGCCGGTTTCCGTCGCCACTACAAACATCGTCGCCGGTTCTACCTCGATGTCCTGTTCACCCCAGATTTCTCTTTGCAATGCCACGCATCGCTGAAACTCCTCGATGCCAGCGCATTTTCGAACGACGATCCCCACGCTCATCAGCTCTTGCCAACCTCCGCCGATTTCCCCGAATCGCCCTTCTCAGAACGCTTCGCCATTTCCCAAAACTCTTCCATTTGCTCGCGCGGAACATCTGCCAGCGCTTTCCCGGTTTTCGCAGCCATCTCCTCCATCTTCCGGAATCGCGTGGAAAATTTTGCGTTGGCCTTCTTCAGGGATATCTCCGGATCGACATGCAGAAATCGCGCCAAATTCACCGCCGCAAACAACAAATCCCCCATCTCTTCTTCCGTCTTCTTTGCATCCTTCGCGTTCAGCGCGTGACGGAGTTCCGCGCCTTCTTCATTCATTTTGTCGAAGACGCCTTCGGCGCTCTCCCAATCAAATCCAATTCGTGCCGCGCGCCGCGTAAGTTGAAATCCTTCGAGCGCCGCGGGCAAAGCGCGCGACACGCCATCCAAAAGCGAACCCGCCTTCCCTTCTTGTTTCGAACCATCCCCATTCTTCTTCCCCGCCGCGGCGCGCTCCTCTTTCTTGATCTGTTCCCACTTCTTCAAGACCTCTGCCGTATTCTTCGCGCCCTTTTCACCAAAAACGTGCGGATGCCGCCGCACCATCTTGTCGTGCACCTCGCGAATCACGTCGGAAACGCTAAACCGCCCCTCTTCCTTCGCAATCTGCGAATGAAACACAATCTGCAGCAGCAAATCCCCCATCTCTTCCGCAAACTTCGTGTCATCGCCGCTCTCCAGCGCCTCCAGAACCTCGTAAGCCTCCTCGATCAAATAAGTTCGCAAAGACGCGTGCGTCTGCTCTTTGTCCCACGGACACCCATCCGGAGCCCGCAGCCGCGCCTGCACCGCCGCCAGCTTTTCGAACCACTCCCCGGCGGTTAATCCCGGCGATTTCGCGGCCTTCCGACGAGCTCCATGGGCAGCTCTCGTAGTTTTTCGTGTGTTTTTATTTTTGGGTGCCATTTAGCTGCCAAATAAATCGCTAACGCAACAAACGTAACACTGTACGGTGTGGCACACACTTTGACAAGCGCACTGACGGGCTGACGGACAAGTGAATCGTCCCAGGCCAGATGCCCGCCCGACTTATCGGAAGTTCCTGCTACTTACCACCTCGACGCAGCGACTCCTCGCTTGCGGACATACTGAATAACTATGCAGTATTCTCTGTCCGGATTTGTCGAGATTTCAAGACTGGCGAAACAAATCGATGCAGACCGAGATTCACGGGAAATGGGAGGTGGCATAAATGCCAGCACTGGACTTTTGTTACACAGTCACAGGCCGTGGAGGTCAGGCGTTCGCAGGAGCACCGCCCCACCATCCGGCTTTCTTTTAGGTGGACAACACTGGAGGCGTTCCTGCCTCTGTACTGGTAGACTGGCAGCATTTGGGTTCAATCTTTTCCCTGCAGGCACTGACTTTTGGATAGCATCATCCTCCGGGTCCTTGCCCCTATTCCTGCCCCTTCCAACGGAATACTGGCCAAAAACTGACCGTCAAAGCGACTGCTATTACTGCACATAGCTTCCCGACTGTAGATGTGGCATTTGCAATTCTGCTGAAGAATTCGCAGGTGCCAGCGAACCTATTGGCGGTCCGTCCAGATGGTGTGACTCGTTTCGGTGAGATTGGCGCTCAGGGAGCCGCTTTCCCTCCACCCAGCCAAGGCGTGACGACTACACCAACCACTGGAGGACCTGTGACGGTTCAGTTGGGAGGCATACAGTACGGAGACGTGGTTGACGCAGGCGATTGCTCCGATAGGTGCTCCACCGAGGTGACGATGGCCGATGTTCCCGGAGCTGGGACCTATCAGCTGCTTTTCGGGATGTTTGTTGTTGGCCAGCCGCCAAGCCCAGCAGAACCTGTCGCCTTAATGGTGAAGCCTGCGGTTGTGACATGATTTCTTGGAAGGAAAACACTAGAAAACAGCTCCTCCGTTTTGGTGCACACACACTTCTACATCAGCCAAGCTCTGAATCCAGATGATTAAGGCCGATATTGGAACTGATGATCTAGTCCTACAAGCCCACACGCCGCACCCGAATTCTCCGACCCGTGCTAAACTTATAGGGAAAATAACTGACGAGGATTGTCCCCTTGACCGATCGTAAACAGGAAGAATTATTTCGCGTCATCGACCGCCGCCCCTTTACTGCCGAAGGTGAACCGCGCCCGGAAGCCATGGAGGAAAGGGAACGCGAGGCCAAACGCGAGGAGCGGCTGCATCCCGTCGCCGAAGCCCTTAAGTCAGTCGCTCCGGCACCTCCCATCGAGGTACCCAAGCGCTCCCTGCCGTTCGAGAATCTTGTCCGCATGCTCGGCAGCAATGCCGCCATGGTGTTGGGAGCCTACGCCGACCCGCGGACTGGACAGCCGGTGATCGATCCCGAAGCTGCCCACGAATTGATCGACATGCTGGACTCCCTCCATGAAAAGACCAAAGGAAATCTGGCACCTGAGGAAGATACCCTGCTGCTCGATCTTCTTGGCAAACTAAAGATGACCTATCTGGAAGTCAATCAGGCGGTTGCGGCACAAGCCGCCACGCAGGCGAAAGCCAAGGGTCGCCCTTAGAGAGTCTTGCATCTGCAGATTCGGCTCGGCATTCACAAGAGTTTCAGCATTCTCGGCATGTCCCAGGCTCCGCTAAAAATCACCGTCCTCGGCTCTGGCACGTCCATGGGCGTTCCCACGCTCGCATGCCATTGCCGCGTCTGCAGTTCCCGAGACCCGCATGACAATCGGCTGCGCCCTTCCCTGCTGCTCTCCCGCAATGGCCAGAACGCGGTCATCGACACAACCCCCGACTTTCGCCAGCAAGGGTTGCGCGCCCACATCGAGCGCCTGGACGCCGTCCTTCTTACGCACGGCCACGCCGATCACATCATGGGTTTCGACGACATTCGCCCTTACAACCTCCGCCAGCAGACCGCGCTACCGGTCTATTCCAATGAGGAAACCTTCCGCATCATCCGCCGCGCTTTCGCCTACGTCTTCGACAATAAACCCAGGCTCAGCTCGATTCCCAGCGTCACCCTTCTTGAAGCGAAGTCGCCGTTCGAATTTCTGGGCATCACGTTCACTCCCATTGCACTCCTGCACGGCGACATGGAAGTCCTGGGCTTCCGCTTTGGCCGCGCCGCTTATCTCACGGACTTCAGTTCCATCCCGGATTCCTCGCTCGCGTTATTGCATGATCTCGATGAACTGATCATCGACGCACTGCGCGATATCCCTCACCCCATGCACCAGACAGTGGAGCAAGCTCTGGCGCTCATCAAAAGGCTGAACCCCCGCCGCGCCTGGTTCACCCACATCGCCCACGATTTGCCGCACGCGGAAACCAACGAACGCCTGCGCAAGCTCGGCTATGAAAACGTGCAGCTTGCCTACGACGGCCTCGAAATAGAAGTGAAAGTAGACGAATCGGAGGCCTCTCATGAAATCGCAAGGCCTGCCGCTGCGCCGCCCGCAGCGATCGAGGTATTTTCAACTTCCCGAGCATGGGCTGCACGTCATGCAGCTTCGCGCTGCGGCAGCACGCTTGCGATTGGCAACTTTGACGGCATCCACCTGGGCCACCAGGCCATCCTGCGGGCCTCCGTTGATCGCGCCCGCGAAATCGGCGCCGTCGCCACGATTTTGACCTTCGATCCGACTCCGCAAAAAGTTCTCCGTCCGGAATCTGCGCCGCTGCGCATTTCCACGACGGAGCAGCGCTTGAGCTGTTTTGCGAAACTCGGCATGGATGCGGCCGTCGTTCTACCCTTCACTCACGATCTCGCACGGCTTTCACCCCAGGAATTTGTAGACCAAATTCTCGTCCGGGATCTTCAGGTGCGCGAGGTCTTTGTCGGCGAGAATTTTCGCTTCGGTCATAAACAAGCCGGCAACGCCCGCCTCCTTCTCCTGCTTGGCGCTGAGCGTGGCTTCGACGTCGTCATCCTTCCGCCGGTCATTTACAAACGCGAAATTGTCTCGAGCACTATCATCCGCCGCGAAATCGCTTGCGGCAACGTCGCTCGCGCCGGACACCTACTTGGCCGCCCTTTCGTGCTCACCGGAGGGGTCGTCTCAGGAACCGGCACTGGTCGCCGCTTTCTTTTTCCGACCTTGAATCTCGCTCCGGAGCAGGAACTACTCCCCGCGCGCGGTGTCTACGTGACGCGGACGCTCCTCGAGGGCGAGTCGCGCACCCGGCGTTCGGTCACAAACATCGGCGTGCGCCCCACTTTCAATGGCTCAACCCTCAGCGTCGAAACCCACGTCCTCGAGCCGCTGGCTGAAGTAGCGCCCGGCCGCATCGAGGTCCACTTCTGGAAGCGCCTCCGCGAGGAGAAAAAATTCAGCGGCCCCGAAGAATTGCGCGCCCAAATCGCGCAAGACATCGCCACGGCCAACAAGTTCTTCACCCGCCTGCACCGCTATCGTTCCGCCCACATCTCAGCCTGAGACCAATTCCATCTTTCTCCTGATCAAAAAAGACCATGCCTTCGCATTTAACCCTTAGTTAGGTTAAATCCGAAGCTTATCTAATTTAGTAAATTGTGACCGGTGCGGCGGCCGTTTGCGGAGCATGTCACCCGCTCGGGCTGTTCCTACAGCATCCATGAACTGCGTATGTAGCGGAGAGTGAACAACTTAAGAGGGCATCTTGGCCAGGCAGTCTTCGCAGTAACCGCCGACTTCCGTACGGGAAACGGTGACCTTCATCTTGAAGTCCCGCGCGATCTGCTGTTTCAGTTGCTCGTAGAGGCGGCTCTCGAACTCGCGCACTTTGCCGCAGCGAAGGCAGGCGACGTGGATATGGTCGCGCGGACCGTGGCTCTCGTAATAATGGCGGTCGCCCCGCAAGTGTAGCAGGTCGAGTTCGTCGATAAGTCCATGTTTCTTAAGGAGTTCAATCGTGCGGTATACCGTGACCAGGTGGACGCCAGAATCGATTTTCCGCGCGCGCTCGAGAATCTGATCCACATCCAGATGTTGTTCGGCGGCATCCATGACCTCGAGGATGACGCGTCTCTGCCGCGTAAGCCGAATCCCGCGTTCGCGGATGGCCTGCTGGAGCTTCCCCGTTGTCTCTGCGGTATTAAGGCGCTCGCCCGTCGAAACACGGTGGGACGGCGATACAGGCATAAGTCGCCTTCCTGACTTGCGGCGCGCTATGAGTTAAGAATGACTTGCGATCCGCCGCAAAATGTCATTGTACATAACGATGGCGAAGATGACCAAGAGGAACACCAGGCCAACTTGCACGAAGCGCTCCTTGAAGCTGAGGCTCAAATCACGCCGCATGATTCCTTCAATCGTCAGCAGCAGAATATTTCCGCCGTCGAGAATCGGAACCGGCAAGAGATTCAAGATACCGAGGTTAATGCTGATCAGCACCATCAGCTCAATGACATTGAGCGGACCTTTGCGTACGGCCCTGCCAGCCTGGTGAGATATTTCCACGGGGCCCTGGAGCTGTTTGATGGAGACGCGTCCGCTAAGCAGCTTGCCGACCACGTCTACGGTTCGCACAATGGTGTCCTCAGTCGAAGCACCCGCAAAGCGTACGCTCTCGCTGAATGACACACGCTTGTAGGCCGTCTCATCTCCGCGCAAAACGCCAATCTGGTAGACGTTTTCGCCCGACTCGGCTACATCCTTCTTCGGTGTGACGACGGTATGAACGATCTGGCCTTTCCGTTCCACATCCAGAGAAATCGGCTGGCCATTCGATCCTTGCACTGCCTCCACAAATTGTTCCCAATATTGAATCTTGTTTCCGTTGACTGCCGTGATCGTATCACCTTCCCGGAGTCCCGCCTTGTCCGCGGGAGTGCCAGGGGCGACTTGATCAAGAATCGGGCGGATGGGCACGTATCCGAGAACGCGGTCCGTGGTATTCGCGTCTTTGGCCGGGACTTCAACGGTTCGGCGAGCGCCATTTTCTTCGACTTCCAGCTTGATCGTTTGTCCGGCAGTGGCTTGCTTGAGAGCGCGAAACGCCTGCTCCCAGCTCGGCGTGGGAACGCCATTGACCGACAAGACGGTGTCGCCAACCTTCAAAGGGCTTGTTGCTGCCTGGCTCGGAGGTAGGGCGGCAATCTTCACCGGAGCGTCGAGATACGCCGAATAAGGTACGCCGACGAAAGTGAAAAGGCCTGTGAGTAGAAAAATAGGAAAAATCAAGTTTACGGCGGGACCTGCAAAGGAAATCAGCGCCCGCTGCCAACGGGGCTTGCTCATCAATTCGTCGGGCGCGCCCGTCGGCGGCCTATCTCCCGAATCGACTTCGGAAAGATCCTGCCCGGCCATGCGCACGTAACCACCCAGCGGCAGCGCGCTCACTCGATAGTCCGTGGGGCCTTTCTTCCAGCCAAACAGCCGCGGACCGAACCCGATGGAAAAGACATCGACGCGCACGCCACACATTCGCGCGACGATAAAATGTCCCCATTCGTGGATGAGGACCATTACGCCGAGCACCAGCCCAACGCCAACTATGAGGTAAACCGCTCCCATATTTCCGTATTCCCTTCTTCTGACCCTTAGGATACCGCCACTGCCTTTGCAGATAAACGCTCTACTTCTTCTTTCGCCATGCGACGCGCTTCGGCATCGGCGGCCAGTACGTCGTCCATCTTTTCAAAGCGCATAAGCGGAATGCGTGCCAGAACGCTCTCGATTACCTCCGCGATCCCGGGGAACGGCAGTCGACGCTCAAGAAATGCTGCAACAGCTGCCTCATCCGCGGCATTCAGGGCGCAAGGCAATGCCCCGCCCTTCTTCATCGCTTCGCGGGCCAGACGAAGGCAGGGGAAACGTCGGGTGGAAACCTTTGCGAAGTCCAACCGCCGCAGGCTACGCCAATCCAGGGCTACCTGATTAGACGCGACTCGCTCTGGATAGGTTAACGCATATTGGATGGGCATTCGCATGTCTGTTGGCCCGAGTTGCGCCAGAATCGAACCGTCCACGAACTCGACCATCGAATGTATGGTGGACTGAGGGTGAATCACCACGTCGATCTGGTCAGGCCGCACGCCGAATAGCCAGCGCGCCTCGATCACCTCGAAACCCTTGTTCATCATCGTGGCGGAATCAATGGTGATGCGGTTGCCCATCTTCCAGTTTGGATGCGCGAGCGCTTGCTCGGGAGACATGCTCTCGAGATCGGCTAGCGGCGTTTTGCGAAAAGGTCCGCCGCTGGCCGTCAGCACCAGGCGCCGCACTTCGCCATGGGTTCCGCCGCGCAGACACTGGTGAACGGCGTTATGTTCGCTGTCTACGGGCAACAATTCGCGCCCAGCTTTTTTTGCTGCGGCCATGACCAATTCGCCCGCTGCCACTAAGACCTCTTTGTTCGAGAGCGCGACGGTTTTTCCTAGCTTGACCGCTTCATAGGTGGCTTCCAGTCCGACGACGCCGACGGCAGCAGAAACAACGATGTCTGCTTTGGAGTACGTTCCAACTGCCAGCATTCCCTCGCGTCCATGATGTATGGCGGGTAACGGAGACACTCCTTTGGCGCGTAGTGCTGAAGCAAGTTCATCCGCTTTCTTTTCATCACCGACGGAAACCAGTTCCGGACGGTGGCGTTCAATCTGGCCGGTCAATTCTTCGAGGTTGCCGCCCGCAGCCAAGGCGGCGATAGCAAATCTTTCCGGCAGCGCTTCCACGACGGAGAGACACTGCCGGCCGATCGAACCTGTTGAACCTAAAATGGATAGCTGTTTCAAGAAACTCTCTTCTCCGTTGAGCGCAGAACTTGGTGGGATAGACGCTCTTGTCTGTCTTCCGAACTAATCCAGGGTCCTTCCACTCACGGAACGGCGACACACAGGAATGTCTGTCCTACCGGGTGGGTATGTAAATCCAAATCCAATAGTACCAGACAACCGGGATTGCCAGAATCAAGGCATCGATCCGGTCAAGTACGCCGCCATGCCCCGGCAGCAGCGAGCCAGAATCTTTAACCCCGGCGCTTCGTTTGTACGCGGATTCGAGCAAATCCCCGGCTTGTCCTGCTATGTTGCCGACAGCAGCCATCGCCAGTAAGTGGGGCGGCGGCACGTTGAGCCACCTTGCAAATACAACGGCGACGAGCAGCGCGCCGAGAATGCTCGCGACGGTGCCCTCCCAAGTCTTGTTTGGACTGAGCACTGGCGCCACGCGGCGCTTTCCAAGCGCGCGGCCGGCGAAATAGGCAGCCGTGTCTCCGACCCAGGTGATGACCAGCGCAAACATCAGCAGCTTTGGGCCATCGGCTCCGTATCCGTGCAAGCGAATCGTGAACGTCAGCGGGAAGGCCACAAGAATCAACCCGCTGGCGCTGATACCGGCCGCCGGCAAAGCTTCAACAATCGGTCGCTTCGTCCAAAGCGTCAGCGCGGCCACGCCGAGCACGAAAACAAATAAGACATCCTGAACCGTGGGAATGTTTCCAAGAATTCGGCCAACCATACGATGGAATGTAAGTCCGCCGGCAAGTTCATAGGATGGAGCGATGGCCGCCAGCCACTGGACGTAAACAAGGGCCAGCGCGCAGGTTGCCGTCCAGAGGCGGTAAGCACGGTGGCCAATCGCATCGCCCAAAGCAAAGTATTCGAACAGCGCAAGCAGAATTACCAACGCGAGTCCAATGGCCATCGTGGCGGTTGAGCCCCACAACACCAGGCCGACTACACACGGAATCAGAACGGCGGCTGTCGCGACGCGCATCCAAGTCATTGAGTAGGGATCCCCTGACGAAGTACTCGTTCCATCTCAACACATCGAAGGAAATAAATCACGAGGGAGAATCACAAAAACAGTGGGGATCCCTTTCAAAAGGACTTACTTCCAAAAGGAATGTTCACTTGCCAACCACGTGCGCAGACACTTCCGTGTCAGGCTGGCCTTCGCGGATGCCACCGTAGCGGCGCTCGCGTTTTTGGAATTCGACCAGCGCTTCGAGCAGGCGGGCTCGGTTGAAATCAGGCCAAAGAGTTTCCGTCACGAAAATTTCTGCATAGGCAATCTGCCACAGGAGAAAATTGCTCACGCGCATTTCTCCGCTGGTGCGAATGAGCAGATCCGGGTCCGGCAATCCCCTGGTGTACAGACGCCGGGACAGGCTCTCTTCCGTGATGGGCGTGCGGCCGGCGTGACCGTTCTCCTCGGCCAAAATCGCGTTCATGGCATCGACGATTTCCGCGCGGCCGCCGTAGTTCAGCGCCACACAGAGGACCATGCCCTTGTTTCCCGCGGTGCGCTCCATTGAATCGCGCACGTCGTCCTGCACGCCTTTGGGGAGTTCGTCCGTGCGGCCCAAAAACTTCATGCGGATGTTGTTCTTCTGCAGCAGAGGCATCTCTCTGCGCAAATATTCGCGCAAAAGTTGCATAAGAAAATCGATTTCCGTTTTCGGGCGACGCCAGTTCTCGACCGAGAAAGCGTATAGCGTAAGCGCTTCGATCTTCAGGCGCGCGCAAGTTTCGATCGTGGAACGCGCCGTTTTCGTTCCGGACCTGTGGCCTGCCACACGGGGCAGATGGCGCTGCTGCGCCCAGCGCCCGTTACCGTCCATGATGACGGCCACATGGCGCGGCAGGCGGCCCAGATCAAGTTTTTCGAAAAGGAGAGCTTCCTCGGGAGTCAAGGGGCCCAGCGCGCCGGAGGCGGAAACTTGCAGCGTCGTGTGTGATTTAGTGTGCGCCACGGGGTTCCAGGGGTTTCTTCTTTACGCCGCAAAGTTAACATACGATTTGGCAGTGGCGCAATGCCGGGGTGCCTTGTCGGACCTCTCTTGGTACGGAGCAACCATGTCGACCATCAGCCCGCCGGTGGAGGAGCAGCTTGGAAGAGCGACGTGTAGACCAGCACGAGGGTCAAAATAATCATCGCAATGGCCGTCACCCAGGCGACGATGTTAAACGTGAGCGTATTCACGTGCTCGCCCATGAGGTCCCTCCGGTTTACGAGAAGCAGGATAAAGATAATCACGATAGGCAGCCAGACGCCGTTCCCGACCTGCGAGAAAATGAAAATCTTCCAGAGGGGGACATGCGGGATCAAGATAATCCCCGCCCCTACCACAATCAGAAGCGTGTAAAGGCTGTAAAAGATTTTCGCTTCCTTGAATTTGTGGTCGATCCCGGCTTCAAATCCTAGCCCTTCGCAGATTACATGCGCTGTCGAGAGCGGCAAAATCGTCGCGGCGAAAAGCGAAGCATTCAAGAAGCCGAAGGCAAACGTAAATCCCGCCCACTTCCCTGCCAGCGGAATGAGAGCTTGCGCGGCTTGTACCGCGTCGGTGACATTGCGGTGGCCGTGTACATACAACGTCGCTGCAGTGGCGACAATGATGAAAAACACGATCACCATACAACTGATGCTGCCCACCAAAACGTCGGCGCGCGCTTGCGGGTACTGCCTCGGCCCGACTTTCTTTTCGACGAAGCCGGCCTGCAAGTAGAAAAACTGCCACGGGGCAATCGTCGTTCCAACCAGTGCCGTTAGGGTAAGCAAATAGCCGGATTCGAAATGCAGATTTGGGATGACGACGTGCTTGGCCGCCTCCAACCAATCCGGCTTGGCAAGAACCGCCGAGATGATGTACGTGACGTAAAACCCGCACGCAATCAGGAAGATAACTTCGACTTGCCGATACGTTCCTCGAAGCACCAGGACCCAGACCAAGATGGCCGCGATGGGAACCGCGATGTATCTGCTGACGTGAAACATTTCCATGGATGCCGCCACGCCCGCAAATTCCGCAACGACGTTGGCCAGGTCAACGAAGAAACCCGTGACCATTACAAAAAACGTGGGGCGGAAGCCGAATTCCTCGCGAATAAGATCGGATAGTCCTTTGCCCGTTATGACTCCCAGGCGCGCGCACATCTCTTCCGTGACGTAAAGCGCGATGGTCATGGGAATAAGCGACCACAACAACGCATATCCGTACTGAGCTCCCGACTGCGTGTACGTGGCGATGCCGCCTGCGTCGTTGTCGACGTTGGAGGTGATCAGTCCCGGCCCGACTACGGCGAGCAGCAAGGTCAGACGGCGTCGCAAGGCGCGAATCTTCTGCTGCAAATTTTCGCCGCGCGTTTCGAGGCCCTCAAAGCTCGATTTAATGGTGTCCCAGTTCATTCGGTGCTTCCGATTTCCTTCCTACTTCCTACTTCTTACTTTTTACTTTTTCACAAGGCGCGAAACCACATCGTCCACGGTGACCGTACCGATGGGGCGTTTTTCTTCGTCCACTACCGTGAGCATTCTCAGGTTGTATTTGTCGAACAGCTCGAAGACGTCTTTTTCGTCGGCCTCAGCGGAAATGCTGAGCAGCGGCTCGCTTCGAAGTTCCTTCATGGTCTGTTCCGGCGCGGCGAGCAGCAACCGCGCCACAGAAACCGTGCCTGAATACTCCGCCTTGTCATCGAGCAGAACGATGGTGTCGAGCTGGTCGAGATTCAATTCCAGACTGCGGATCCAGGCGAGCACTTCTTCCCGCCTTGACCTTTCGCCCACGAAGACGAACTCTGTATTCATCATTCCGCCTGCCGTCGAAGGGTCAAACGCGAGCAGTTCGCGCACTTCATCGGCTTCCTGGCCGGGCATTTCTTCCAGCAGCTCTTCCGAGGTCTCTTTCGGAAGGTCCGCGAGAAGGTCGGCGGCGGCGTCGGGGGCCATTTCTTCGAGAATATCGGCGGCCTTCTCGGGGTCCAGCTTTTCGACGATCTGGGTCGTCAGGCGTTCATCGAGCTCGGCCAGGACGGCTGCGGCGGTCTCTTCATCGAGGGAAGCGATAATTCCCTGTCGCTCGGCTGCGGACAGATCTTCCATGATTTCGGCCAGATCCGCCGGGTGGAGGTCTTCCAGCTTTTCGTGGGTGATGCGCAGCTTTACGCGACGCAAGGGGTCGGACTCGATCAGGTTCACGAATTCCCAGCGGATGGCACTTTGCGGAAGCTTGCTTTGCAGCTTGCGGATCATGCCCGGGGAAACTACCCCTTGCAGGAGCCTGCGGACCGCCCCCGGCAGACCGACGTCGACTTGCGTGACCCTCAATTCCACATTTCCATTGGTCTTCATTTCTGTCAGGTCCACATCATTTACGCGGACCACCTTGCGGCCCCGCGTGTCGATGATTTGCTGGTCCATCAAATCCTTGCGAACGGCGAGAAGCGATTCGTTTGGTTCATATAGCTGGAGGGCGCGCTCGCTGACGTTCAAGCGCATCGTCCCTGGAGCGAAGGTGGCTACCTGATCATGGCGCGCAAGCAACGGCTGGAAGCGGCCGCGCGAGAGCAGGAAATGAGACAGGCGGTTCGTCGCTTGCGAAGGCTCGATAAAGAATTCGCGCACGCGGCCTACGAAATTGCCTTGCGCGTCGTAGGCTTCAGCGCCCATCAGTTCCGTTGCGTATAGTTCCATGTTCTTGCCTCATTACTTCGGTCCAGCGGGCTCGAATCCGCCAGACGGCCCCGCAGCTGTGGGGGGACATTAAGCTTCAGCCCATGCAGAACAGTTCGGGTACCAACAAAAATGCCCGCATACCGAAATGACCTCGGCTGCGGGCAAGTGCCTGAGAAAAATGGACTTACCGTTAGCCCGGTGCGAACCCTCCCCACCCTACCGCTTGCGGGAGAGCTTGCGCCTCGCGCGACGTTGCCCACTCGCCCTTGCCAAGCCTCGCTCCGCCAGACCGCGTGTTGCTAGAGCGACTAGGGCCAGGTTCGAGTTCGTTCGACGCACTCATCGGGAAAGAATCCACCTCTGCATGCCAGTAGTTCTGCTGGCATGCGGTTGCGAACTGCCATAGGAGAGCAATTGAAGCACCAAATTGCAGTCGCAGGAGCAGTGATAAGCCCGGCGCGTTTCATTGTCAAGAAAAGAATGACTTTGCGAGTGATTTTTTTTATTTTGAGGCGGCTATTTCTTGGCCGCGAATACGAAGACCATGTCGCGGGGTTCCTGGCCGAGGCGGCGGCATTCTTCGACGTAAAGCGCGAGATAGTTCCTCACGATGTAATCTCGCTGGGCAAAGCCAAGTTCCTGAGCGGCTTGGTCAATGGCCTGAGGTGGCCCTTCCAGCTCGACGAAGGTTCCGATGGGGGTTTCATCGAGTTCGATCAACAATCCCTTGGCCCAGGCAGACGCGGCGGGCAGGCGAAATGCCGTTCGGTATTTTTCGTAACGGAACCAGCCGCGCATTCCTAGGCCTTCAAATATCTTTGTGAGGACACTAGCGTCAGTCACCTCGAGTTCAAACTCCTCCCTCACTTTGTGGCGATGATTTTCTTGTGAGCTCCCTGAAAATGATGATCCGTCCATGAACGGCCTCTTGAAGGTCAGCAAGGTACGGAGTCTTGACGCCGGTTTGCTCTGTTTTGATTCGGATGCAGGCGTTTCCGTTCGAATCCGGAGAAGTTGGCCGTGTTTGGCAAGGCCACCCTCCGGCGTATCGAATATGACGTTCCATTCGTGAACGCGCCCTGATCCGCCGCCGACTGGACGCGCACCAAGCCGCTTGAGAGTGCGCTTCAAGGCCTTGGGGTCGCTGATTCTCAGCTTGATCTCAGTTTCCTGCGCCATCCCGATTCTTTCTAACCCTTGCCGCTGCGCGTCCCGGCTTTCCGGCGCCGCTGACTTCCGTTAGTATAGCGGACGAACGTATTTCACCTTTGCTCAGATGGACTCCGGCAGAATCCGGGGTAGCGCCCGGCGCCCCCCGCCGAGAGCTTCAGACCAAGAGACGCATGAACTCAGACGCCAAAGCAGCAGCGCCCGCTTTTTCCAAGGAGACGACGGGGAGTCTGTCTGTCTCGCCGCCGCTGGCCCGCCGCGAATCTGTTGAGACCGTATTGCACGGCGACCGCCGAGTGGACCATTACGCCTGGCTGCGCCAGAAAGAGAATCCGGAGGTCATCGCGTATCTGGAGGCGGAGAACGCTTATACCGATGCGATCCTCCGACCCACTGAAACGTTTCAGGAAGCGCTCTACGAGGAAATGCTTGGACGGATCCTTCAGACCGACTTGACCGTTCCCTACCGGCTTCGCGGCTATCTCTATTTCACGTATACCGTACAGGGCAAGCAGTATCCCATTCATTGCCGAAGGGTCGACAACACCGGTTCGCTGGATGAAATGCTTTTGGACCTGAATCGTTTGGCGGAGGGCCACTCGTTTCTGGGGCTCGGCGCTTTCGATGTGAGCAACGACAACCAGCTCCTGGCTTATGCGATTGATACCACGGGATTCCGGCAGTACACGCTCCACATCAAGAATTTGTCGAATGGCGTGATTCTCCCGGAAGCGATCGAACGCGTCACGAGTGCGGCATGGGCGGCGGACAGCCGCACGCTTTTCTATACCGTCGAGGATCCAACAACAAAACGTTCTCATCGGCTTTATCGACACGTTGCCGGCTCGGCCGAGGCGGACGCTCTGATTTATGAAGAGACGGACGAGCGCTTTCGACTCGCAATCGAACGTACTCGCAGCGGCGCGTTTCTTATGCTTGTTATTATGAGCCACACGACAAGCGAGGTGCGCTTTCTGCCGGCGGCGCAGCCGAACGGCGAGTTCCGAGTCATTGCCGCGCGCGAGACGGACCATGAGTATTACGTGGACCATCATCCGAATCCGCTCACGCGAGAGCAGCGTGGAGCGAACCCGAATGACACGAGTGGGTACTTCTTTATCCGCACCAACTCGAGAGGCCGGACGTTTCGGCTGGTGTGTGCGCCAGTGGCCGAGCCTCAACGGGCCAAGTGGCGAGAGATCGTCCCCAACCGTCGGGACGTGATGCTCGCCGGGGCCGACGTGTTTCGATCGCACATCGTGCTGTCTGAGCGCGAGGGAGGCCTGCCCTATCTCCGCTTCGTGGACCTAAGTGTCGAGGCGCCCGATGCGCTCTCTGCCTCCCACCGCATCGAATTCACGGAGCCTGCTTACAACGTCTCACTTGGAAACAACGCCGAGTTTGATGTGTCTTTTGTTCGCTTTCAGTACGAATCCTTTGTCACACCGCGCTCTGTGTTTGACTACGATGTGAATACGCGCCAGCGCGTACTTCGCAAAGAGCAGCCTGTGCTGGGAGGCTACGACGCCACCCGATATGTCAGCGAGCGGTTGCACGCCGCCACCGCAGACGGGACGCGAGTTCCCATTTCACTGGTCCATCGGAGAGACACGCCGCTTGACGGAACGGCTCCGCTGTTGCTTTACGGCTACGGCAGTTACGGTTACTCGATCGCCGTGAATTTCAGTTCGAACCGCGTGAGCTTGCTTGATCGCGGCATGATTTATGCCCTCGCGCATGTTCGTGGTGGCGGCGAACTCGGCAAACCGTGGCACGATGCTGGCCGCTTGCGTCAGAAGCGCAATACCTTTACGGATTTTATCGCTGCGGCGGAGCATCTCATCGCGCGTCGCTACACTTCACCGGAAAGCCTCGTGGTCGAAGGCGGGAGCGCCGGCGGGCTCTTGATGGGCGCGGTTGCGAATATGCGGCCTGAACTTTTTCGCATGGTGATCAGCCACGTGCCGTTTGTCGATGTACTGAATACCATGCTAGATGCTTCGCTGCCGCTGACCGTCGGGGAATACGAGGAATGGGGAGACGCGCGCATCGCGGAAGATTATTTTTATATGAAGAGCTATTGCCCGTATACGAATCTAGAGGCCAAGCCTTACCCTGCGATGCTGGTAAAAACCGGATTGAACGACAGTCAGGTCATGTATTGGGAGCCGGCGAAGTATGTGGCCAAGCTGCGCACTCTGAAAACAGATACCAATGCGGTGCTTCTGAAAACTAACATGGGCGCGGGGCATGGCGGGGCTTCCGGGCGTTACGACTATTTGCGGGAAATCGCGCTGGATTACGCTTTTCTTCTGACCGAGCTGGGAATCCGAGAATGACCAGTATTCGAAAAAACATTGGCTGAGCGATGAGCGAACCTACTTCACCTTTAATGCAGCAGTATCACGCGATCAAGACGCGCTACCCGCACGCGCTCTTGCTTTTTCGTCTTGGCGATTTTTACGAGCTGTTTTACGAGGATGCGCTTCTGGCTTCACGCGAACTGCAGATTACGCTGACTTCACGCAACCGGGAAAAAGGCCAGCCCATTCCCATGTGCGGCGTGCCGTACCACGCGGCGGATGGCTACATCGCGCGGCTCATCCGCGGCGGTTTCAAGGTCGCGATTTGCGATCAGATGGAATTGCCGGGGCCGGGCAAAAAGCTGGTGCGCCGTGAGGTCGTCCGTGTCATCACGCCGGGTACGGCCACGGACATTTCGGTTCTTGACGCTCGCGAAAACAATTATTTGGCTGCCGTCGCGAAACATGCCTCCGGCTCGCCGGTTGGCCTCGCCTTTGTGGACCTCTCGACCGGCGAATTTCAGTCGACGGAATTCTCCGGAGCCGATGCGGACGAAGACCTTCGCGACGAGTTGCAGCTTCTCCACCCGCGCGAAACGCTTCTTCCGCGCCCGCAGCAGCTCTTCGAAACGGCAAAGACATCTCTGCTCGAAGGCGCTGGCGGCGTGGAAAGCCGTCTCGAAGACTGGATTTTCCAGCGCGACTACGCCGAGCGAATTTTGCGGGAACAGTTTGGCGTTGCGGAACTTACGGGATTCGGCCTCGACGACCATCCGCAAGCGCTCGCTGCTGCCGGCGCCATCGTTCACTATTTGCGGGAAAACGCGGCTCGCGGAGCGGACACTTCCGTTGGCGCCACGAGCACACAGCCGCCTAGCCTTGAGGCGCTGCAGCACCTGGATCGCGTGCGCTATTACGAGCAACACGACGCGCTCGTGCTCGACCCCGTATCCGTCCGTAACCTCGAACTCATCACGCCAATCTTCTCCGAGGAGACTTCCCGAAGCGGACCCGTGACTCTCGTCGCCGCTCTTGACGCGACTGTCACCGGCATGGGCGCCCGTCTTTTGCGTTCATGGATGTTGCGGCCGCTGATCGATCGCGACGCCATCGATGCGCGACTCGATTCGGTTGCGCAACTTCTGCAGCAAACCGTGGTTCGCGGCGAAATCCGAAAAGAATTGCGCGGCATCCAGGACCTTGAGCGCCTCACAAGCCGCATTACCCTTGGTCTGGCATCGCCGCGAGATCTTGTCGCACTGCGTAAGTCGCTGGTCCAGCTTCCGGTGCTGAAGAATTTCTTGACGCCGCCTCCGGTTGGCGGCAGCGCGTTGCTTCGACATTTGCACAGTGAGATTGACGAACTCACCGACGTTCGCGAACGCCTCGAGCGCGCTATCGCCGATGAGCCTCCAGCCGTGGCCACTGATCCTGGCATCATTCGCAGCGGTTACGACGGTGAACTCGACGAGCTTCGCAATCTGAGTCAGCACAGCAAGCAAATTATCGCCGCAATGGAAGACCGCGAACGCAAGCGCACGGGTATCGGCTCGCTGAAGATTCGTTTCAATCAAATCTTCGGCTATTACATGGAGATTTCGAAACCCAATCTGCATCTCGCCCCCGCCGACTACGAGCGCAAGCAGACGCTTGTGAATGCCGAACGCTTCACTTCTCCCGAGCTGAAAGAGTACGAACGCAAGATTCTTGCGGCGGACGAGCGCATACTGGAAATCGAGCGCCAGCTTTTTGTCGAGATTCGTTCGGGCATCGCTGCCCAGGCCGCACGCCTACGACGCACCGCTGGAGCTGTGGCGCAACTGGACGTGCTCACTTCGTTTGCAAAGCTGGCGGCCGATCGCGGCTACACGCGGCCTGAATTCAACGCCACCGGGGAGTTGCTCATCGTCGGCGGGCGTCATCCGGTCATCGAAGAACTTCTGCGCCAGCGCGGCGAGCGATTTGTTCCCAACGATCTGTGCTTCGACCCCGGCCGCCAGCAGCTTCTGCTCATCACCGGGCCGAACATGGGCGGCAAATCCACGTATCTTCGGCAAGCCGCGCTGATTGTGCTGATGGCGCAGATGGGATCGTTTGTTCCCGCGCGCCAAGCCAAGCTTCCTGTCACTGACCGGATCTTCACGCGCATTGGCGCCAGCGATAATCTCGCGCGGGGCCGCTCGACGTTTCTCGTCGAGATGAGCGAGGTCGCTGCCATCCTTCATCACGCCACGCCTTCGAGTCTTGTTCTGCTCGACGAAGTCGGCCGTGGCACCGCGACGTTTGACGGTCTTTCGATCGCTTGGGCCGTCGTCGAGCATCTGCAGAAGCACACTCGCGCCCGCACGCTTTTCGCTACGCACTACCACGAGCTCACCGAGCTCGCCGATCTTCTTAGCGGCGTGCAAAACGTGCACGTCTCCGTGAAAGAAACACCGAGCGAAATTATTTTTCTGCGGCGCGTCGAGCCCGGCAGCGCCGATAAGAGCTACGGCATCGAGGTTGCTCGCCTCGCAGGCCTTCCCCGCAGCGTCATCGAGCGCGCCCGCGAAGTTCTGAAGAAACACGAGCAGAGCGAACACGCGCTCAGCGAAACACTCTCGCCCGGCGCCGTCGATGATCCGGCGGCCAACTCGGCCGCCGCCTCGACAGGTAGCGCGGCCTCTTCCACGCACCGACGCAACGGTCAGCAGGAAGTCCTCTTCACCACCCTCGACCGCGCTGTTCTTGACAAGCTGCGCGGCGCCGACCTCGACCAGCTCAGGCCCCTCGATGCCCTAAATCTCCTCGCCGAATTGAAAAAACAGATCTCGTAGGCCGTCTAGCCGCTTCGGGCGGGGCAAGCCCTGCCCTTACAGGTTTGCTCTTACGCTTTCGTGCGTTCACTCTTTATCTCCGTCCTCCACTGTCTGCTCTGTGTTCTCAGCGTTCTGTATGCTTAAATCCCTTCACAGACGATGGCATCCAAATCCATGCTCGTTCTCGGCCTCATGTCTGGCACCTCCGCCGACGGCATCGACGTCGCTCTTGCGCGCATCTCTGGCGCGCCGCCGAATTTGCATGCAAAGCTACTTGGACATACTTCGAGCGCATTCCCTAGTGCGTTGCGCAAGGAGATTCTTCGCATCGCCGAGCAGCATCCCACCACCGCAGGCGAACTCAGCAAGTTGAATTTTCGGTTGGGAGAAGTCTTCGCACAGGCCGCCCTCGCAGCGTGCCGAACATTTCGTGTCTTTCCGCGCCGCATTGCGCTCATTGGGAGCCACGGCCAAACCATCTTTCATCAGGCAAAGCCTGTGCACTATTTTGGCCGCCGCACTGTCTCGACGCTGCAAATCGGCGAGCCATCCGCCATCGCTGCTCGCACCGGCATTACAACGGTCGGCGATTTTCGGCCCGCCGACATTGCTCTTGGCGGCCAGGGTGCGCCGCTCGTCCCTTACGCCGACTATCTTCTGTATCGCCACGAAAAACTCGGCCGCGTCTCGCTCAATCTGGGCGGCATTGCGAACATCACCGTCATTCCCGGGGCGGCCAAACCCGCAGACATCATCGCGTTTGATACCGGGCCCGCGAACATGCTGATTGACGCGCTAGTTGCGCATTTTAGCCACGGCCGCCAGCGCTTCGACAAGGGCGCCCAACTAGCCATGAAAGGGCGCGATATTCCACTGCTTAACTCGCTGCTCCTCAAGGAGCCGTACCTATACGAGCCGCCTCCAAAATCGACCGGCCGCGAATATTTTGGCGAGGAGTATTTACGAAAACTCTTGCAGATCGGCCGTAAATATCGGGCGAAGCCGAATGACTTGATCCGTGCCGCAACCTGGTTCACCGCAGTGAGCGTGCGGTTGGCTATCGAACTCTTCGTCCTGCCAAAAAC
>WNFS01004677.1_pt1 | contig 24274 bp, 20 predicted proteins | sample 5400141 | NCBI WGS metagenome assembly WNFS01 (sample SAMN13153358, study PRJNA577476) | soil metagenome | isolation source: 60 cm saprolite under Madrone tree | place: USA:California | collected 2016-06-14
CGACACGAGTCAGCGCTGGTCCTGGGCCAGCGGTGGTTTGCATGTGCATCCCCTGGTAGACCGAAAGGTCCGCCAGTTTGACAACATAACCCCACACCGTGAGCTCCATCTAAAGGTGAAGGATCGATTGTGCTGGCCGCCGAACGATATGTGCTGAAACGATGAGACTGTCACTATATATAATATTGGTGACAGCCAACCAGGAACTTCGGTGCAACATGTTCGAGATCGGATGATGACAAGGGAAATTCAAACTCCGCCGCCGCGAACAAGTCATTCTCAGGCCTCAAGGCAACGAAGTTCCTACCAACACAATGTCAGACACGCCGGCGCCGGGCATGCTTCCAGGATATCTGAGGATATTCCGCACTGCTCCACTTCCTAATACAACCCCACAACGCCGAAAGCACAGCTCAATCAATTTCATGGACGCCAAGTTCAAAGTTGATTCACTCGACTGGGTACTCACTGGCGAGCTCGCAAATGAAAAGGCGCAACCTATCTTTGACGAGGGGATTGTAAATAGGATTTTCAGCGACCAAGCACTTGGATTCTCAATAACCTCTGCCCTCGTGAAACGCCTTGATAGGCTGGGCGCATTCGTAGGATACGATACCGAGATTTCACCAAACTCACAATACGACATTGCTGATACCCTTTTTTTCCCTAAAATTAAACGCAGACGCCCAGGTTTGGAGGGTCAAATGGCGGACTATCTCAATCACATCGGGGCAGTCATTGCGAAAGAGACGAACCGTACTGCTATTCGAAAATGGGCAGCTACGAGTTTCAGCAAACCACTCCCCGGATCTCCCCACGACCGCAAGCCGGATATCATGTTATCTCCCCTTGATGTCAATGTCCACCATTGGCGCCAAGTAGACTGTGTTGCGGAGACATCGGCGTGTGTCCAAGCAAACATAAAAACTAAGAAAACCATCGTGACAAAAGCTTTTTGTATGTTTACAGAACAGCCCACTCGCCGCTACGTCATCAATATCTGGATGGTTGGCGAGAAATTTTGTGTGGCATACTTCGACCGCTCTGGACAAGTTGTCGCAACGTACCCCTATCACAAGCGCCACACATTCGTGCGCCTGATCGCAGGTCTTATGTTCGGCTCAGATAAACTCCTGGGCTATGACCCAACAGCATTGCGACAAGATGGCTACGTGACGGATGTCTTTGTCAATGGGAAGCAGTACCAAATTCAGTGCGTCTTGTTCACAAGCCATGTACTGAGGGGGAGGGGGACGGTGTGCTGGCTTGCGGTCGCCGACGGCCAGCAATTTGTAATAAAGGACACATGGGCGGATAAGGACAGGCAGTGGGAAGAGGCCGGATTTTTGGAACGGTGCAAAGAGGAGGGCATCTGTGGTGTTCCTCTTTTGATCGACCGTGAGGATGTTCATGTGGACGGGATAGCCGATTCAACGCGAATTCGTCGCGACTCCGAGATAAGTCTGGAAGATGCCGAAAATCGAGTTCATCGTCGCCTTGTGATGACTCCGGTGTGTTTACCGTTGAACATGTTCAGTTGTAAGAGCGAGCTTGTTCAGGCATTTATCGACATTGTCACAGGTATATATTTCTATTCTTCAACGTTTACGTTTCTGATGTCTGAACTTATCTCAGCACACCGCCAGCTCATTGCAGCCGGGATTCTACATCGAGACCTAAGTCTCAATAATCTCGCCCTTGCTCCTGGTCCTCCGTCATGTAGTGCGCTTGCCTCCAATGCGATGTCTGCCGACAATTCAGGCCAGATATCTGCATCATCTACCTTGTTGCCCACTAGCGCCAAATCTTTGCAATCTCACCATCGGAAGGGTATGATTCTTGACTTCGATTATGCCATCTGGTTAAAGCCTCTGGAGAGGGCCGGGGTGGAGGATATGCAGGATGAGGAGGAAAAGAATCGTGAACCCAGCAATAGAGACCGAACCGTAAGTCGGTTACAAACATCCAGAACAACGTCTGAAACGTGCGTAACAGGGTACAATTCCATTTATGTCGATTGAGCTATTGGATCCTCCCCCGGACGACTCAGCTAAAATCACCAACACAAAACAACATGATTTAGAATCGCTTTTTTACGTCTTCGTCTGGATTTGCTCGTTATATGCGGCACCTGGAATCATCAGAGATTTGGACAAGAACTCTGCATCGAATTCCGTCATCATCTTGAAGTGGAACGAGGTCAAAGACGCAAAGGAAATCGGCGAAATAAAAAGGAGTCATTTATCATATGGAGGCAACAAGCTCGCCGCGTGTTTCACCCCATACTTTGCCTCTCTCAGGGGATGCTGTATTCAACTCTTGGATGCGATATTTCCAAAGAGTAGTGAAGCACGTGTAGATTACCGTGCCAGTCTCAGCCCCGTCACTCACGAACAAATTATCGCGATTTTCAAGGCAGCTCTCGAGCAGGTCCTCGAGGAGGAAAGGGCTGATGTCAACACGACTGACTCACACGCCACGAACGTGCCTGTTCAATCACCAAGCATAATGGTCCAGAAGCGACAATTTGGTGATGTCGCTGACTCGGAGCCATACATCGACCAACACATTCCTATAGTTAACACCGCACCTATCCACAATGTCGTAAACTTCAAGGATCTAGGCATACGCCCGGTGCCAGATCATCTCAACCCCCGACGCAAACGTGCCCGGTATGACTAAGAATCATACATCATACATGTATACCCTTTACTCTTTGTGCTATTGTTCCATGGTATGGGTGGGCGGAGGAAGCCGCTAAGTCCTTTGAGTGGAGTGGACCTATTCCTGGTCGGTTTTTATTTTATTTTAATCTGATCTAATATTCAACTTTATGATTGCTTGCCGAAAGACCCCCAGACAACTTCTCTGCAACGCCGGGAGTATGAAACGTGGATCGCTGTTAAACACTTCTGGGGGCCAAGTGGTCCAGTAGCGTCAGGTGCTTATCCACCCACGGTTGTCACAGGCTCTCCCGCAGCATTCGCCAAACAATTGAAACAAAGTCAGATTGACCGCCGTAGGGTTGGAATCACCCAGCATCTTCGAGTTATAGCTGCTGCGTCGTGAAGGGCAATGACAAGACTGACTATTGGTATTACTAGTACGAGCATGGATGGGCATGACCGTAAATAAAGACAGTCTGTGCGAATGTGGGTATTAATGCCACAATAACAACAATGAAGACGCCGTATTACTTCACCGTTCGCATGGACTATCGCGAGAGGGAGGATTGCCAGACGGCGGAGCGGAATGCTGCATTTGGACTGGGGTTCTAACGGCAACCTAGCATAAACATGTAGCCATAATAGGGATGCAAAATGTGCAATTCTGGCCCTTTCGAGCCACAAGTAGTTAGACATGACTAGAATGCCAACCCCAAAACAAGTGCCAACTGAGTTGAAACCAGCTACAGACAAACACACCCACGTGATATGGTGCATCGTGTATGATGCGATGTAACGAGTAAAACTTACAAATGTCACGCAAACTAACGAAAACATGATAAACTAGTATTTTTGGCCCAAAAATGCTTTCATAGTATGGCCACAAAGAGATGTAGGACAATCCTGTGATGCATCCATGTTGTAAATAATTGTGTTTCCATGAAGCAGTGGCAGATATTATTATTTATTTCGTTTATTTACTACATCTGTATTGAGGCCGAATTTCCTTATTTAGGGGGGGAGGGGGGTAGCCAAGGCCTTACTAGAAAAAAATCGACCCTGTGTGCTGAATTCTTTGAGTGAGGACCCCTTGAGTGCATCTGTGGTATATACTATGAACCCCGTTGATCACGCGAAACAAGACGTCATTCCCCTCGTAAGCTTCAGCAGTCATCCTCATTTATTTAGCTGAATGTCATTTGATGAGGGTGATACTGGCGCAGACCTGGGTTCGATGACAGAGCCTGCTCACGCCGCCATAGTAGTAGAAACACATGTTGATTGTCACATTGATTACGAAAGTAAACTCCGTGTGCACCATATATAAGTAGTATGTATTAACTATAGAAGTGGGCCTTAGAATTCGGTCGGAAATAATTGCTCTGCGTCGTATTTACTATTTTGTAGCGCCTACTCAAGATCCAATGGCCAACAGCAGTCCTGCGCGTTCACCACCAATTCAACCACCAATTCAGGCTGTAGACCCACATGGCCACAGCAGTCCCGCACAGCTTCCTTTTGTCCAGCCTTCTTACCCTCCCGCTGCACTCAGCAGATGCGATACGATACCCGAGTATCCTGGCCGCCTCCATGGATGGCATACTGAAAGGAAAGGCCATCCATCACCAACTCCGAGTTCTCCCATCCTTGTTCCAACTGCTCCAGCATCACCCACTCTCCCGGCGGCTCCCCGCAACCGCATTGTCGAGACCACTGGTCGGTGCAAGGGTGTTGACCCTGACTCCATCCGAAGTAAGCTGGAAGGTATGATTGCGAACCATGAGGTATGTCGGACCTTGTTGTGCTAGGTCATCTATCTGATGGGCAGATGGAACTCGGATTCAACATCGAAGCACAATATCTCAGATAAGACCATGTCGGACAGTATAGGCATACAGCTCGCTGCCGCACTTGTCACAAGTGTGAGTAGCAAGGAGGATGAAGCAGCAGGGTTAAATGGTGTGCAGAAGGAGAAGAAGGTACATTCAATGTTCATGAGTCTCTTCTTTCTAACCCTGTTACAGAAAGCAGAAAATGATAAAAAGGCTGGCGAAGACATCCGAAATGTTTCAATTCGCAAACGCAAGCCGTCTCAGAGTGACGACACAGATCGGGAAAATACATCTTCGCACCGTCACGTTCACAAGAAGCCTCGACGTCACGATATCCGCCGCCGTGCTTTTGAGGAGCAGATCGAGAATACTTATTATGGTGGACGGTACCGCAAAGACTGAGGCTGATTGACGCGAATGCATGGCTTTCATGAATAAGCTGGCTCGTTAATGTGACATAATTAATTTGTGGTTTTTGTCAATTAGAAATATGGTTCAGTCACAAAAGTTGCCTACATATTACATAACAAAGTAGCGTGAATCTCTCCTTTGGCCCTTGTAATGTGAACCAGTGTAGACGCAATGTGAGGATTGTTAATAGGCAAAGGAATATCTCCAGCAGAGGAGAACGCCAAGAATTGGGAGGTGACGGAGTTGGTATATTACATCAGAGGAAAAGGAAATTCGTTTGTGGAGCAGTCAATCAGAGAACTTCATTTCTCGATATATATTCCTGCTAAACCGCTCTAATAAATGAATTTATTGGGTATTGGATCACTAGTCACTTGAAGCGCCACAAAACCCCCGCGTGTCACACGATTTGGGTTGAGGTGAGATTTCAATGCATAGAGCTGAATAGAGCGGTTTAGCAGGGATATATATCGAGAAATAGAGTTCTCTGATTGGCTGCTACGAATTTCCTGTTCCTCTGATATATCGAACTGCTAAACCGCTCTAATCAGATGAATTTTTTTTTCTGGTCTGGATTTTGTTTTGTTTTATTTTAGGTATTTTTGACTCATGATCTGCACTGGAAGATTCGTCAGAGTATAAGCGCCCAATAATGTCCAGCGCTTACACAATTTCTTCTTGGTAACTGCCGAAGCTGTCTTTAAAAGATTGTTTCAGTGTTCAGCACTAACCACTCAGCTTTTATGATTGATTTTGTTGTCAAGACATATAACCCCTATAAGGTTAAAAAATTCAAATATTATTGTGAAATTGAGCTTTAAAAAATCATAGGCTTCGCAGAAGTATTTGGCGGGGTCTCCCCCGCAAATCAACTTGTTTAAACATTACTTTTTACACCACAGATACCATAAAATGTAAGGATAAAGCGACCATAATTTAAATAATTATTGACAAATAGAATGCTACGCCACTTGAGTGGCGGCGGAGTTTGAATTTCCCTTGTCATCATCATCCTCGAACATGTTGCACCGAAGTTCCTGGTTGGCTGTCACCAATATTATATATAGTGACAGTCTCATCGTTTCAGCACATATCGTTCGACGGCCAGCACAATCGATCCTTCACCTTTAGATGGAGCTCACGGTGTGGGGTTATGTTGTCAAACTGGCGGACCTTTCGGTCTACCAGGGGATGCACATGCAAACCACCGCTGGCCCAGGACCAGCGCTGACTCGTGTCGGGTTTTCATGTGATCTATTGCACCGTTCCTGGTTCTGTGGGCTGTCACCAATATTATATATAGTGACAATCTCACCGTTTCAGCACATGTCGACAAATCGATCCCCCTCAGATGGGCAGCAAAACACCAACTCGCGGTGTGGAATTATGTTGTCAAACTGGCGGACCTTTCAGTCTACCAGGGGGTGCACATGCAAACCACCGCTGGCCCAGGACCAGCGCTGACTCTCGTTGGCAGGGTAAGTTTGTCATGACGGACGCGACGTAGTTTCGGGCTAACTGGAGTACAATAGCTCACGGCGGCACAACGTAATGGTGTAGACATTTTCGTGGATGCCTGGAACTGCCTTGCAACTTGATGTTCCTATCGTGCCCGCACATTCACACCGACATACACGTAAGTCCCCGCCGTTGACATACGCTGTTTTCATGATTGACATTGTCACACAGCGACGGTGCTTGCCCGTCCGTCAATTTTCCATGCCGCGGAGCCTCACTGAACGACCAGGGATGTCCTCTCAAAACAAATCCTGATCATTGAGGTCACATCGTTTGTGCCATCTCAAACTTCAGGCGAAGTCGGATCTAATTGCCCACGCCGGACCGCTTTATTTCCGTTCGCGTTAATATTTAACCCTGTGGTGTCGGAGTCGATACTGTGGACTTGCGGGCTTGCCAAAGTCCAGGGATTAATTGAGGACGGTCGAGGATTCGTGTGCTGGCTCTCGGGGTGCCTGGCTCACCGTTCGATATCGCCGCTACGATGGCCATCATCATTTTCCAGCATCAATCTATTGCGCGAGGTTCCCCAATCGTTGCACTTTATTGCCGCCAATGTTATATCCCGCATCGGCACGACTCCCATCTTGGCTTGCTTCTTCAGCGGCCTCGTCGTTGCCAATATTATATGTAGCAACAGCCTTTGCGACATCATTATCTCAACCTGCTCTACTGTCCCCAATATTATATATAGCGACACATTATGCGGCACTTTGTTGCCGCCAATGTTATATCCCGCGTCAGCACGACTCCCATCTTGGCTTGCTTCTTCAGCGGCCTTGTCGTCGCCAATGTTGTATAGCCTTTGCATCACTATTATCCGTCTGCACATGGGCCGACTATATTAAAACTGCACGGATACTTACCTACAATTTGCTTATGATATACCGACATATGCCACTGTCATTGTGTTCTGTTCAAAGTTCATGTACACCTAACCCTAATCCCGTCGCCTCGCGGAGGTGACGACCTGGATGTTGGTAGTAACTTAGGCTGCAACTTCAAGATGTAGGCAGCTGACCACTCCATTCTCCAAGCTGGCAACACCGCCCATGAAAGCTACAGATTTACTAGCTCAAATTGGTGACCGCCATATTGCCGCTGGCTTCCATAATGGGCGCTTGTGTCGTCTCACGTCACGTATATGACTGGCACAACTTCTGCCAGCTGGCAGAATAAAAGGCATTGCAGCCAATTTCCTCAAGCCCGCTACATCTTATCCAAATACAATGCCGCAGACTCGGTCGAACAAAGAAAACTGGGAATTGGCCTTCACCCCTTCCCTGGGCCGTCAATTTAACAAAAAGCGTCAGCTCACAAGCGAGGAGTTGGAGCCGTCGATGTTCTACAGGCCCGATGTTGCCACGCCTCTGACCCCGCTGCCGGTGAGTATTTATCTGTATAAATTGATGGCTTCATTACTGACTCTCCCTGTAGCCCCACGTAGCCAACACCGCCATCAGCTATCCTCCAGTGATGCAGGAGGAGGCCTTGCCGCCCTACTCCTCCACTCACATCGAGTCTGCCAGTGGTGAACAACATTATAACACGAAATCCGGCGATGTAGTCCAGCACTTCGCACAGGAGGATGCTACCACGAGTACTCTCCTACATAACCTCCTTCGGTCCTATGCAGAGAGCGTGTCCCAATCCAATAACCACCTCGCCACCTTACAACAATTCTTGCATCTCAATGCCGGTGGTGAGCCCAATAACAACGTCTTGCAGCAGTTATTGCAGCCAAAGCCGGGCCAAATGGCGGACGATGAGAGAATTGGGAGCTTACTTATGGGTGAGCACTTCGGCAGTATTGATGCTGGTCTCGAAGTGCTTTCGAGCAACAAGGATGATGCGAATTTTCTCCATCTACCGAAACCCTTCCCGGAGCTCCTCCCCCACGATGCCATTAGCCCCTTTATGAACAGCAGCACCGGCTCGTTTGCCATTGAGGGCACACCTGGGATCCAAGCACCTTTGAGCGGCGAGGATGCCGCAGACATTTTCCGTCTCCTGCAACCCCTCCCAGAGCCCCACGATGTTATCAGTCCCTTTACGGAAAACGGCACCACCAGTCCGTTTGGCATCGAGGATACAAACATGAACATCGAAGATATATGGGGACCCATGGTTGGGATCCAGGCGCCTTTGAGCGAGGAGGCTGCCACTTTTTCCCTCATGCAGCAGCACCTCCTATCTCATGCCGAAGGTGCAATGGCCGAACCCACTGGTGTTGCGGAGGACATGGCGAACTCGACGGAGTTGGAAAATTTTATTAACTGGGATTTCTGACAGGTTGCTCGAGTATTTAGATGAATAAATGAATTTATTTTGCAGCCACCATGGTGCAAGTGACTGCGGAGTTCTTTCCGCGTCACCCATTCCTCGACGTGAACGTTAACGTTGAACACAGTTTTCATCCGTGTGATCTATTGCACCGTTCCTGGTTCCGTGGGCTGTCACCAATATTATATATAGTGACAATCTCACCGTTTCAGCACATATCATTCGGCGGCCAGCACAAATCGATCCTTCACCTTTAGATGGAGCTCACGGTGTGGGGTTATGTTGTCAAACTGGCGGACCTTTCGGTCTACCAGGGGATGCACATGCAAACCACCGCTGGCCCAGGACCAGCGCTGACTCTCGTCGGCAGGATAAGTTTGTCATGACGGATGCGACGTAGTTTCGGGCTAACTGGAGTACAATAGCTCACGGCGGCACAACGTCATGATGTAGACATTTTCGTGGATGCCTGGAACTGCCTTGCAACTTCATGTTCCTATCGTGCCCGCACATTCACGCTGACATACACGTAAGTCCCCGCCGTTGACATACGCTGTTTTCATGATTGATATTGTCACACAGCGACGATGCTTGCCCGTCCGTCAACTTTCCATGCCGCGGAGCCTCACTGAACGACCAGGGATGTCCTCTCAAAACAAATCCTGATCATTGAGGTCACATCGTTTGTGCCATCTCAAACTTCAGGCGAAGCCGGATCTAATTGCCCATGCCGGACCGCTTTATTTCCGTTCGTGTTAATATTTGGTTCTATGGCCGACTGGGTTTAGATAGGGCCGGAAAATGGAAATGTCAGTTGACGAGGCTCCGAATAGCCACGTTGGTATTTATGTGGTGTCGGAGTCGATACTGTGGACTTGCGAACTTGCGAAAGTCCAGGGATTAATTGAGGAGGGTCGAGGATTCGTGTGCTGGCTCTCGCTGGCTCATCATTCGATATTGCCGCTACGATGGCCATTATCATTTTCCAGCATCAATCTATTGCGCGAGGTTCCCCAATCATTGCACTTTATTGCCGCCAATGTTATATCCCGCGTCGGCACGGCTCCCATCTTGCTTCTTCAGCGGCCTGGTCGTCGCCAATATTATATATAGCGATGCCTCGTGTGCCATCATTATCTTGCCCGTTCTAACACTTTACCATCGGCCTATTGTCGCCAATATTATATATAGTGACTACCTTTGCGCCATCATGATCATTATCTCAGCCCGCTCTACTACCATCTCAGTCTGATGACCCTTGTCGCCAATAATATATATAGCGACACCTTACGCGGCATCATTGTCTCAGCCGGTTTCGAATAATTATCATCTTAGTCCGCTTCGCCACCGGCCTATCGCTACTCCATCGAGTTCCCCCATGGTAGTACCTTCAAGTTGCCATCACGTCCCCGGTAGAGCAACCACGCCTGCAGTCGCTCAGTATTCTAACACGCGATGGTCTCCATTGCAGACCCTATCCACTATACTTCCCGCTCCGCTCAGGGGGATGGCCACCTGTTGTGTACCAAACTGCCTGGACAACTCCCAGTTCCCAGCTCTTCGTCAGTGGGCCTGTAAACGTGCAAGATGTTCCGAGGTTTTGTCACCAGAACATTATACGTGCCGACTTTTTCGTGACGTTGTATTCATCCGCTGGCTGCGCTCATCACCCCCCTCCAACTGCCCATCCTAAAAACGAATCGCCGCCACGCCCCGCGCGCCTTAGCCTCTGTTTCCGATGACCGCAAAGATCGGTTGGACGGCTGCTGCGTTTGCGACGACAATTGATATCGCGCAGCGGCGAGGCGCCAGACCGCTTGGACGGGTGCGCGTTGAGCGCCTAATTCCTTTTCCGTTTACAAGTCGCTTACCACTGACTTAAATTCATCTGCATTATACCACCAAGGTCAGTTCCTTATTTTTAGTTATTATTGCATCTATTAAGTGTTTAATAGCATTATGCCTTGCTCTTGCCCTTGCAAAAGTAGGTAGCCCGCCAACTATACGCAAATCTCAAACCAACAAGTCTCTAGATCCAACCTCGTCCGATCCAGCGTCGTCCGATCCAGCGTCGTCCAATCCAGCGTCGTCCGATCCAATTTCGTCCTTCTCCGCTCCGGACTCAACGTTTAACGGCGTTTCCGGTAACCAAACCAATCACATCGACCGTCGGGTCTATATCAAAATCGATATTCCACCCCTCTCCGTCGTCATCTTCGTCGTCCTTGGGACGATAGGCTGTTGCGTGGTTATCGCCTTTAAGTAAGCACACGAATCATACTATTTGAGTCCTCTTCCATACTCATTAATTCCTAGATCATTTGTTGGAGTTTGTTGAAAAGAGCTGCCTTCTCATTCATAAAGACATGATATTGTCATAGTAATTTGATACAAGATATCTATAGTTATGGCATTGGGCTGCAATTCTTCCATACAGAGGCCAGTAATAGGCTTGAATGGCCACAAATGGGGAACTCGAAAACGGTAGGCCACAACACAATCAATCAAGTCGAAAGGCTCATCATATCTAGGCCCCGATTTCCGTCGAAATATCCGTCTCTCAAGATCGTGAGGCCGCACGACGAGGAATCCTGACGTATTTCAAAGCACATTCGCTCGTTGCAGGGATTGTCCTGAACATCGACGAGACCCCAGCCTACGAGTCTCCCAAGAAAGCCAATCGTCGATACGTGGCTGCGTGGTCCCGTCCCTCGTCAACAAAGCCATGCTACCGTTGGCCATGCAAATCCCCGCGAGGCTGCTCGGAAGCGGCGGATCGACAACGACAACGGGAGGACAAGCGGGAGGACGAGGGGGTCTGGGAATATGCGGCAGAGTGAACGGACCGATCACATACTGACGAAGTTCGCGTACCTACAATTCGCGTTACGCTTGCTCATCATGCCAGAGTATCCTCCTTGCGAGTTATCCAGATATCACTTTTCATAGTATCCAAAAACATCTCTGCGCATTTCCAATCCCTTGTCTACACATTGAATTGGTGCGCCTCCTGGGTGAGTCTTCAACATATAAAGTCCGGCGATCATACCAACGTTGCGCCGATTTCCTGATGTGCAGGTGCCTTATACTTATTCTTTTCGAACCCACATAACTCAAAGGCATTGTGATCGTGCAATGTCCAACCGTGCGAATGTGTGGCAGTGCAAACTTAAATGACGAATATAGATTATATTACGGTGGGTGAAGGGCTAAGAAAGTCTGAGTACCCAGAAGGCTTTAGGATATGTCAAATAGATTTAATGTAGTTCGATTACATATCCGAGGACTGATCTTGAACGGCAGCAAATTTTTACTTCGCCAGCCACAAGCTACACGTGACCATGGAATTCACCAAAGGATTTCCTTATGGCAAAGTCTATTTTGTGCATGTGCACTTGCGGTTTGCGTGCCACCCAAAAATAAAATAAAATAATCGGCCTGCGCCGGTCTGGCCGCAAATCCGCAATACCCAGACAAGGCTCTGCCTTTCTTGACGCTATTTTCCGGACAACATAAGTGGGTCTTCATTCGCTAGAGACTCGGGTGAAGCGCTAAGGAAATGTAAGACCGCAGAAGCATTATTGACAATACTAAATGATTTATCCCGGTCCAAAACCTAATCCGACGACTGGAATGAGAGTATGGGGAATTTATTCGTCACACGGACCCAATAGCCACAAGCAGGGAACTAATTGGGATAGGGGCCGAGAGCTGGCAGCGGCCTCGACAGTTGGTTGCTCTACTTTTTCGCATTGCCTCTTGGTGAGTCTCATCCTATTTAGCCCTAAGATCTTGTGTTCTTAACGTCACTATAGCCACTATGTTTTGGGGTCGCCCACACGTATTCGTCGTTGACAACCAAGTCTTCTCATCGCCCAACTCCAGCACCATACCACCCATTCCTTCACATGATCCAAATGTTTGGGCAAGTGATCCGCTTCCAAAGGACGCTTTGAATATATGTTGGGCTAATCCGCGGTACCCTGGCCTTGCATTCACCCCTGCCTCACCTCGATTGCACTCTGAGCCTTTCAAATGTCTAAAGCCTCCTCGGAATATATTCCCTATTGAGGTGTCTGCAGGGTCCTGGCGGTTAGCCCAAGCTACGGCTGATTCATTCAGCGCCTTGGAACGCGATCTCTGCACTATCGAGGGTGCCATGCGTGCCAATACATCGCGTGCCTCGTTAAGTCTTCCCCCCTCATATCATCTGTTCCCTGTTCCTACGATGTACGGCTACAAATCTCTACACGGTTCAGAAACAGCAGCACAGGCTTCTGCCCAAAACTCGCGGGACGCGTTTTTGCGACTCATGGGATGGTGCTCGTTTCTCATGTCTTGCTTCAATGGTCGCATTTCGCAGGGAGGAATTGACCTTTTCCGATGGGAAGTGGGCTTGAGGCTAAACGGGTTTCCTCTAGACTATATCCAGGTCATTAAGGCCTCTGAACTCGTGGATTTCTCCACCGATAACGCACGAGTAGGGACATTCATCCATCACAACGATCACGGCTTTAACCGTTATGTTTCTCATTGGATCCAACATAATGTCCCGATTTGGATTCATTGGGGAGATGCCAGGGCTGCGCCTTCCGTTGTTTCGGAGGTACTGAAAATGTATTTTCCCTCTCAGTCTGAAGTTACGATTGCCGCTGCCCAAGTAACTGGCACACAAGCTGTGCCAAATGTCACCCCCGAGAGTAGTGGTTCGGCAGTCGCTACAAACCAATACCCACAGCCAGAGCCACGGAGCGGACAAAAACGTGGAGAGCTTTGGCACCAGTTTTTCGCCAGGATGGACGAAGCACGGGCGAAAAGAATAATAAACGAGACTCCAAAAGCACGGCAGAGCAGATTAGCTAGGGAGGCAGTGCAGGCAAAGCATTCGCCGCCGGGTTTAAATTCAAAAGCACCAAGTGTATACGAATGGGAAGAGGATGCCGAAACTGGTTTCCTCTTACGCAAGGCCATCACTCGGACCCATGCACAGGACATATGGAGCACGTACTCCAAAAGTCAGCGCCGCTACGATGCCACCACTCATGTGTGGGACCTGTGTACTGCGTTGGACCCCGAAGGCCCAGTTATCATAGAAGCCGGTAACTTCTACGATGACTCCGACTCTGAAGACGAACTTTTCACTGGGTTATTCCGCCCTTTGCCCGACGTAACCAAACCACTCTCTTTACTGGCCACTCACAAAATGCCATCGCCTCCAGGCATTCCGCCTCCTCATCCTAGCAAGGACGGTGTCTCCCCGCTATCAGCATCTGTCGCACAGCGTAATGCGATCACGTCATCTTCCGTTCCGCCGCCAAGTTCTGCTACACAGGATGATGTGATCGAGTCATCTTCCGTCTTATTAGTTCTTCCAGCCACCCAGCCACCCATTCATGATCATACTCCACCGGTGACCACGCGTCAATCGTGTTCACCGCCTCCTACCGTCCCTCCACTGAGTTCTATTGCGCAGAATGATATAACCATGTCATCAGACATTCTTCCCAACAGGCTGCCAGCCATTCACAACCTTGCGTCATCGATAATATCTCGCCAGTCTCCTCACCCTAGCAAGGACAGCATCTCCCCACTATTAGCATCTGTCGCACAGCGTGATGCGATCGCGGATCTTACTTCATCGGTGACCACTCGTCAATCGTGGTCACCCCCTCCTACCGTCCCCCCACCGAGTTCTACTGCGCAGAATGATGTAATCATGTCATCAGACCCTCTTCTCAACCTGTCAGCCATTCACAAACTTACGCCATCGATAATCACTTGTTCACTCCCTGGGACTGCGCCGCCAACTCCTGTTGCGCAGCCTGATGTGATCATGTCATCTCGTGTTCCATCCCCGACGCAATCGACAGCCCCCTCACCCATACTGTTTGCAACTTCTGTTCCATCACATCATCCTCTTCCGGAAATTTTTACACCTAATGAGTATATCCCACCAGCAACTACGCAGGAATGGACCACCCCACTTTCTCCAATCGCACCATCAATCCCTGGCGCTCATGGGGACCTCTCTGCCCATGATGACGACCCTGCATTGTCTGCGGAACCAGGACGATACGAGGTTCTCTATGGTGGTCCGCCAGCCACACCAATCTCGTTACAGTTCACACGCACGCTATTAGACGATATATATCTGCGTTATGGCTTTATTGGTGCGCGGTTTAGAGGCACAATTACCCAAAAGCCAAAACTTAAATGGACAATGGTGGAAAAGCTTTTTGGGAATGTCGGAAGCAATGTGGGCCCTCATGCTCAAATTGCCTTAATATACTTCCTGGAGACGCTCTTAGGTGCCGATGACTCTGCAGTTTCCTTGAACCAGATTTGGGATCTTGCCACTGATTCAGTGTTGCCATTAGCGGATCACATTAACCGTCGATTCCGGTTGGTTGTGCAACGATCAGCTGTGCTAGGAACCATCTACTTTATTAAGGCAAAGGATCGAATGAGCAATGATGTACCCTGGCAGCTCACGCTGACAGACGCCGCCACAGTTCTTGAATGCTTCCGCCACGAAGAGGCTACTTCAATTGGCATCCTGGCGCTCTTCCTCTTTCGACATGGCAGACCATTCAGCACTCGAATTCGGCGGACCAAAATTCAGACTCCTTTGCTGCGTCATATACCGCTCTTGGTGCTAGGATGGCGGCCCAAAGGACACAAACCCACCGTCAACGAATACAACTTCTACGAATGTTACCGTAAAGCTTTCTTCGACGATCATCCACACTCCCGTTCGGCTCACACCAAAGGTGCCATCATCTGGCGTCTTGCTCTGGAAGCTGCCGGACATCGAGCTGAGCAGTATGTCCTCGATGGCCCCTCTGAAGTACTAGATCATGGGGCTTGTATGGAACTCGAGGAAAGTGCCGAGTCGCTTTGGGATGACGAGCTTTCCGAAGCTGAAATGGACTTAATCTGCGGCGTCTACAAGTATGCAACGGGTGAGTTGAATGTATCATTGCTTCATGCCACGCTGAGCGGGATTAGGCTTCGGCGCTCAAACGGCGGATATATCTTGGTGGCCAAAACAATCTACTTTCATACTTTCCGGTCTCTGGCCTGGTTACTGGTCACATAGCTGCGAGGAATGGTTTCAAACTCGCCACAGGGATATTTCTTCGGGCCGAGGAGATCTGAAGACCGCGAAACAGTGGCACCAAGCCCTGACGCTGTATCCCAAAATCAACAAATTGCGGAATGCAAATAGGAAGGCGGCTGCAGCCTATATCGAAAGGAATAGGGGGATTTTCGGTTTGTGATATGAGGCCGTTACTACGGGCTGAGGCAGGGCTATGGTGCAAAGCTCAGAATTGGGGATAACAATATGAGAATGATTATAGTTATGTAATTGAATCCAACTATTTGTTACCAGAAATGTTAGCTTGCTTCACCACCGGCTGTCGCCAATATGATATAGAGTGAAACCATCATTATAATAGCTCTGCCATTGCCATATGCATAGAGTCCGAGAGGCTGTCACAGTATCACGTGTGTCACTACTATTTCAAGAGTATGCGTGACGGGCGGCTCCGATCGCCGTCTAACGGTCCCCTAGGCTTACACTTTGCATGGAGCTGCCAAGCGAAAGCCTCTTTATCGTACAGAACACGACTTGCAACGATCGAAAGCTACCTTCTTGCTTTAAAAGCTTTCTAAAGTGTTACATCTGTGACCTCCGGCGTCCTGGCTGTCGATTCAAAGGTGTGTGACAAGTCGTTCGCGAGAACCATGATTATTAAAATTCCATGCTGGCCAACAGGGTGCAGGACCATAAGGCAGAATGACTCGGATACTGGATCCCCAAGAATATCTTTCGAATATTCTGGCGGGGAGGATCCTCGGTTTCGCCAAGTCTTCAACAGGCCCATAACTGTCGAAGACATCGAACTGAAAACAGTGGGTTACGATGATGTGCACCTCAGTCGCTGGATTTGATCATCTGCCCTTTGTTCTCTAGCAAGCATGTGCCGAAATTCTTCTTCCAGAACTGCTACAGGAACGGATGCATATTGACCAACCAAACCTAATTCGTCGCACAAGGGAGCTGAAAGTTCGAGTCACCTGTGGTGTGCATGTTTTCTTTCAATCTAGAGACTCATTCGCTGATTTTCGGTGTGCAGACCTATGTCAGACGACGCTGTTTTCACAATGTTGGCTCTGCTCCACTTGCGGTCGGGAACTTTGTGGCATTTGTGCCAGCAATCAAGAACTGGCAAGTCCCTTTCCTAGGCAAGAGTTGAATGCTACCTCATATATTTCATAAGGCAACCTGTTCATCTGCACCGTGCTTCTCTCATGTTTTGTTTCCGATCACGCGATTTCAGGACCCTGAGCTCGATGATTTAATCGATGTTATGGAGAAATATTCGCCCATGTTAGTGTCTCTATGCTGGTGTATATCAAGGTTGATTGGACAACCTCCAGTTCCCGGCCATTCCACAGCGAGCCTCTAGATGCGCAACATGTGCCTAGGGTTTGTCACCAGGACCTCACACCTACCGACTTTTGCCGCTACTGGTCCCAAGGTACACCTCTGGTTGTCACAGGTGTAGTATTCCAAGGCACATATGGACCTGAATATTTTATGCTGGCCGCCACTACTGACTCGGCTATCACGAAGGACTGGCCTCCGCAGCAAGATTTTGCCAAGGAGTTCCCCGAACTCTATGAAGACTTCAAAACGAGTATCCCATGCGAAGATTGGACACGACTTGATGGCGTTTTGAACGTCGCTGTGCACTTTCCATGGAATGGTATATGCCCTGACCTCGGTGAGCCTGTCGTTTCTCTACTTGCTGCCACTGGTGCTACCCAGCTAAGTCACATTTGGTCCATAGGCCCTAAAATGTATAATGCCAATGCATCTATCCTGGACAATTCACATTCCGGTTCCACTTACCTTCACTTAGACATCACGGATGCCTTGAATGTTATGCTCTGGGCAGCGAATCTCGAGGGTGGCCATAGTGGATATGCTGTCTGGCATATTTTCCGAGCGGAAGATGCACTGAAACTTCGCCAATTCTTATGGAAGCACGCTGGCTTTAAAGGGCCTGGGGACCCGATCCATTCGCAGTATATATACTTGACCCCGGCTCTGCTCCAGCTTCTCTACAACTTATTTGGTATCCGACCATTCACCATTTACCAATACCCTGGTGAGGTGGTATTCATCCCCGCTGGTTGCGCTCATCAGGTGCAGTTTCAAATTTCTTTCGGGTAGCTGCCCAGACTAATAGAAAAGGACTCAGGTTTGCAATATTACAGATGCGATCAAGATCGCCTGCGACTTCATTTCCATCGAGAACCTTCACCGAACGCGCCAGCTTGTTGGTGAATTCCGCTTGCAACGCCTAGAGACTGGTTGGGGACAAGATGTACTCCAATTCTTCTCCACGTTGTTGTTCGCATTCATGGCCCTGCGTGTTTTACGCTCAATCGTCACCACCTCCAACCGACTTCAGACTCCCGAAGCCAATTACCCTATTGATTGCCCTATGCCTATGGACTGCTCACCAGCTAACATCCGCCACGAATACGAAGGCGACATAGCTGCTCCCGATACAAAAGCACCAAGTAAAAAGGAGCGTAGTAGGGAAAAGGGTAGGGCCAAAAGGCAGGCCCTACTAACTACGGAAAGGCCCTACCAGCCAGGCTTTAACTTCTCCTGCCCGATTTGCCCCCGTAAATTTACTAGAGTCGGCGTCATTGATCACCTGTAAGAATTGGGCTACATTTATGATTTTCGTGTAGACACCATTGACGCCATGATCTTTATACTAGCAAGGACACACACAGCAACCGAATTGATATGAAGCGGTTGATCAGCGAACAAAAGCTACTCCGCCGACCATCTAAATTCACCAACGAAGAATTCTCAAGTCACATCAAATCCTTTAAGGCAGTATAATAAATCGTTCGCGCGACAGTCGAACTACGGCTTTACTATCCCTGATACTACTATACTGTTTGTTATCGGGGAGCTTGCTCCCCTATTATTCGGTCTGAAAAGCTTCTCGGTAATACGCTTGGGCTGCCATCGCCTGTTTGTTACTGCATTTAATGGAATGGAATTTTGCAAGTGCCAAGGTAGTCCACCAGATCGGAGTCGGTCACCGATTAAGCGGCCGCGGAGTTTGAATTCTGTTGCCTCTTGAACTCAGACATCGTACAGTCTTCATATGATTAACTACACTATTCCCCATTCCGTGGGCTGTCACCAATATTATATATAGTGATAATCTCACCGTTTTCACCACTGCGTATAACATCGGCTTCCACAAATCGGTACCGCATCTTCAGAAGGACGTCCGACGAAAAACCAGCTCGCGGTGTGGGGTCGTGTTGTCAAACTGGTGGATCATTTGGTCTACCAGGGGATGCACATGCAAACCACCGCTGGGCGAACAGCGCTGATCGGTACTGGCAGGTAAGTTTGTCATGCCGAAGGATGCAATATAGCTTCTAGCTAACGGGAATACAGTTGATGTGCTCATAATGCATGACCGGTTCATGGAACAATTGGTCATCCCTCGCCCAAAATGTTGACTGATGATGCATAAGACCTCATAATGCATAGGTAAGTCTTGGTACCAATGCTATGCGTTATGAAAATATTGTGTGTATAACAATTTGTGGCAGCACGAGGTCCTGGTATACACGTCATCTTGAATGCCTCGAGCTGCCCCAGATCTTGGTGCTCCCAGGACTTGAGAACTTGCGAAGGGTCATTGGTCGAGGAGGACCGAGGACTCGTGCTTGCTCTCGCAGTCGTGCGGTTCAACGTCAGCGGTCCCGGTAGCCATTATCATTATACAGCATCACCACTGCCTGTCGCCAATATTATATATAGCGATAGCTTGTGTGCCATCATTATCTTAGCCGCTCTAGTACGATTATCCTCTCGGCCTGCTGCACCACTGTAGCGACAGCTCTGGTGCCGTCATTATCTTAGCCCACTCTGGCGTGACTATCATCTTGGCCTGCTTCACACCGACCCGTTGTCGCGAATATTATATATAGCGACAACTTGTGCGCCATCATTTTCTTAGCCCACTATAGCAGGATTATCATGTTGGCATACTTCACCATCGACCTATTGTTATTCCATAGGCATCGTTAAGTCTTCCTCCTACATATGGCTTGTGCTCTCCTCTTTTGCGAGCTAACAAAATTCAAACGAATCTGCCCCGAAGTCGTGGAAGCGATTTCAGCCCTTAATGGGATGGTGCTCAGTTCTCATGGCTTGCTCCCATGAGCATATTTCCCCCAAGTGGAGTCGTTCTTTTTTGATGGGAGGTGGTTTTAAGGCAGAACCGATCCCCTCTACACATCCCAACTACACAGCTTGCTTGGCACGGTGTTGCTCGGGGTCTTCCCCCAGTTCACGGCCATCGACTCTTAACTGACCGTGTGAGAGCATCTCATCATTTATGGCTGCCCCCAAGGTCTCCGTGGTACCGACCCTCGGAATAATATAGAAACAGTGATGCGCGCTATAACATTGATTACCTATGCCGATCGTTTGGCTAGTAAACTGTCTGGCGAAAGCTTTTGCTAGCTACAACCCTCGTAGGTACATTCCTTGTTGTTTGTTTAGACATGTCGTTAAGTCCCGTTCTGTGCTAGGTAACCCATCTGTTATTTTGATAGATGAGTTCTCCACCGGCATCGATGCCAGGATGAAATACCACATGTGGGGGTACTCAGAAAAGGCCATCATAGTAATTACGTTTCGTGAGTGGTCTCGTTTTAGTCCGTCAAACGTGACAAATGATATATCATCTTAAGGCACCACGGAAGAAGCTTCTGCTCTGGCGAGTAAAGTCGGGATTTTGGCAAAACAGATGCTTGGTGCCTCTAGGAGACTGGCAATATCTTCTTAAATTTGGCATAGCTATTGGAACCACTGCCCTGGCAGCTCGACAAACGATGTATGAAGTATACTTTTCTTGCCCTACACGGGAGGTGATCAAGGCCCCAACAGCTGATGGCCACAATTGACGAAACATCTAAAGCATGGTGATATAAGGACCCCAGCCCGACATCATATCTAGCCTGGGCGAGAGATCGAGTCTCAACCACGCGCATGCTAACAAGCACCCACAAGAAATCCTAACCTCGTACTAATCATTCCGTCTACCGAGAATAATGCTTCTTTTCGGTCAAGTCACTGCTGCAGGTATCTGACATTTTTATTGGAGGTGGTTCACTAGCTAAATCAAAAGCGGACAATTTCTTTGCTATATATTAACCGCATCAGGCTCGGGCTTCTCGGTCATGTCGTGTCATCATGATTACGCCGCCTCTTTGGTCACATGGTATAAAGATCGTGCAACTTCACCCGTTTCAAATCCAATCCTCCTTCGACGACTATATTCTGTTCCAAGAGTTCTATTCAATGTCTGATGATCATGAAGACACTGTTGGTCGCAAAAGACCAGCGGCTTTTCAGCTTGGACCAAGGAAGAAACCGTAATTTTACCGATCATTTGCTCCAGGAATATTGTTTCTGATGTGGTTTGCCAGCTGTGGCACAGACCCACTTATACACCACGGCAGGCATTTTGGACGAACTGTCCACGCGTTGTGTTCGATCAAAGCATTGATAACCAATGGGCTTTTGCGCATGGGTGAGCTCGAAGAGAGATCAGAAGAGACACTTACATATGAGTACGTCAAATAAATTATTGTTTAGGGATCCTCTTTGATTGCTTTAACAGCGAACGTAGAGAACATAACGCATTTCAAAAGCTCATGCGGACGATTCCTGGCCTCGAAGAACGACTCATGGAAGGCTCTGACGAGAATGTCATCCATATTGCGGAGCTAGTATGCATACGCTTCGCGTGTTCTTGTTTGTGTCAGCATCATGCTCACGGCTAGTACATCAGATTCAGAAAGGCGTTTCAAGTGCCAGATCTGACGACACGAAGAGCCTAAAGGGGGCAATTCTTGACTGGATTGCCCCACGAGGACAGCCATTCAACCCCCCGCTAGCTCGAAATATAAAATTTGATCGCGGGTTTAATCACGACATCACAGGAGCCTTGCTTTGCCCTGCAGATCTCCGATGGTCTGACACTGAGTAAGTCATGTCGTGGTTGCCCTCTGCGCTCTAACCCGGTTTCGTACAGGGTTAAGGAAAAGCTACGAAGTGGTGAGCTGGCCGTCGCTGGGGACCAGTGGCCAATGTTTTTGTATGCGGGATGTGATTATGACCAAGAGGACCCGTGGAACGGTCTTTTTCGAAATGCACTTCTCATATCGGTGAGTTTCTAATTGATGTCTGACCACGGAGACCCTGACACATTCACAGGCTTTCAAACATGTATTTACTTCTCCCAGTTCCGTTGATAAAGAGCCCAAAGCCACTCGATCTGGCAATGCACGCATTCACGGGATGACCAAGGTCACGCCAGGATCAATTGCATACATTGCTACGCAGGTAAATCAATACTTTCTGACTGTCCCTTTGGATTGATGTATATTCCTTTAGGTCCGGTTTGGACTTTCCTCGTCATCCGTTTTCTCTAGGACGGATAGCGTCACTGACTCCGAACGATTTTACAACTCTATTCTCGAGCTCCTCGATGATATCGAGGAGCAAGAACACGTTAATGATCTCCTTGGATGGTGGAATCGGTAGGTATTACCCTTCTGGCCATCGACCTCGACTAATTTCGCCACAGGCAGGTTTTCCCAAACCATATAGCGTCCAAACGTTCACTTGTGAAGAACAGTCCTCTAGAAAGAATCAGAGAGAAACGTTTGGCCCTCAGGGCCACCTTGAATGACAATGTTGGAGCGGGCGAGGCAGCATCTTGAATTGTCATTTGTACGCTATTATTAATGCCTATGTGTAATGTATATGAAAAGTCAACTATAAGTGCCATACCTGCATATTTTGGAGCCTCTGGCACCCTCCACCTTCCTGACATCGTAGCTCCAGAACAATCTGATAGTTTCATCTGACACAATCCACCGAAGCTGGCAGCCAGCCATCGCTTGAACAAGTCCGAATTTATTGCTTACTTTCCCGATCAATTATCAATCTGGCGGCAACAGACCGCTACTACCAGACAGCCGCTCCTTGGCCAGTTCTGATTGTCTCGGGGGCCTTTCCAATGTTGCTCTCTCGGTCGGTGCCAGATCATACCCCATCGCACAGATATATCTGACTATCCCAGCAAGATCTATCGAGTCAGATACTAATAACATATATTGTGGCATTACAGCAGCTAGCCTCCTATTGGCCAAGCTCTAGCGGCCTCGGGGACCTTTCCAACATTTCTCACTCGGTCGGTGGCAGATCATGCCGTAACACACTTGCATATCTGGTCAGTCCTCTCATGGCTATCGTGCATTGTAAGGATAGTTACTAATGGACATATATTAGGGCATCACAGGCATTCTGCCATGTTTGATACGAGGTTAGCAGCTCTCTTCTTATTGGCCAGCTCTAGCGGCCTTGGGGACCTTTCCAACGTTTCTCACTCGGTCGGTGGCAGATCATGCTGTAATGCACTTGCATATCTGGTCAGTCCTTTCATGGCTATCGATCATTGTAATGCTAGTCATTGTTTATAACTTGCTGGTACTCTGTTTGCCCTTGGCCAATGCACTGAATCAACTGGGAATAAGCATCAAGTAAGATACCATCTTACCCTTTATCCCAGTCTTGGATCACATTGACTGATCCACAAAGTCGATCGATTTAGTTCTACCCTGCTCAGACCATCTGTAAGAATTATACAAATTGGAGAATATGTATACAATTTATGGCTTTGGCAAGTCATTGTATATGTAGCTCATGTGTTAGCATGAATTCATAATTGATCAGCATCAGTAATAGCGGCGGTAATATTGTCACTTAATAGCTGATCAATGTGCCTGGTCGTTTTGGCCATGGTTACCGACCTTTATAATACCAGTTACTGAAATGGTTGCTTTGTCTTTACCTCGCACCATTGGGTTCCTGGTGATTTCGGTCAAGGCGACCGATATTTGTAAAGGTTGACACTGGCGATAACACTTGTCATTGGCTCTAAGTCCGCCTGTGCTTGGCAAATGCTGGTTTCCTGGTGCACTTGGCGAAATTCGCCAACGCGAGGGATAATTAACTACCTTTGTCAGACGATGTATAAGAATTGCGCATATTGGATATAATATGCGTAATTTAAAGCCTTACAAGGGTTTTTCAGACTCTCGCCGATTTCCCGATGAACCAAGGACAAGATGTCAGGACTAGTCCATACTTGTGGGAACGGTCATCAGAATGGCCCCGCTTGCAACTGACTCCAAAACAAATAAGATGCAGCAAAAGATCGTCTGCTGGAATAATGCTAGTGATGATGTGGATACACGAACGATTGTGGGGTAGACCATGACTCGTGGATGACATCGCCCCAGAGTAGTTTCAGAATAAAAAGTCGGGGTGTACAATCCCAGAACTAGGTAATACTTCATACGAGTCACTAGCAGTAACAGAATCAATGATGTTACAATGTATTTACATCAGGCTTTGCATTGCTGCCATGCATT
>WNFS01002277.1_pt1 | contig 24273 bp, 21 predicted proteins | sample 5400141 | NCBI WGS metagenome assembly WNFS01 (sample SAMN13153358, study PRJNA577476) | soil metagenome | isolation source: 60 cm saprolite under Madrone tree | place: USA:California | collected 2016-06-14
ATCTGGTGGAGTTGTACCGCCTGGGAGAACTCCAGGACAAAAGCTGATGGCGGTGTCTCGCTGACGCTCCCGTCTGGGGGAGTCGACTTCACAAACTTTGCGTCTGCGGCATAAGCGGAGCTGCCTAAGAAAAGAACGATCGACAGGAACACAAGGAGCGGCTTTTTCATAGTGATTGTCCTTCAGCGAGAGTGACCACGGACGAAACGTTCTTGTGAGGTTGCACGCCACTCGTCGTGTCATGGTAGGTCGAAGAGAACGAGAGTGTCGATTCTACGGAGGTTGTTTCTCTTGGCGTATTGGTTCGGTACCCCGACACTTTGGTTTACTAGTTGAAGACTGCCAGGAAGTGTCGTCGAGGCTTTATGGTCGTTCCCGATCCTAAGCATATCAAGTGCCGGGTGGATCTCGACGCGTACCTAATGCAGCCTCGACGTATTTGATTAAGGTGGGGGCGTCGAAGGGCTTTGAGGACGCGACCGAAATAACGTCGATTGTGAGCGCCAGTTAGTGCATCACGCATCGATTCCTCAGGAGGTTCCACGAAGTGCTGCATTCGACTGACTAACGGCAGGGCGTTGGCGTTCAAACGAAGGGACAGGCGCAGCCACTCCCGGAACGCGAACAGCTTCCCCATCATCTTGGTGTGACTCACCGAATCTCATGGAGCAACAGGGCTTACCGACTGTATCAAGTAAAGCAGCGTCCGGCAGCATCCAGCCTCATCGCGGACAAGGGAATTGACATAAACAGGTTAGGCGGAAATACCTTCCCCTTCCATCCCGCCCGCCGCGAGGACTTTCCGCCTTACCGCATCGACGAGACCGTCGTGGCGAGAATCAATCAACGAGCGAGTGTCTCGGCGTACAAGTTCCACAGCTTCAGCACCTTGCTATCGTCTCGTATCGAGTCATCATTGGCACGACACCTCGGTTCACCTTAAGCCCCAGCGAAACCACGGAACACAAGGCTCATGCGACGGGCATGAGCACACGTTTCCGCGGAAACGCACATTTACAAGGATCCTTGGTATACGCCCTAACTGATTGATTTATAATTATAAATGGTGAGACGGCTGGACAGCATATTTTGATCATATGTCATTGTTTCATTTGTTAAAAATTCTTTTGATGCCTGATGAGGCCCCAAATAAGGCCCCACGAAAAAGTGGCAGTCTGTGGATGTTTGCGGACGATCCCCTTCTTGATCTTGCATCGCCTCGTTAAGCCGCATCTTTCGGGTCCTTTTGCATTGTCCGTACATTGTACGGGTGATATAGTAGACACCTTGAGAACAGAGAGTCGCTGCTATGCCTAGCCCCATGAAACGCAGAGAAGATCGACTTGAGGTACGTCTGACACCCAAGGCGAAATCGATGTTGAAGCGCGCAGCGTCGGTCGAACGCAAGACCGTCAGCGCCTTTATTCTGGATAAGGGCTTGGCAGCGGCCGCCGAGACGCTCGCGGACCGCCATGAATTCCCCTTGAGCGCCAAACAGTATGACGCCTTTGTCGCCGCGCTCGATAGAGCCCCGACGGCGCGCCCCCGCCTGGAAAAGCTGCTGAAGACACCCAGCGTTCTTGAGTGAGCGAGTTCGGTGCGATCGAGAAATTGCGGCGCGAGCATTTGCTCGACAGCTTCGATTGCGGCAAGGAAGATTTGAATCGATTTCTGAATCGTCAGGCCTGGAGTAACCAACAGGCGCAGAACGCACAGACCTATGTCCTTGCGAGAGAACTCCGTGTCCTCGGCTATTACAGTTTGGCGGCGGGGTCGATCACCCATGACCAAGCGACGGAGCGCGTCAAGAAGGGTCTCGCGCGGCACCCGATCCCCGTAATCCTCTTGGCGCGGCTCGCCGTAGATGTCTCGATCCGTGGCAAAGGTGTCGGGTCGGCGCTGCTGAAGGATGCACTACTGCGAGCGGCACATGCGGCCGATACCATCGGCGCCAGGGCGCTGCTCGTGCATGCCAAGGACGATGGGGCCAGAGCCTTCTATGAACACTTCACGTTCGAGGCAAGCCCGAGCGACCCGTACCATCTGTTGCTCATTATGAAAGACTTGCGGCAGATCATCGAGCGGTGACGTTCTCGACTGGTAAATGCGACTTTGATTTGCGCGGTTAGCTGACCAATGGAACCTCTCTGTTGAACGGATACGTACTCTGACGTTTCTGCGGACGTTGGGAATGTCAGCAACTGGCATGGGCGGCGGCGATGCTTCGGTGGCGAGCGAACAGCAATCCCGAATTTGGACCTTGAGTTCCACCGGCGCCGCCGGTCGCGCGACGATGGCAGACCACGAGCAGTGGCCATCACCCGGCCTCGGGAAAGTTCATGCGGCGCAGCAAGTCCTGGAAGCGTAGGTCGGAGCGCAGGTCATCGAACCGGCGACTGACCGGAAGGGTTAACATCCATGTATCACGCTCGCGGTAAGCCGTTTCCAGCCAACGCAGGGCTTCGTCTGTTTCGCCCAGCGATGCGTAGATTCGGCCTACAACACACGGCGCCACATAGTGCTCCTTCGAAAGTCCCTGCAACTGCTCCAAGATCTTTTGCGCTTCGACCCGATGTCCAGCCGCGGCATACGCGGCGCCAAGAAAGCCGACGAACGTTGGAGCACTGCGCGACAGTTCAACTGTTCTTTGCGCGGCCGCGATGGCGCGCTCATGCATCGACTTTTCCGAAAATGCGATCCCAATGTGGTTGTGCGCCCAGAGAAAATTCGGATCCTGGTCGAGCACCTTATCAAACTCGGCGATGGCCTGGTCGTATCGACGCGCGCACAAACTAGCAAATCCTAACGACACTCGGATCATCAGAGAGTGCGGATCCAGGCGGACGGCGCGTTTTAGCTCGGTGTAGCTCTCCTCGTAACGCCCCATCAGGGCGAGATAGAAGCCGAACCATTGATGTGCGGTGGCGTAACGCGGGTTGAGTTCAATGGACTGCTCAAAATCCCTTTCGGCACTCATGAAGTCGTAGTCATAACCCATCGTGGCAAAGGCTAGCGAGGCGTGCGCCTCCCCTGAACTGCGATCTATCTCAAGCGCTTCCTGCGCCAGTCTCCTTGCTCTACCGCAACCCTCGTCCGGTGCGACCAAACCCGACCAACCGAGTCCGGATAGACAATCGGCCAGACCTGCGTAGGCCGCGGCGTAGGCCGGATCTTTGACAATGGCCTGCTCGAAGTGCCGGACAGCGTGTCTGAGTTCTTCTCCGCTGCGCCGGTTCCAGTGATAACGACCCCGCAGATAGGCATCGTATGCTTCGGGGTCCACCGGGTGCACTTGGGTAAAACGTGCCTGATCGAGCGGAGTGAGCTTGACCTGGACTTCCCGTGCGATGGCTTGGGCCACTTCTGACTGTAAGGCCAGTACATCTCGCAGATCTCGGTCGTAACTTTCCGCCCACAGGTGCGTGTCGGTGGGCGCGTGCACCAGCTGTGCGGAGATGCGCAGCCGCTCGCCCGATCGCTGCACCGTCCCCTCAACCACTCCGTCTACTTGCAGCTCCAGGGCAATGTCACGCAGAGATTTCCGCACGCCCTTGTACTGCATGACGGACGTGCGCGAAACCACGCGTAACGCGCCAATCTTCGCCAGGCTGGTGATGAGCGCTTCCGTCATGCCCTCGGCGAAGTAGTCCTGCTCGGCGTCCCCCGACAAGTTTTCGAGCGGCAGGACGGCCAGCGATTCGATGCGTCCTGGCTTGGCAGCGAGGGATCCAATAAACCGGTAACCGCGGCGCGGCAGGGTCTCGATGAGTCGGGGAGTCTCGGCCGAATCGTCCAATACTTCCCGCAACCGCTTGACTGCGGCATTTAGACCCTGCTCGAAATCCACGAACGTGCCGGGAGGCCAAAGGCGTTTCTGCAGGCTCTCGCGGGTGACCACCTCGCCGGGATGTTCGAGCAGGATGGCCAACACCTGGAAGGGCTGCTCGGGCAGCCGAACGCGGAGCCCTTGCTTGCGCAGTTCTCCAGAGCGCAAGTCCGCCTCGTAAACACCAAAGCATACGACCCGGGACCCCGGTGAACGCGTAGTGGCCATCTCCGCACCTCATGGGCAGGAGGATTTAGCGAATTTTACCATGGGTTCTTACCGGCCCAGTCATACCGACCTATGCAATTTGCATCTGCTTTTCAGTCGCCAGCCATGGAGTCCCTTCCCGATTGGGCGCAGGTTCACATCACGCGCTGCGCCAGGAGAACTATCGGAATGAAGCTTGGAGGAGCTTGCCCATGCACGGACCAAAAAAGACTATCTCGACGAGTTTTGGGATATCTCACCGCTGCGATTGCCCGGCCGACTCGGTAGCGCTGGTAACAGAAGGAGCCCGTGAAAACAAGCGTGAAAGCGAAATTGGTGCATTTTCAACTCTATGGAGGACGTATGCTCAGTCCAAGAACTCTCGCAGTCTTCGCCGTGTTCTCGTTGGCAGTGGCGCCCGATCTTTACGCCGCCCATTGCTCGAATGGATCCCTGAATGGAACGTACTCCTATTCCGCTCAAGGCTTCGGGGAAGTGACTCCCGACATCAGCTCAGCGGGATTCGCGCCATTCGCCCAGACAGGTCTGATCGTGTATGACGGAAGAGGACATATCACTTCCGGCACACTGACATACTCCACGACAAGTGCCAACGGCGGAAGCTTCCGCGGGACATTTACTGGAAGTTACACCGTCAACGAAGATTGCAGCGGCACGGCTGCAACGGACCTCGGCGACGGCACCCTCTTCCACTTCGACCTGGTAGTTCAAACGCCATCAACGTACACCGCGATCAACACCGATCCCGGAGCTTTCATAAGTGTCTACTTTGCCCACAGGATCGGTGGAGAAAACTAAACGGTCGATTGGTACACCTTGCGGAGGAAGTTCGCCATGTACGCAGAAAAAAAGTGTGTTGCACGTCTCGTCGGGGTCTTGCTCCTTGCATACGCACTCAGTCATTCCGCGGAAGCCACGGTGGGATTCAAGTCGGCCGTGAGCTATCCAGTGGGAACGGCTCCTTTGGCTGTTGCGGTGGGGGATTTCAACGGCGACGGAAAGCCTGATTTGGCCGTCGCCAACGCTGGCAATCCCCAGATCGGCGATGACGGAAACGTGAGCGTCCTGCTCGGCAATGGCGATGGCACATTTCAAGCCGCACTCAATGTCGCCGCCGGCAAGAACCCGTTCTCCATCGCGGTGGGCGACTTCAACGGAGACGGCCGCCCCGACGTAGTCGTAGCGAATAACGGCATCAACCCTGCCGGCGGCTGGCTTGCTGGAACGGTGAGCATCTTGTTGGGCAATGGCGATGGCACCTTCCAGGACCACTTGGACTATGCAGTAGGAATCGGTCCCGAGTCTGTGGCAGTAGGAGACTTCAACGGTGACCAAGTGCTTGACTTGGTGGTTGCGGCGCGTTCCGAGAACGTCGTGAGTGTGCTAATGGGTAACGGCGATGGGACGTTTCAACCGCACCTGGACTATGCAGCCGGAAGTGCCAGCGCAGTAGCGGTGGCTGACTTCAACCAGGATGGCAAGCTGGACCTTGCAGTGGCTGGGCGGTTTAGCGGCGGTGTTGTGGGCATTCTGGAGGGTAACGGGGACGGAACGTTCCAGCCTGCCGTGGGTTATGACCCGGCAGTCGCTTTGGCCGAGTCCTTGGTGTCAGGAGACTTCAACGGCGACGGCAAAGTTGACCTCGTGGTCACGTCTGGCATTTTTGGCTCGGGCATGGTGAGTGTGCTGCTCGGCAACGGCGATGTCACGTTCTCGCAAGCAAGCACACTTGACTCCGCGGGGTGCCATCCATTCGTCGCTGACTTCGATGGCGACAGCAAGCTCGATATTGGGGTCATCGGCTGGGGTGAATTTGGCTGTCACTTTCTCGGCGCCGGCACCATTCTGGTCTTCAGAGGTAATGGCGACGGGACCTTTCAGCCAACCGCAGCCTTTACTACGACTAGTGCTTGGAATCTAGTGGCCACCGCCGACCTCGATGGCAACAAGACACCGGATCTGGTTACTGTCCGTCGCAGCGACAACACAGTCAGCGTGCTGCTGAATTCGACGGGCGCTGACTTCTCCATCTCCGCGTCGGCACCGATGCCGGAAACTGTCAGTCGCGGTCAAAGTTCAACGTCCACTGTGACCCTTGCTCACCTCAATACCTTCGATAACCTGGTCACTCTCACCTGTTCGGTGCAGCCAGCGCAATCAGCACCGAGCTGCTCACTCAACCCAGACTCGGTGAGCTTCGACGCTAGTGGAAATGCAACCGCGACGCTGACCATCAGCACCGGACCAGCAATAGCGTCGCTGGTTCCGGCTTCTGTGCGTTACGGCGGGCTCCTGTGGCTGCCAGTGGCAGGGTTTGCTTTGATGGGAGTTGGTTTGGGCTGTAGAAGCTCTAACAGGCTAGTGCGAGTTGCGCTCGGCGTATTACTTCTCGGCGGATTGATCTTTCAATCGGCCTGTAACGGTGCAGGCGGTGGTGCCTCGCAGACTTACACCGTTACCATCAATGGCACTTCCGACGCGACACACCATTTCGCGACCGCGACGATCACAGTACAGTAGCACGGGCTGCGTGGGCCGGCGCGCAGGAGACATCAGGCAGTCACGCGGAGCTCGCGCGTGAGATCGGGCTGGCCGCGGCCACGATTGGACCGCCGCTGACTGGCGAAAGCTGCCCGGGCGAAGCAGAACACACAGACCAGTTTACCGAATGCCCAACCACCGCGGGTGGCGCGAGCTGGACTCGAACGAGAGGCGCTTTTCGGGGCCTGCTGCAGTCGTTCTGGCAGCCATTTCCCCGCAATATCCAATGAGTTTGGGGGCACCTTCTTTCAGTTTACTCAAGATGCCCCCAGAAATGCCCCCACTCTCATCCGGATACCATGAATCAACCTGGACGTCGCTGGACGACCAAACCCTGCTTTTCTACGGCTTTCTCGGGATTTTTCGTGACTTCTGGACGTCGCTGGACGTCACCGGAAGTCTCTGGAAGTGGGACGGCTGGGACTCGAACCCAGGACCAAAGCCTTAAAAGGGCCTTGCTCTACCAACTGAGCTACCGTCCCAATGGGTCGCGCATAATAGCCGAACTTGGGCTCCAGATCACCGGCAATGTGGTTTCAGCGGTAACGGGTCGGGTCGGGTACGCCCGCGGCCGCAAAGCCGGCGGCCCGCAGGCGGCAGGAATCGCACTTTGCGCAGGCGGCGCCGTCGGGCCCGGCCTGGTAGCACGACACGGTCATGGCGAAGTCTATGCCGAGTTTCGTACCCGTGCGGATGATGTCAGCCTTTGACATGTCGATCAGCGGAGCCTGGATCTTGAACGGCACGCCCTCGACGCCCGCCTTGGTCGCGAGTCGTGCCAGATTCTCGAACGCCTCGATGAATGCCGGCCGGCAGTCCGGGTAGCCCGAATAGTCGACGGCATTCACACCCACGAAAATATCGGCGGCGCCCACGATCTCAGCCCAACCCAGCGCGAGCGACAGCAGCAGTGTGTTGCGGGCTGGCACATAGGTGATGGGTATGCCGGTGCTCCCGGATTCAGGTATCGCGATGCCGGTGTCGGTCAGCGCCGAACCGCCGATACCGGCGAGGTCCACCCCCATGATTCGATGTTCTCGAGCACCCAAAGCCTGCGCAACCTGCCGGGCGGCCGCGAGTTCCGCGCTGTGGCGTTGGCCATAGTGCACGCTCAAGGCATAGCACTCGAAACCGCGTGCACGGGCCAGACCTAACACGGTGGCCGAGTCGAGTCCGCCGGAAAGCAATACGACGGCGCGCCTGGACTGCGCGGTTGAGCTGGCGGCGGTCACTTGCCCGGAGTGTCGCCCCACAGGACTTTGTGAAGCTGTAGTTGGAAACGCACTTGCAGCCGGTCCGCCAAAATCCAGTCCGCCAACTGGGTCGGGGTTATTTCGTTGTAGCTGGGCGAGAATAGTATCCGGCAGCGCGCAGCCAATCCGTGCTCCTGCAGAAACGCCTTGCTCCAGTCGTAGTCTTCGCGGGAGCAGATCACGAACTTCAGCTGATCGCGCTGGGTCAGCAACCCGAAATTTTCAATTCTATTGCGTGTAGCCTCGTGCGAGCCCGGGGTCTTCACATCGACCACGCGAAAGACGCGGCCATCGACCGGGGCGATATCCAGCGCACCGCTGGTTTCGAGCGACACCTGGAAGCCGGCGTCGCACAGGCGTTCGAGCAGCTTCAGGCAACCCGGCTGCGCCAAGGGCTCTCCGCCCGTCACGCAGACATGCTGCGCGCCATAGCTTCTCACCTTCTCCACGATGGCTTCGAGATCCAGCCAATCGCCGGCGTGAAATGCGTACTCGGTGTCGCAGTACTGGCAGCGCAGGGGACATCCCGTCAGCCGCACGAACACCGTCGGATAGCCGACCGCGTCGGCCTCCCCTTGCAACGAGTGAAATATCTCGTTGACGCGCAAGCGATCGGGTTTATGCGACATTTCAATCAATGTTTCTCGGTCGCCATCTTGTCGAGACGCTGCTGCGCCAAATGCCCGGCCGGTGTGTCGGGGAACTGCTTGACGACTTGCGACAGAGTTCCCTTGGCCGAGTCCCATTGTTTCAACTCGTATTGGCAATAGCCGATCTTGAGCAGGGCATCGGGACGCTTGCGCGATTGCGGATATTTGTCGACTACCCGCTGAAAAGCGCCCTGAGCCTCCGGAAACGACTTGTTGACGTAGTAGGCCTCGCCCAACCAATACTGAGCGTTGTCCGCGAGCGAACTGTCCGAGTACACGATCAGAAACTTCTGAAACGCCGGGATGGCGCGATCGTATTGACTGTCCTTCAGCAAGTTGAAGGCGGTTTGATACGCGGCCTTGTCGTCGGAACCCGGCGCCGGGGAATCCCCACCGGCGCCGCCCGAGCCCGCGTCGCCCGACCCGGCGCCGCCGTGCGACTCGAGAATCTTCATACGCCGATCGAGATCCGCGTACAAGTCGCGCTGCTGTTTGCGGCTCGCTTCCAGGTTATTGGTCAATACATCGACATCGTTGCGCATGGCGCGCAAATCGTTGCGCAGCGAGTCGCTTTGATTGGCCAAATCGAGCAGGCTTTGATTGGTCACCACTCTCTCGATGCGCGCGAGGCGAGTGTCGAGATCGTTCAGCTTGATTTGCACCGGATCCTGTTCCGGCGGCGTACTGGCGCAGCCCACCATCGCCAGTGCAACGAGGCAGGCTCCGCTCAAACCGAACGATGCGCGGGAATTCACGGGCCGTAGACCAATTCCACGCGCCGATTCTGCGTCCATGCCGCCTCATCGTCACCTTCGACCGCGGGCCTTTCGGCGCCGAAGCTGACCGTGGTGAGCTGCGATTCTGCGACCCCTTGCAGCATCAGAGCGCGGCGCACTGCCTGTGCACGGCGTTCGCCGAGCCCGATGTTGTATTCACGGGTGCCGCGTTCGTCGGTGTTGCCCTCGAGCTTCATGTGCATGTTCGGATGACTGCTCAAATTGCGCGCATGAGCGGCCACGACGGCGGCGAATTCGGGTTTGATCTCCGATTTGTCGAAGTCGAAATAGATCACCTTGCGCGCGAAAGGTGCGTCCGCGCCCATGCCGCCGCCCTGGCTTCCGGCATCGCCGTTCAGCGCATTCGACGAGGTCGACGCGCCTTCTCCCTGCGTCGAGCCCGACACCTGGCTCCCGGCGTTCGGCGACTCAATCACATTGTGTTTCTTGGGGCATCCCGCGAGCAGCGCCGCTCCCGCTATGAGCAACGCGACCGATACAATTCGTTTCATTTATTTCTCCATCCGAATGACGTAAATCAAGCCTACCTTAGGAGCCTGTCTGACTAATGATCGCCGTCGCGAGGGCGACCCACAGCGAGCAGATTTTTGTGATCGTTTCGCGCGCATAGTGGGCACTATGTAAGCGAAAGGATCACAAAAAGATGCCGCTGTGGGGCGGCCGCAGCAGCTCGACACCAAGCGCTCCTGTACCCGGCCATCGGCACTGACCAGGGCCAGCACGCCGCGCCCGCGGTCGCGGCTCGCATAGATGATCTCCGCGCCGTTCGGCGCATAACTTGGGCTAACGTCAAAATGACCCTTGGTGAGTACTTGGACATCGCCGCGCCCGCGAAGATCCATGGTCGCTATGCGGTAGCCGCCGTCTTCCTGGGTGACGAACGACAGTTGCGACTCATCCGGCGACAGCCTTGGCCGCGCGTTGTAGCTGCCTTGAAACGTGAGGCGTCGCGGCTTGTCGCCGCTTTGAGTCCCGACCCGGTAGATTTGCGGGCCGCCCGCGCGATCCGACGTGAAATACAGGCTTTGGCCGTCCTTCGACCACTGCGGCTCGGTGTCGATCCCCGGATCGTCGGTGATGCGGGTCAGCGCCTGAGTGGCCAGGTCCAACACATAGATATCCAGATTGCCGTCGCGCGTCGAGAGCGTGAGCGCGAGCTTCTTGCCGTCCGGCGACCACGCCGGCGCCTGATTCACGCCGGCCTGCGCCGACACCCGCCGCCGCTCCCCGGTCTTCAGGAACTGCACATAGACCGACGGCAAGCGGTTTTCGAAGGAGACATACGCCAGATTCTGGCCATCCGGCGACCACGCCGGCGACATCAGCGGCTCATTCGATTGCATCACGACGTGCGGATTCTCGCCGTCCGCATCCGCCACGATGAGCCGGTAATCCTTGTGCGGCAAAGACCCCAGCACGGAAATATAGGCGATGCGAGTGGCGAATGCGCCGCGTATACCTAGGATTTTCTCGAACACCATGTCGGCAACCTGGTGGCTCGCGAGCCGCAATCCCGGTTTGTTGGCGCTGATTTGATAACCCAGCAGCCGCTGGCGGTTGAGAACGTTATAAAGCTCGAACGTGATGTTGTAGCGATCCTGCCCCAACGGCTGAATTTGTCCGACGACGATGTAATCGTTGTTGAGCCGGCGCCAATCGTCGAAGGAGATGGCGGCGCCGGTATGGGGCTGCTCGATCATGTCCTTGCGGTCGGTGGCCCTGAAGCGCCCGCTGCGGGCCAGATCGTCGCTCACGAGCTTCGCCACGTCGAATGAGGCGGCGGCGGCCTCCGGCGAACTGAACGGCACGATCGCAATCGGGATGGCGTCCGCCTGCCCCTTCGTGATTTCGACCACGAGTTCCGCCCACGTCCGCGAGCAGAACAACATGAAGCCGATTGCCACCAAACATGAAGTACGTCTATTCATTGGGCTTGAACCTAAATACGAAGTTTCTCTCAAAGAGCGCCGGGTCCGGAGGATCCGGCAGGGGCGATGCACGATACACCGCGTTTTCGATCGATTGGCGGGCGGCTGCGTCGCCATTGCACTGGGTCACGCGTGCGCCTGTCACCTCGCCGCCCGGAATCTGGGTTACTTCGACCAAACAATCAAGACCGACGCTCGCCGACGGAGGCTTGATCCACGCATTCTGGATCCTATTGCGGAGCCGCGCGATGTAGCTGTCGCGCAAAGGGCCTGATTCGACGGCCCTTCGGTGTTCCTCGTCGGCCAATTGCCTGCGTAATTCGGCCTCGCGCTCCTGGCGAGCCCGGTCGTCGGCCGCCCGCTTGGCATCGGCGACCTGCTTCGCTTCAGCGGCCTGCTTGGCGTCCGCGGCCTGTTTAGCCTCCGCAGCCTGTTTGGCTTCGGCGGCTCTTTTGGCCTCGATGAGTCGCTGCTGCTGCTCGGCAGCCGCGGCTTTGGCTTGCTCGGCAGCCTTGGCGTGCTCGGCCGCTTTCGCCTGCTCGGCGGCCTTGGCTTGTTCGGCCTCCTTGGCCTGTTCGGCAGCCTTCGCCTGCTCCGCAGCCTTGGCTTGCTCAACCTCCTTGGCCTGCTCGGCGGCCTTGGCCTCTTCTGCTGCCCGTGCCTCATCCGCGGATTTTGCCGCGGCGGCGGCCTTTGCTTCGGCGGCGGCACGCGCCCGTGCCGCCTCCTGCTCGGCGCGCTCGGCTCGCGCTCGCTCCGCGGCATGCAGGACTTGCGAGTCCACCACCACCGCGTCGATCGGCAGGGGCTGCAAGCTGGGCGGTGGTCTACGGGCGGAATTCAACGCCGTGATTACCAGGCCAACCACCAGTAGTCCGTGCAGCAGTACGGAAACGACGACTGCCCACGAATGTTCGCGCAGGAAATCCCGCATTCAACCCGCGCCGCCGCCGGCCCCGTTGGCGCCGCCGCGCGGGGCAGGCCGTACGGGATCCGTCAGGAATCCGACCTTCGCGGCGCCGGCATGTTGCAGCAGCACCATGGCACGCACCACCGTGCCATAGGGCACGGTAGTATCAGCTCTGACCAGAATGGGGGTCTGCGGATCGCGGCGCAGAAGCGCCGCGGTGCGCGCACTCACCGTGGCTTCAGACGCGGGCTTGTCCGGGTTTGGGCCGAAATTGATGTAAAGGCGCGCGCTCGAGTCGATGGTCACGATCAGCGGCGGATGCTTGTCCATGAATCCGGGGTCGATGGGCTTGGCGCCGGCGGCGGGCAAGTCCACTTTGACGCCCTCCTTGAGCAGCGGCGCGGTAATCATGAAGATGACCAGCAGCACCAGCATGACGTCGATATACGGCACCACATTGATCTCTCCCATCAGCTTGCGGCGGCGAACCAGTTTGGCCATAGAAGCTACGCCTGCGCCGCGCGGGCCGGGCCGTGACGCTGCAGAATGGTCGAGAACTCCTCGACGAAGGTGTCGAACCGGAGTTCGAGTCGGCTGACTTGATCGGCGAATCGGTTGTACGCGATCACCGCCGGAATCGCGGCGAACAGCCCGATCGCCGTGGCAACCAATGCCTCGGCGATGCCCGGAGCCACCGCCGCCAGCGTCGCCTGCTGCACATTACCGAGATTGTGGAAGGCGCTCATGATGCCCCATACCGTGCCGAACAGGCCCACATACGGACTCGTGGATCCGACCGTCGCAAGCATGGCCAGGTTGCGCTCGAGTCGATCCATCTCGCGCATCTGAGCGACCCGCATCGCGCGGCGCGACCCCTCCAGCAGTTGATCCGCGGGCGTCCCCAGCTGACGCAGACGGCTGTACTCGCCGAAGCCGGACTCGAAGATGCTTTGCTCGCCGGTGCCCGCGCGCCCCTTGGTCTCGATGCTGCGATAGAGCGCCGTCAAGTCGCCGCCCGACCAGAATGCAGTCTCGAATTGATCCGCCTGACGCCGCGAGCGGGAGATGACGCGCCCTTTCTGGAAGATGACGGCCCACGAGACCAGCGATGCGATCATGAGCAACAGCATGACCCCCTGCACGATGACGCTCGCATCGAGCACCAGGGCCCATATCGACAGGTCATTGCCCATTACGCCACCCGCCCATGACGCCACTCCATGAATAGATCCTTTGGAATCGGGCGCGCTTTCAGCGTGCCGGAATCGAGACAGGCGACGCGGGCGCTCGCGTCGATGAGCTGCACGTCGCCGCGCATGATGGTTTGTTTGAATACGATTGTGGCACCGCTCAAGCGCTCGAGTTCCGCCGTGACGAGAATTTCATCATTGAGTACGGCGGGGCGCAGAAAATCGACCGCCACGCTCACCACCGCAAACTGCAGCTGCCGCTCGGCGCGCAACCGAAGCTGATCGATCCCGAGCGCGCGCAGCCAATCCGTGCGGCAGCGCTCCATGAACTTCAGGTAGTTCGCGTAGTACACCACCCCTCCCGCATCCGTGTCCTCCCAGTAAACGCGGAATGGCACTGAAAACTTGAACACCGCCGCCACTACTGGACGTCCCTGAACAGAGGCAAATTCAAGTCCCGGTCCATCGCCGGCGCCGCGAGCCCGAAATGAGCATAAGCGCTGCGCGTTGCGACACGGCCGCGGGCGGTGCGCATCAGAAATCCCTGCTGAATCAGAAACGGCTCGATGACGTCCTCGATGGTGCCGCGCTCTTCGCTCATGGCCGCGGCGAGGCTGTCCACGCCGACCGGCCCCCCCTCGAATTTTTCGATGACCGTCAGCAGCAATTTCCTATCCAGCGTGTCGAACCCTTGAGGATCCACCGCCAGCATGTCGAGTGCGGCGATCGCGACTTCGGAGCTGATGAGCCCGGCAGCCTTGACCTCGGCAAAGTCGCGCACCCGGCGCAGCAGCCGGTTCGCGATTCGCGGTGTGCCGCGCGACCTCTCTGCGATGCGATGCGCACCATCCGCCTGCAGATGCAGTTTCAAGATCGACGCACTGCGCGTGACGATTTTCGTCAAATCCTCCGTCGAATAGAACTCCAGCCTCTGCACGATGCCGAAGCGGTCCCGCAAAGGCGAGGTCAGGAGTCCGGCGCGAGTGGTCGCGCCCACCAGGGTGAACGGCGGCAGATCGAGTTTGATCGATCTCGCCCCCGGACCTTCGCCGATCATGAGATCGAGCTGCGAGTCCTCCATCGCAGGGTACAGCACCTCTTCCACCACCGGACTCAAGCGATGGATCTCGTCCACGAACAACACGTCGCGCGGCTCGAGGTTGGTCAACAGAGCCGCCAAATCCCCGGGACGCTCCAGGACGGGTCCCGATGTCTGCCGCAAATTGACCTTGAGCTCGTTGGCAATGATGTTCGCCAGCGTGGTCTTGCCGAGTCCCGGCGGTCCGAAGATCAGCACATGATCCAGCGCCTCGCCCCGATTGCGCGCCGCCTGAATGAAGATATCCATCTGGGTCTTCACGGTGGCCTGTCCCACATAGTCGGCGAGGGTCTTCGGCCGCACCGCGCGGTCGACCACCTCGTCTTCCCGCTTGGCCGGTCCCGCGATGATTCGATCCTGTTCAATACCCATGCTGGTTCTTCAAGCCTTGGCCGCCGACTTGAGCGCGCGCCGTATGATTTCAGTGGTCGCGAGGTCCGGCTCATCGATCGACTTCAGGAGTCGAACCACTTCCGGCGGCTTGTAGCCCAGCGCGATCAGGGCGCTGAAAGCCTCGCTTTGCGGAGTTGCGGCCGTGCCCATACCCGCCGGAGTGCCGCCGGCCGCCGGCATCGACAGTTTCTTGACGCTGTCCCGCATCTCGATGATCACGCGCTCGGCGGTCTTGCGGCCGATGCCCGGAATCCGGGTGAGCATGGCGACATCCTCCGCCTCGACAGTGCGCAGGAAATCCTCCACGCTGGCGCCGGACAGAATACCCAGCGCAATCTTCGGCCCAACCCCGGAGACTTTGAGCAGGCCGCGAAACAGCCGCCGCTCGCCGTCGGTGCCGAAGGCGTACAAAATATGCGCGTCCTCGCGGACCACCAAATGGGTGAACAGCGCGACGGGTTCGCCCGCGGCCGGCAACCCATAGAACGTCGACATCGGCGCTTCCATTTCATAGCCGACGCCGTTCACGTCGACCATGAGCATCGGCGGCTGCTTGACCGCCAAACGGCCTTTGAGAAAGCCGATCATCCGCGGCTCGCACTACGCTGTACGGAGACCCGCACGCGGCCCCGCAGCGCATGGCACACGGCGGCGGCCAGGGCGTCGGCGGCATCCGGCGACAGCGGTCCGTCGAGCTTGAGAATGTTTTTCATCATGAGCTGCACCTGCGATTTCTCCGCGCTGCCCGACCCGACCACGGCCTGCTTGATCTGCCGAGTCGCGTATTCGAAGACTTCGGCGTTCGCATCCGCGGTGCCGCAGATGGCGGCGCCCCGCGCCTGCCCCAGCTTCAACGCGCTGTCGGGATTGCGATTGACGAAAACCCGCTCGATGGCGATTTCATGGGGCCGGTATTGGGCGACGATGGTCTGGACGCAGCGAAAGATCTCGCACAGGCGATCGGCGAATTCGCCCGTCTGGGTGCGAATCACGCCGCTCGCCACATAGGTCAAACGAGTGCCCACGGCATCCAGGACGCCGAATCCCGTGCGCTGCGAACCGGGGTCGATGCCCAGCACGCGCAGCGTGGCCGCCTCAGTGCCGCGCAAGCGCATCGCCCTCGTCGTCGCCCGCGCGGGGGCCGTCGCTTTCAAACCGCATTCTTCGTATCCGCCATTGGCGCGTATGATACCGGCAATGGGCGCTTAAACCCACCGCCGGTAACGGCGCAAACCAAATGGAAACAACGGCTTCAACCTCGATTACGGCGAGCGCACGGCTGCACGCCGCCTTTGCCGCCGTGCGCTCGCTCGATCTGCCCGACACCGCCGCAGAGCTCCTGCGCGCCGCGCTCGACGTCGCGGAGATCGTGCGCACTCTCGATGCCGACGACGATGTGGTGATCGCGGCCATGTTGCAGCCCCTGCTCGATGCCAAACTCATGGATCGGGAAGCCGCCGAGAAGCACTTTGGCGCCGATGCGGCCCGTCTCGCCCGCAACTTGAGCCAATTGGGAGAATTCGGTCTACCGGCCGATTGGACGCCCGAACAGGGCCTCGAATCCGGCCAGGCCGAGGCGCTGCGCAAAATGCTGCTGGCGGTCATCGGCGACGTGCGGTTGGTGGTGGTGCGCCTCGCCGGACAGCTGCAAAAAATGCGCGCCGCCAAGTCGCTCGATCCGGTCCTGCGGCGCAAGCTCGCGACCGAAACCCGCGAAGTCTATGCGCCTCTCGCCAATCGGCTGGGCGTGTGGCAATTGAAGTGGGAACTGGAGGATCTCGCCTTCCGCTACCTTCAGCCCGCCGACTACAAGCGCATCGCTGCCGCCCTGAACGCGCGGCGCTCCGAACGCGAGCGCTACATGGAAGAGCTGAAGACGCTTCTGCGCAGCGAATTGCACGGCGCCGGCATCGAAGCCACGATCGAGGGACGCCCGAAACACATCTACAGCATCTGGCGCAAGATGCAGGCGAAGCACCTCGCCTTCGAGCAGCTCATGGACATTCGCGCCGCGCGCGTCCTCGTGAACACGGTTGTAGAATGTTATGCGGCGCTCGGGGTGGTGCACTCGCTGTGGCAGTTCATTGCCGGGGAGTTCGACGACTACATCGCCACCCCCAAGGACAACCGATACCGTTCGATCCACACCGCCGTCATCGGACCCGGCGCGCAAGCGGTCGAAATACAGATCCGCACGCATGAAATGCACGCCAATTCGGAGCGCGGCGTCACGGCGCACTGGCGCTACAAGGAGGGAGGCCGCAGCGATCAAGCCTACGAGCGCAAGATCAATCAGCTGCGCTCGCTGCTGGCGCCGACCGAAGGCGGCGATACATCGCGCGATTTTCTCGATCGCATGCGGGTCGATCTATTTCAGGATCGGATCTACGTCATATCGCCCAAGGGTGAAATCGTCGATGTTCCGGTGGGCGGCACGCCCTTGGATTTTGCCTATCAGGTGCACACCGACTTAGGTCATCGCACCCGCGGCGCCAAGGTCAATGGGCGCATGGTGCCGCTCGACTACCGGCTCAAGAACAGCGAAACGGTGGAGATCATCACCGCCAAGACGGCGCAGCCGTCGCGCGATTGGTTGTCGCCCCAGTCGGGCTTTCTCGCCAGTCCCAGGCACCGCAATAAAGTACGCGCCTGGTTCCGCAAGCAGAACGAGACCCAGAACAAGGCGGAAGGCCGCGCCATGTTCGATCGCGAGATGCAACGGTTAGGCGTCAACAGCCCGCCCATCCCGGAACTCCTCAGCGAGCTGAAATTACCCAGCACCGAGGCGCTCCACGAAGCCTTGGGGCTGGGCGAGGTCAGCCCTGCACAGGTGGCGGGGGCCATCCAGCGCATCCTCCATGCGCGCGAAGTCCGGCCGGAACACTCCGCTCGTCCCAAGAGTCCGGCGGCCGTCCGGGAACCGGACATCGAGGTCCAAGGCGTCGGCGATTTGCTGTCCACCTACGCGCGCTGCTGCAAGCCCGTGCCGCCCGAACCCATCGTCGGCTACATCACCGTGGGCCGGGGCGTCAGCATTCATGCACAGTCCTGCGCCAATCTCGCCCGTCTCAGCATCAAGTCCCCGGCACGGGTGCTGGCGGTCGCCTGGGGCAAAATGGGCTCGAGCGAATTCCCGGTGGAGATCGATGTCCAGGCATTCGATCGCCGCGGACTGGTGCGCGATGTCAGCGCCGCACTGGCGGACGACAAGATCAGCATCCGGGGCATGAATACGGTCACCGACAAACGCGACAGCGTCGCTCATATGCGGATCGAAATATCGATCACCGGGCTGCCGCAGCTGTCGCAGGTGCTCGGGCGCATCGCGCAGCTCCCCAACGTCATCAGCGCCAGGCGAAAGAAATGACCTCGTAGCCGCGCCTCACTTGGAAGCGCGGCTCCCGAATCGTCAATGGCTCAGCAAATCGTAGAGGCTGTCGGAAACGATCTTGCGCATGCCGCTAATCTTCTTCATTTCAGCGGCAAGGTCCGGATTGGTCCGGAGGGAGTCTTCTATCTTGGCGAGCCCCGGCCGAACCCCGGCGGTCAACCGCCGGATTAGGCCGCTACAAACCCGTCTATTTTCAGCACCTTAGAATCAAATGTTGCAGTAGTGTGGCATCCGAGTCTGAGGTCGCGCGCGCTAGCGGTTGATCCCGTCGATGGCCTTCTTATCCACCGCCAAGGCGGCCTCATGGATGGCCTCGGACAGAGTGGGATGCGCGTGAATGGTACGCTGGATGTCTTCGGTGCTCGCCGAATATTCCATGGCGAGCACGGCTTCGCTGATCAGCTCGCCCGCCATCGGCCCGATCACGTGGACGCCGAGAACCTCATCGTCATCCTTGGCGGACACGATCTTCGCCAGGCCCTGAGCGGCTTCCATCGCCCGCGCCCGCCCGCTCGCCGAGAATGGGAACGTGCCCACCTTGTAGGGCCGGCCGCTCGCCTTGACCTCTTCCTCCGTCAGCCCCACCCAGGCGATCTCCGGCGCGGTGTAGATCACCGAGGGAATGACCTTGTAGTTCATCTCGCCGAAATGGCCTGCGATGAGGTCGGCGACCATCACGCCCTCCTCCTTGCCTTTGTGCGCGAGCATCGGTCCGCGCACCACATCGCCGACCGCCCAGACGTTCGGCACGCCGGTTCTGCAATGCTCGTCGACCTGGATGAAGCCGCGCTCATCGAGCGCTACACCGGTGCCCTCCGCCAGCAGTCCCTGCGTGAAAGGTTTGCGTCCGACCGCAACCACCAGCTTGTCGACTTGAAGCTTGTGTTCGCCCTGAGCATCGGTGTACACGACGTCGACCGCACCGCCGGCCGCGGCCGCACTCTGCACCTTGGCTCCCAGCTTGATGTCGAGTCCTTGTTTCTTGAAATGCCGCAGGGCCTCTTTTGCGATGGCTCCGTCCGCTATCGGTAGGAACTGTTCCAACGCCTCGAGCACCGTCACCTCGCTGCCGAGCCGCCGCCAGACGCTGCCGAGCTCGAGGCCGATGACACCGGCGCCGATCACGCCGAGGCGCGCGGGCACTGCATCGAACTCCAGGGCATTCCACGAATCGGCGATGTATTTGCCGTCATGCGGCACGTTCCTGATCTGCACCGGCACCGAGCCGGAAGCCAGCACGACGTGCTTGGCTTCGAAGGTTTTTTCCGCGCCGTCCGGCCCGGTCACGAGCACCTTGTTGCCGGGCAACAGACGTCCGTGGCCTTGAATGCCGGTCACGCCGTTCGCCTTGAACAGGGCGGCGATCCCGCCCGTCATGGTCTTGACCACGGATGCCCGCCGCTTCTGCATGGCGGCGAGGTCGAGCGCCAGGCCGCCGATCTTGATGCCATGGACCGCGAACTCGTCCTTGGCGCGCTGATACAGCTCCGAGGATTCGAGCAGGGCCTTCGAGGGGATGCATCCGGCGTTCAAGCAGGTTCCGCCGAACGCAAAGCTGCCGTCGGTGTTCTTCCATTCGTCGATGCAGGCGACTTTGAGCTTGTTCTGGGCGGCGCGAATCGCGGCGGGATAGCCCGCAGGACCGCTGCCGATCACGATGACATCGTAGAGGTCGCTCATACGCCGAGCACCATGCGCGCCGGATCCTCCAGGCACTGCTTGACCGTCACCAGGAACTGCACGGCTTCACGCCCGTCGATGAGGCGATGATCATAGGTCAGTGCGATGTACATCATCGGACGTACCACGACTTGGCCGTCGATCGCCGTCGGGCGGTCCTGAATCTTGTGCATGCCGAGAATCGCACTCTGCGGAGAATTGACGATGGGGGTCGACAGCAGCGATCCGAACACTCCGCCATTGGTGATCGTGAAGGTACCGCCCGTGAGTTCCTCCATCGTGATGGTCCCGGCCCGGGCGCGCCCCGCGAAATTGCCGATCGACTTTTCGATTTCCGCGAAACTCTGCAGGTCCACGTCGCGCAATACCGGCACGATCAGGCCGCGATCGGTGGAAACCGCGACGCCGATGTCGAAATATTCGTGATAGACGATGTCGTTGCCTTCGACCGAGGCGTTCACCGCCGGAAATTTCTTCAATGCTTCGACGCAGGCCTTGGCGAAGAACGACATGAATCCGAGTTTGACGCCATGCTGCTTCTCGAACTGATCCTTGTAGCGCGCGCGCAGTTCGTTGACCGCCATCAAATCCACTTCGTTGAACGAGGTCAGCAAGGCTTGGGTGGCCTGCGCCTGGACCATGCGCTCGGCAATCCGCGCGCGCAGGCGCGTCATCGGCACGCGCTGCTCCGCGCGGGCGCCGCGTGCGCTTGGAACGGGCGCCGCCGGCGCCTTGGCTGCGGGCGGCGCCGCGGCATCCTTCGCGGACAGAAAGTTCACCACGTCCGACTTCGAGACGCGTCCATCGCGGCCGGACCCGGTGACGGCCTTCGGGTCGATCTTGTTCTCTTCCACCACGCGCTTTGCGGCGGGGCTGAGCTTGGCCGCTGCCGCGTCGGGGTTGGCGGCAGTCGCCGCCGTGGCGACGGCGCCGCCGGATGCGGCCATGACGGCGGGCGAGTTCCCCGCTGCGCCCTTGGCAGTGTTCGCGGCGGCTGCTCGAGCTCCGGCCGGTGCGGCGCTCGCTGCCGCTCCCTCCTCGATCACCGCCAACACCTGGCCGCTGGTCACCGTGGTGCCGTCCTTCAGCCTGATTTCCTTGAGCAGCCCGGCTGCGGGCGCAGGAACCTCGAGAACGACCTTGTCGGTCTCCAGGTCGACGAGGTTCTCATCGCGCGCCACGGCATCACCAGGCTTCTTGTTCCACGACACAATCGTGGCGTCAGCCACCGACTCCGGCAGCTGCGGCACGCGAACTTCAATAGTCATCAGATATTCGGCACGGAAACCCGGGCCTTGAGGCCGGGCAGGAAATGCCGCTCCTTACGTTGAATTACCACTGCATTGCTCCTATAGGGGAGGATGTCAAGACCCCGTCCTAGTTTGAGGAGCAGGAGGAGCCGCCGGCAAGCGCATCGTTTGCCGAGCGGTCTCTTCCGGCGGTACGCCCTGCAGCGCCGCGGTCACCAGATTCTTCTGCTGCTGTTCGTGCAAAGCGGAAATACCCGTGGCAGGCGCCGCTGCGCCGGCGCGTCCGGCATAGAGGAGTTCGTCGAGCGGTCCCAGCTTCGACTGCAGCCGATGGCGGATCTGGTACCAGCTGCCCTGATTTTGCGGCTCTTCCTGGCACCACACGATCTCGTGGGCATTTGAGTACTTGCGCAGGATCGCCTCGTATTCATCCGACGGAAAAGGATAGAGCTGCTCGAGGCGCACGATGGCAACCGAGTCTGCTTTGACCTCGCGCCGTGCCTTCAACAGATCGAAATACACCTTGCCGCTGCACAGTACGACGCGCGTCACCGCTGAGGCTTTAAGGTCGTCGATGTCATCGATCACAGAGTAAAATCCGCCCGTGCTGAGTTCTTCGAGCCGCGACACCGACAGGGGGTGCCGCAACAGGCTCTTCGGCGTCATGACGATGAGCGGCTTGCGCAGCGGCCGCAGCATTTGCCGGCGCAGCATGTGAAACATCTGCGCCGGCGTCGACGGCACGCACACCTGCATGTTGTACTCGGCGCAGAGCTGCAGGAAGCGCTCCAGGCGCGCCGACGAATGCTCGGGTCCCTGACCTTCGTAGCCGTGCGGCAAGAACAGGGTGATGCCGGACAGGCGGCCCCACTTGGCTTCGCCCGAGCTGATGAACTGATCGATGATGACCTGCGCGCCGTTGCAGAAGTCGCCGAACTGCCCTTCCCAAATCGTCAGGCAATGCGGTTCGGTGGTCGAAAAACCGTACTCGAAACCCATGACCGCTTCTTCGGACAATACCGAGTCGGTCACCCTGAAGGTCGGCTGATTGGTCGCCAGATGCTGCAGCGGGACATAGCTGCGTCCCGTGGCTTGATCATGCAGCACCGCGTGCCGGTGAAAAAACGTGCCGCGGCCGCTATCCTGGCCGGTGAGACGTACCGGATAACCTTCCTGCACCAGGCTGGCGTAGGCCAAGTTCTCCGCGGCGCCCCAGTCGAGCGCCAGATCGCCGTTCACCATTCTTTCGCGCGCCTGCATGATGGCGAGGACCCGCGGATGCAGGACCCAGTCAGACGGATACGAGGTGATTGCCTTGCCGAGCGCCCGCAAGCGGCCCATGTCGACCCCGGTCTTCACCGGCTCGGACCAGTCCGCGTCCAAGTACTCGTTCCAATTCACCGTGAATTTGTTGCCGATCAGGCCGAGCGCGGCGCGGGCCTGCGGCTTGCCGGCATCCAGACCGTCGCGATACTGGTCGATCATGGCCGCGGCCTCCGCCGCCGTGAGCACCCCGTCGGCCGCCAGTTCATCCGCATAGAGTTGGCGCGCGGTCGGCTTCTTCCGAATGACCTGGTACATGAGCGGCTGAGTCGCCGCGGGTTCATCGGCTTCGTTATGGCCGTGCCGCCGGTAGCACACTAGATCGATCACCACGTCCTTGTGGAACTTCATCCGATACTCGAGCGCAAAACGCGTCACGAAACACACCGCTTCGGGATCATCGGCATTGACGTGGAAAATCGGCGCTTCGACCATCTTCGCGACGTCGGAGCAGTACAGAGTGGAGCGCGCATCGTGCGGATCGCTGGTGGTGAATCCCACCTGGTTGTTGATGATGATGTGCACCGAGCCGCCAGTGTAGAACCCGCGGGCCTGCGACAGCTGCAAGGTCTCCATGATGACGCCCTGCCCGGCGAACGCCGCGTCGCCGTGAATCTGGACGGGCAGTACCTTGTCGCCCAGCGCATCGCCGCGGCGCTCCTGACGTGCGCGCACCGAACCTTCGACCACCGGGTTCACGACCTCCAGATGCGAGGGATTGAACGCCAGCGCGACGTGCACATTGCCCGATGCCGTTTTCAGATCGGAGGAAAATCCCTTGTGGTACTTGACGTCCCCCGAGCCGCGCAGCTTCGCCAGATCGTACTGACCCTCGAACTCGCCGAACAAATCCTTGGGCGACTTGCCGAGCAGGTTCACCAGCACATTGAGACGGCCCCGGTGCGCCATGCCGATGATGGCCTCTTCGACTCCCATCCTGCCGCCGTGCTGCACCAGATCGTCGAGCAGGGGAATGAGACTGTCGCCGCCCTCGAGCGAGAAACGCTTCTGACCCACGTACTTGGTGTGCAGGTAGCGCTCCAAGCCTTCCGCGGCCGTCAACTGCCACAGAATGTTTTTCTTCTCCTCGACGCTGAATCGGCGCTGCATGCGCGCCACTTGGAAACTATCCTGCAGCCACAGACGCTCGTCGGTGTCCGACACGTGCGCAAATTCCGCACCGATGGTATCGGTGTAAATGAACTTGAGGTCCGCGAGAATATCCTTGAGCTTGGCGCGTTCGGGTATCGCAGGGTTGCGGCTGCCGGTGAAGAATTCGGCATCCATATCGGCATCGGAGAGACCGAAGTACTCGAGGTCGAGGATATAGGGCTTGGCGCGGACCTGCAGTCCCAGTGGATCCAAATTGGCGACCAGGTGTCCGCGGTTGGCGTAGACCTGAATGAGCCGAGAAACCGCGCCCTGCTTGGCGCTGGCCCCGCCGGACTCGGCGCTCGGAGCGCCGCCTCGTGCGGGCGGCCTATTGAGACGTGCCAACAGACGTTCGCGAATGGGGGTGTGCGCGACCTCGCCTTTGGCGCCGTCCTGCAGACGGCTGAAGTAGGCGGCCCACGTCGGGTCGACGCCTTTTGGATCCCTCAGGAACTGCTCGTAGAGATCCTCAATGAAACCGGCATTTCCGCCGGAGAGTGCCGTCGTGGCCAATGCTTCAGCTAGTGATTGACTCATAGTGCTTGGAAGGGAAAAACCTCAAGTACATCAATATGATGAGAAGCAGAAGGGGATGCGGACCGGGTTGCTAGTCTAGCCGAAGGCGGCACAATATGGAATGTGACGCAGCCCAGCAGAATTAC
>WNFS01000807.1_pt1 | contig 24264 bp, 20 predicted proteins | sample 5400141 | NCBI WGS metagenome assembly WNFS01 (sample SAMN13153358, study PRJNA577476) | soil metagenome | isolation source: 60 cm saprolite under Madrone tree | place: USA:California | collected 2016-06-14
GATTCGCCCGCGACCCGGAGTGACGGAGAAGCGGAGCCGCGGAGCCGAGTCGCGCTCCGGGTAGACCGGGCGTGTCGGAGCCGGGTCGCTCCTCTCAGGCCACCCTCGGTCCGAGCCGGCCTCACGGCGCCCGCTACAACAAACCGCGCTCCGATACAATACCGTCCGTGCAGCGGTCGATCTTGCAGGAAGGGGTCGTGGCCGGCTTGATCGGCGCGGCGGTCGTCGCCGTCTGGTTCCTCCTCTTCGACATCTGGCGCGGCCAGCCGTTCTTGACCCCGGGGCTCCTGGGCGCCGCGGTCTTCCAGGGCGTGACCAACCCGATTGGACTTCGGCCCACCGTGGGCAACGTCCTCGGCTACACGATCGTCCACGGCCTGGCGTTCATCGCCTTCGGCGTCGTCGCCGCGAGCCTCATGGCCGTCAGCGAGCGCGAGCCCACGCTGTTTGTCGCCTTCGTGATCCTCTTCGCCAGCTTCGAGGTGTTCGTCTTCGGCATCGTCGGGGCGCTCGCGAAGTCGATGCTGGGCGCCCTGGTCTGGTGGGCGATCCTCGGCGGCAACCTTCTCGCCTCCCTCGCGATGCTCTGGTACTTCTTCCGCGCCCACCGCGCCCTGTCGCGCACGCTGATCGGCTCCTGGGGCAGCGTGTTCCGCGAGGGCGTCGTGGCCGGCCTGCTCGGCGCCGCCGCCGTCGCGCTGTGGTTCCTGGCGATCGACTGGATCCAGGGCGAGCCGCTCCGGACGCCGAGGCTCCTGGGCACGGGGATCCTCCGCCAGACCGACTCGCTCGCCGCGATCGCCTCCTACACCGTCGTGCACGGGATCGCGTTCGCGTTGTTCGGAATTGTCGGCGCCGCGCTGATCGCGGGCGCGGAGCGCCAGCCGCTCTTCGTCTTCGCCCTGGTGATCTTCTTCACGGCGTTCGAGGTGTTGTTCATCGGCGGCGTGTTGATCGCGGCGAAGTGGGTCCTGGACGAGCTGGCGGGGTGGACCGTCCTCCTCGGCAACCTCCTCGCGACCGGCGCCATGCTCGCCTACTTCATCAGGGGCCACCGCGCCCTCGCTCGTCGGCTCACTACGGCCTGGGCTGAAGACGACTAGCGGTCAGGCGGTTTGTCGGCGGAGGACGAGCAGGTCGATGGCTTCGAGGACTGGAGTCGGCGTGGTCTCGCGGGCGGCGGCGTGGCGCATCCGGGTGAGCCCTTCCTCGAACTCGGCGTCGGTGATCAACTCGAACGTCGACAGGGCTCGCTGCTTGATTCGCTCGTAGTGGGCGGTGAGGCTCGGGTCGATCTCCTGCACCGGCGTATCGAGGGCCGTGAGCTCGAATCCCTGCCCGACGAAGGCCTGCCGCACGGCCTCGAGAGTCGGCAGGCGCGCCTCGTCGACGGCGCGTGCCGAGGGGAAGAACGCGTAGTGCGGCACACCGTCCAGTCCACTCGCGGATGCGCGCTGTGGCGCTCCGCCTCCACGCGCATCTTCTCCGACGGCTCGACGGCGACGACGCGGGCGTCGAACGCATCGGCCAGCAGGACCGCGAAGCGCCCCGTGCCGGCCCCGAGATCGAGGACCGTCAGGCCTGAGCGCGTGCCACCGAGGTGGCGGGCGACCGCGTCCATCCAGAGCCGGCCGGTATCCTCGGAGAGGGCACGGCCGGCGCGATACGCGCGCCAGAGACCCCGGTCGTAGTCGACCCTCGTCACCAGAGCGCGTCGGGAAGGGGCAGTCCCACGAACGCGTCGGTCGGCATCGGTCCCGACGGCGCGATCGCAAGTCGCTCGGCCAGGGCGTAGAGCTGGCGCAGGTGCTGCGCGGCGTGCCACGTCGTGCGCTCGAGCAGGTCGTGGCCCGACTGGGGGCCATAGTAGACCTTGATCACGCGCTCGAACTCGCGGGGCGATGCCCCCTCGAACCACCCGGTGACGCGTCCGCGCACGAGCGCGCCGTAGCGCGCGATGGCGGGCCCGTCGCGAAGATCGGTGGGCGCCTGATCCAGCAGCCAGGACTCCGGGAACTCGCCGAGGTCCATGCCGTCCACGAAAGCCAGCGAGAGCCGGAACACGTGATAGCCGAGGTTGCGCAGGGTCCGATCGCGCTCCGGCGGCCGCCAGTCCATGTGCTGATCCGGCACGCCGCGAATGAGCCCCTGCGTCGCATCGAGGATGATGTCGAGCCGCTTGGCCAGCTCGGTCGGGGCAAGTTTGGTAGCCGCCGAGTACGGGATGCCGAGCAGCTCGGCGTAGGCCGGCGGGTTCCAGCCGTGCGCGGCGCGGTCACCCACGGTCACCGCCGGCACACGGCCTATCCCCAGCCGCGCCAGCTCCGCGTAGCCCGCCGGGTTCGCCTGCACGTCGACCGGGTCGAACTCGACCCCCCAAGACGAGAGGAGCTCCTTCGTCTTGGCGCAGGACGATCAGCCCGGCCGGTAGTAGAGCTTGACCACCGTTCCGGAACCTCGAGCCGCTTCCTTACTAGTCATGTGAGTCTCCTCGCGGAATCGCGATCGAGATTGTACCTGAGGGCCGCGGGTTCGTCGACGCCCTCAGGCGGCGAGCCGATTGTAGAGCCACGCCCAGCCGAAGGCGGCGAGCCACGCGAACACGACCAGGACGACGAAGGTCCCGACGAATCCGCCGTAGGTCAGCTGCTGGGGCAAGAGCGCGGCGACGTCGGCTCCGAAGAACTGCGCGTTGAACAAGAACCGGAACGCGTCTCGCCAGACGACCGCCAAGACATAGAAAAGGATGTAGAACCCGCCCGACAGTATCGCGAGTGAGTTGGCGAAGGCCGTTGGGTTCAGCATAACCCCTCCTGCGCGCGCATCAGCGTCACCGTCCGAAGAAGGTCGGCGCCTGCTTGCGGGCGAACGCGCTCACGCCGTTGCGGAAGTCTTCGGTGTGACCGCTCGCGGCGATCGCCTGCGCCTCGAGCTCCATCTGCGTCTCGAGGCTCTCCCACGTCGACTGGTGGAAGAGCCGCTTGGCGCCGCCGAACGCCTTCGACGGTCCCTGGGCCATCTCGCGGGCGAGCGCCGCGACCGCCGTGGCGAGCTCGGCGTCGGGCACCACGCGGGTCACCAGCCCCCACTCCAGGGCTTCGCGCGCCGAGAGCACGCGGTTGGTGAAGTAGAGCTCCATCGCGCGCCGGAGACCGACCAATCGTGGGAGAAAGTACGACGACGACCCGTCGGGCGTGGCGGCGATCTTCGAGTAGGCCATCGTGAACCGCGCGGACTCGGCGGCGACCACGAGGTCGCCGGAGAGGGCGAAGCTGAGCCCGCCGCCCGCCGCGACGCCGTTCACCGCCATGATGACGGGCTTGTCGCTCCGACAGAATCGGGACACGGTCCCGTGCAGATAGGTCGTCAGCTCCTTGACGAGCACGCCGATGCGCTCCAGGTTGTCGACGAAGTCCTTGACGTCGCCGCCGGCGCAGAAGGCTCGACCCGCGCCCGTCACCACGACGCAGCGGATCGCCGGGTCCTCGTCGACCTCGAGCGCCGCGTGGAAGAGCTCCCGGCCGAGGCCGAGACTCAACGCGTTGAACGCGTCGGGGCGGTTGAGCGTGATCGTGGCGACCCCATCGCGCCGCTCGAGGGTCAAGAACTGAAAGTCCATGGCGGTCGTCCTCCGTTCAGGTCTGCCGAGCGCGCCGGCGGGCCACGCGCGCAACGACGTCCAGGACGTCTTTGATCTTCAACGGCTTCACCACCACCAGGTCTACGCCGTGGATCTGGCGCTCCTCCGCTGACAGCTCGACGCCGAAGCCGGTGACGAGGACGACCGGCACCGCGGGCGCGATCTCCTTGACCGCCTGCGCCACCTGCCAGCCCGAGACCCGCGGCATCGCCAGGTCGGTGAACACCAGGTCGAAGGGCTCCGCGCGGAATCGCGCGATCGCCTCGCCTCCGTCGGTGAGCACCACGACCCGATGGCCTCCCGTCGCCAGGACGTCGCCGAGCACCGTACCGACCTCTTCTTCGTCGTCGACGACCAGGCACCGCAGCGAGACGCCGAGCGGGGTGGGCTCGGGTGCCGGGGCGGGCCCGTCCAGGTCGAGGGCGTCGCCCGGCGCGAAGGTCAGGCGGAACGCGGTGCCGCGCCCGACGTGGCTCGCGACCGTGATGCGCCCGCCGTGACGGGAGAGGATCCCGTACGTCATCGAGAGCCCGAGCCCGGTGCCCTGCGGGCCCTTCGTGGTGAAGAAGGGGTCGAAGATCTTGCCCCGGATGGCCTCAGGGATGCCGACGCCGGAGTCGCCCACCGTCACCACGACCTCGTTGTTCTCGACGGCTGTGGTCAGCGTCAGGGTGCCGCCCGTCGGCATGGCGTCCACCGCGTTCAGGATGAGATTGGTCATCGCCTCGCGCAGCTCGGCGGGATCGCCCGCCACCGGCGGCAGGCTCGCGAACGAGGTCTGCACGTCGACCGCGACGCCCCGGCTGCGCGTCTCCTCCCGCCAGCGCGACTGGGTGATCTCGAGCGCGCCCCGTACGACCTCGTTGAGGTCGACCGCGACGAAACGCTGCTGATCGCGGCGGATCCGCGTAAATTCCTGCAGTCGGCGGACGGTCTGCGCGCCGTCCAGGGCGGCGCGCTCGATGACCTGGATCCACTTGCGGAGCTGCGGATCTTGCAAACGCTGGAGCGTGAGCTGAGCCCGTCCCAGGATCGACGCGAGCAGGTTGTTGAAGTCGTGAGCCACCCCCGAGGCCATCTCGCCGAGCGCGCGGAGCTTCTCCGTGCGCACGAGCTGGTCCTGCGCCGCGGCCAGCTCGCCATAGGCGCGTGTGCGCTCCTCGAAGAGGCGCGCGTTGCGCAGCGACAGCGCGGCGAGATCGGCGATGTTCGTCAACAGCCGCTCGTCGGCCTCGGTGAATGCCCTCTCCGCGCTCCGCAACGTCAGAACGCCGATGACCGTGTCCCCGGCCTTCATCGGGACGCCGAGCCAGTGTCGCGGGTGTGCGAAGGTCGTCACGGGCTCGACGCCGCGACGCGCGCACTCGGCGATGTAGTCCTCCGTCAGGACCGCCTCGCCCGTCAAGAGCACGACCGACATCAGTCCCACCGCGTGGCTCGGGTAGCGGAGGGGCGTCCGCATGTCGCGCGCGCCGTCCACGGTACGAAGCACCACCTCGAGGTCCCGCCGCTCGTCGTCGAGCAGCACGATGGCCATGTTGGCGGCGTCGAGGATGCGGGCGACCTGGGCCCGGATGGCCTCGAGCAGCGTTGCGCGATCGAGCTGGCCGGTGACCGCCCGCGATAGCTCGTAGAGCACCGACAGCTCCTCGACCTGCCGCCGGTTCTGCGCGTAGAGTCGCGCGTTCTCGAGGGCGATGGCCGCGCGCGCGGCGAAGCTCTCCAGAACCGCCAGGTCTTCGTCGAGAAATGGCGCGGCGGCGGGGCTGGTTCGATTCATCGCGATGACGCCGAGCAGCCGTTCCTGCACGCTGAGCGGGAACGCCATCGCGCGGCGCACGCCCATGTCGACCCACTTGCGCAGGGCGAAGCGCGACGCCGCGTAGTCGTTGACGATGAGTCCGCGACGCTGCTCGGCGCAGGCGCCGACCACGCCGTGCCCGAAGGCGATGGCGAGGTCCTCGAACCCGCCGTCCCGCGTCCAGGCGCGCGGCGCCAGCCCGCCGTCCGCGTCCACGAGGTAGATGACGCCGTGGGCGTCGAAGAGCCGCGTGGCGCGTTCGACGACCAGCGTGAGAAGGCGGTCGGGGTCGAGCTCGGGGGCGAACTCGCGTTCGGCCTCGGCGAGGGCTGCGATCTGCCCCCGACGGGCTGTCTCGAGCGAGAAGAGGTGCGCGTTCTCGAGCGCGAGCGCCGCCTGGTCGGCGAAGGCCTGGAGCAGCCCGACCTCCGCCTCCGAAAAGACCCGGCCCGAGGCGTCTCCCAGCGACAGCGTGCCGATGATCCGCCCCTTCGCCCGGAGCGGCACGGCGAGCAGCGCTCCGTCGCCGGCGCGTCGCATCGTCTCCGCGACCTCTTCGCTCAGGACGATCGACGGGTCGTTGAAGACGTCGGGCGACGTCACGGCTCGACCCTCGACGGCCGCTCGCCCGGACGCCCCGACGCCCGCGGGCAGCACGTCCCCGAGCGGCGGGGCATCGCGAAGGTAACCCCCGCGCGCCAGGGTCACCAGCGCGCCGTCGGGCTGCAGCAGTCGCAGCACGGACGATCTCACCCGGAAGAGCACGAGCACGCTCTCGGCGATCTGGGCACCGACCGCCCGCGGATCGAGGCTCTCGGTCAGCGTCCGCGCCAGCCGGGCCAGCTCTTCCGCTTCGAGCCGGCGGCGCGTCGCCTCCGTGTAGAGCCGCGCGTTCTCCAGCGCCAGTGCGGCCTGGTCGGCGAAAGCCTGCGCGAGACGGATCTCGGACTCATCGAAGACACGTCCGACGCGATCACTGACGGCGAGCGCGCCACACATCCGTCCCTGCACCAGCAGCGGAACGGCGAGCAGGGAGCGGTGCGCCTCCTGCGCGACACGGGCACGCGTGTCGTCGGTGTACGTGATGCGAGAATCGGCCAGCACGTCGGCCGAAGCGACCGAACAGCGCTGGCTTACGGCGAGCCCGGCGATCCCGGTGCCGCTCGGCAGCACCGGCTGCCACTGGAAGAGCTGGTCCGCATCCCTCGAGGTCGCGAACGCGACGAGAGCGTCGGAGGCCGGGTCGACCCGGTAGAGGCACGAGGCCCGGGCCCCGAGCAACGAGCACACGCTGTCGGCGACGCGTTGCGCGGCGGGGTCGAAGTCGAGGGTCTCGGACACCAGACGCACCAGGTCGGTCAGCGCGCTCATGCGCTGCGCTTGCCGGGTCGATTCGCGATAGAGCTGGGCGTTGTTGATCGCGTTCGCCGCGTGCGAGGCGAGGAAGCCGAGGAGCCGCAGCTCCTCGGCGGTGTATTCGTGCGGGGCCCGTACGCCGATCGCCAGGGCGCCCAGCACCCGTTCGCCCAGCTGGAGTGGCACGATTCCGACGCTGACCACGCCTTCGGCGCGGACCCGCTCGACGTTGCGTGCCCGCGGGTCCCGAAGCGCGTCGACCGCCGTCAGCGGCTCGCGGGTCGCCACGACCATCCCGACGAGTCCTTCCCCGACGCGCAGGCGCTCGACGCCTTCCGACGACTGGATCCCCGCGGCCGCCCGCAGCGAGACGTGGCGGTCGTCGTCGTCCACGAGCCAGAGCTGCGCTGCGCTCGACCCGAACAGCTCGACCGCCGCATCGACCACGCGGCGGAACACCTCGTCGAGCGACAGCGTGGCGGTCAGCGTCTGCGCCAGACGCGCGAGTGTCTCGAGGCGACGACTCTTCTCCCGGCCCTCGGCCAGGAGCGCGGCGCGCGCCACCGCCTGTCCCACCTGGTGCGCGACCGCCTGGAGCAGCGTCAGCTCATCGGCATCGAAGGTCCTGGCCTCTCGCGTGATGAGAGCCATGACGCCCCATGTCTCGCCGTTCACCGGAATCGGCAGCCCGAGCTGGGTTCGGTAGCCGCCGGCCTTCACGCGCTCGACGACGTCGGGCGCCAGCACGCGGGAGGCCGTGAGATCGGTCACGACCGGCCGGCCACTGCGGATCACTTCGCCGACGTGGCTCTGGTCGAGCGAACGGACACGCAAGCGCTCGACGTCGTCGGGCAGGAGACCACGGTGGGCGGTGAGGACGAGCGTCTGGGTTGCCCGGTCGAACCGGAACACGCCGCCGAAGGGGATCCTCGCGACGCCGCACACGACCTCGAGCGTTCGCTCGGCGGTGAGGGCCAGATCGTCGCCGCTGCCGGTCGCCACCACGATCGCGTGCAGCGCTTCGAGCTCCCGACTCCGGCGGTTGTCGGACGCCTCACGTCCGGCCTCGGACGCCTCTCCCGGCCGCGTCGGTCTCCGGCCACCCTCCGTTGCTCCGTCCCCACGCTCCGATCCAGAAACCGCTGCGATCCCAACGGCGGTGGCGCCGGCGGCCGACAGCGAGACCGCCCACCAGAACCAGAGCCGGCTGCTCTCCCGGCGCTGCTCCCGCGCCGAGACGAGCGCCCAGAGACCGCCGGCCTCGCCGAGCTGACGTGCGAACCAGAGCTCCCCGCTGATCGTGATCTGCCCGGCCCGCACCGCGGTGTCCCAGCCGAGCGGGGGCGCGCCGGGCAACGTGGAGCCGAGGGCTCGGTCGCCCGCCACCACCACGAGCGCAGGGCGCGATGGCAGGCGCGCGACCGCCCCGGCGAGCGACTCGAAGCGCCGCCCGACGATCACCAGACCGGCGGGCATCGGCGCGATCCCGAGCACGTAGGGCCGCTCGTCGATGACGGCAAGCCGCGCGACGGCCTCGAGAGGTCGAGCGACCGCCGCCGCGACGACGTGCCGTGCGGCCGGCACCTGGACGAGCGGAGCGCCGCTCGCGTCCACGATCAGCAGCAGGTCGGCGCGGCGCTCCTGCGTCAGCGCCAGAATCCGCGGCCACGCGCCGCGCACGAGGGTGGCCCAGTCACTCCGAGTCGCACCCTCGACGACGGCCGGATCCTGGGCCAGGAGCGACGCTTCGCGGCGCACCTCCTCGAGCGCCGCCGCGACGATCGTTCGAACGGACGCGAGCGTGGCGGTGGCGGCGGTGTCGTGTCGCGCCGCGAGCGCGCGCGCCAGGACGATGCCCGCGACGAACCAGAGCACGACGAGGCCGATCAGCACCGGGACCAGGCGGCGGACGGCCGGGCGCCCGAGCGCGAGCCTCACGCCCGGCGCTCGCCCACCCGGTGGAGCTTCAAGAGATTCGTCGTTCCCCGGACCCACATGGGCGATCCGGAGATGATGACGATCACGTCGTTGGGGCGCACCGAGCCGTTGCTCAGCAGCGTCGCTTCGACCTCCTCGATCATCTCGTCGGTCGTCTCGACTTTTCGGATCAGACGGGAGGAGACACCCCACGAAAGCGCCAGCCGCCGCTGGACCTCGACGAACGGTGTCAGCGCAATGATCGGCACGCCCGGCCGGGCCTGAGAGATGAGGCGGGCCGAGAAGCCCGACTCGGTGAACGCCACGATGGCGCGCGCGCCGAGCACGTGCGCCGCCGTCGCCGCCGCGTCGGAGATGGCCTCCTGGAAGCTCCCGCCCGGGCGCCGCCGCCGCTCCCGTTCGACGGCCAGCATCGCGCCGTCGGCGCGCTCGGCGATCCGCGCCATGACGGAGACCGCCTCGCCGGGATACCGCCCGGTGGCGGTCTCGGCGGACAGCATGATCGCGTCGGCGCCGTCGAAGATCGCCGTCGAGACGTCCGAGACCTCGGCGCGCGTGGGCCGCAAATGCGTGACCATCGACTCCAGCATCTGGGTCGCGACGATCACGGGGACCTTCGCGTCGCGCGCCTGGCGAATGATCTCCTTCTGGATATGGGGCACGTCCTCGATCGGCACGTCGACGCCGAGGTCGCCGCGCGCGACCATGACCGCGTCCACCTTGTTCAAGATGCCCGGGAGATTGCCGAGGATCTCGTGACGCTCGAGCTTCGCGACGATCGGCAGGTCCCCGGCGGCCTCGGCCCGCAGAAAGCTCCGCACCTCTTCAATGTCGTCGGCCGACCGGACGAACGAGACCGCGACGAAGTCCACCCCCTGGCGGAGGCCGAAGCGCAGGTCGTCGCGGTCCTTCGGCGTCAGGCAGGACACCGGCAGCGTGACCCGCGGCAGCGAGAGCCCTTTGTGATCGCTGATGCGTCCGCCGACGACCACGCGGCACCGCACGTCGTCCGGCGACACCGCTTCGACGCGGAGCTGGATCATCCCGTCGTCCATCCAGATCTCGTCGTCGGGCCGCAGGTCTTTCAAATACTCCGGATGGGTGAGCGACGCCCGCTCCGCGGTGCCCTCCACCGGACGGGCGTAGAGGGTGAACGTCCGGCCCGGCTCGAGGTCGACGCGGGCGCCCCCACCCGGGCCGAACGTTCCCAGTCTGATCTTCGGTCCTTGCAAATCCTGAAGGATGGCGACCGGGCGGCCCCATCGCGCCTCGCCCTCACGGAGCCGCCGGAGAACCTCCCCATGCTCGTCGTGCGTGCCATGCGAGAAGTTGAGGCGGGCGACGTCCAGGCCGGCTCCGACCAAGCGATCGAGCTCGGCGATGCTGCGGCTCGCGGGACCGATCGTGCAGACGATCTTGGTCCGGCGCATGCGTCAGGCGCCTGAGAGCAGCGATCTCAAGAACTGCCCGGTATACGTGCGCTCCGGATGGCGAACGAGCTCTTCCGGCGTGCCGGCGGCCACCACGCGTCCACCATCGTCGCCGCCCTCGGGCCCGAGATCGATGACCCAGTCGGCGGTTTTGACCACGTCGAGGTTGTGCTCGATGATCACGACCGTGTTGCCTTGATCCACGAGCTTGTTCAGCACGTCGAGCAGACGCTGGATGTCGGCGAAGTGCAACCCGGTGGTCGGCTCGTCGAGGATGTACAGGGTGCGTCCCGTCGCTCGACGCGACAGTTCGGTCGCCAACTTCACTCGTTGAGCTTCTCCCCCCGACAAGGTCGTCGCCGACTGGCCCAGCCGGATGTAGTCGAGCCCGACGTCGTCGAGGGTCGCGAGCTTGGACTTGATCACGGGCACCGCCTCGAAGAACCCGAGCGCCTCGCGCACCGTCATCTCGAGGACCGCGGCGATGCTCATCCCTTTGTAGTGGACGTCGAGCGTCTCGCGGTTGTAGCGGCGCCCCTTGCACACGTCGCACGTCACGTACACGTCGGGCAGGAAGTGCATCTCGATCTTGACGAGCCCATCGCCCTGGCACGCCTCGCACCGGCCGCCCTTCACGTTGAAGGAGAAGCGGCCGGGCTGGTAGCCGCGCATCCGCGCCTCCGGCGTCCGCGCGAACAGCGTGCGGATGAACGTGAACACGCCGGTGTACGTCGCGGGGTTCGAGCGCGGCGTGCGGCCGATCGGCGACTGGTCGATGTCCACCACCTTGTCGATCCGCTGCGCGCCTTCGACGCGGTCGTGCGCGCCGGGGCGGTCCTGCGCCCGGTGAAGCATCTGCGCGAGGGCGCGATAGAGGATGTCGTTGACGAGCGTCGACTTGCCGGACCCTGACACTCCGGTGACGCAGGTGAACGTCCCGAGCGGGATCTTCACCGCCATGCCCTTCAAGTTGTGCTCGCGCGGATTGTGGATCGTGATGAAGTGACCGCTGCCCTTCCGGCGGGCCGTTGGCACCGGAATCGTGAGCGCCCGCGCGAGGTAGCGCCCGGTGAGCGAGCCGGCGTTCGCCATGATCTCGTCGGGCGTCCCGACCGCGACCAGGTGCCCGCCCAGTTCGCCGGCGCCCGGACCGAGGTCGATAACATAATCGGCCGACCGGATCGTCTCCTCGTCGTGCTCGACGACCAGCACGGTGTTGCCGAGGTCCCGCAAGCGCCTGAGGGTCTCCAGCAGCCTTCGGTTATCGCGCTGGTGCAGTCCAATAGACGGTTCGTCGAGGATGTAGAGAACCCCGACAAGACTGGAGCCGATCTGCGTGGCCAGACGGATCCGTTGCCCTTCGCCACCCGACAGGGTGCCGGCCGGACGGTCGAGCGTCAGGTAGTCGAGGCCGACATTAATCAGGAAGCCGAGGCGCTCACGGATCTCCTTGAGGACGCGCCGGGCGATCGCGGCCTCGCGCTCCGTCAGCGTGAGACCGTCGAAGAATACGGTCGCCTCCTTGATGGTCTGCCGCACGACCTCCGCGATCGAGTGACCGGCGATCTTGACCCCGAGCGACTCGGGCCGCAGGCGCGAACCCCGGCAAGCCGGGCACGGCCGCTCGGTCATGAACTGCTCGATCTCGGCTCGGGCCTCCTCGGACGAGGTCTCGCGGTACCGGCGCTCGAGCGTCTTGATGACGCCCTCGAAGCCGCCGTCGCGCTCGCCGTGGAGGATCACGTCGCGCACGGGCTTGCGCAGCTCGGACCACGGTGTCTCGAGGGAAAATCTGTGTCGCTTCGCCAGCACCTGCAATGTCTGCCGGAAGTACGTCGTCGCGTGGCCCGCCCAGGGCGCCAGCGCGCCGTCCTTGAGGGAGCGAGCGGAATTCGGTACGAGCCGGTCCGGGTCGATCTCGTCGCGCGAACCGAGCCCTCCGCACTCCGGGCACGCGCCGTACGGGTTGTTGAACGAGAACATCCGCGGCGAGACCTCTGGGAAGGAGATGCCGCACTCCGCGCAGGCCAGCTTCTCCGAAAAGGTGACTGGACCGGGGTCCGTGAGGCCGGCTCGGGCCGAGGGTGGCCTGAGAGAGGTGCGTGTGGCCCCGTCTCCGCTGTCCACCGTCTCGACGGTGACGATTCCGTCGGCGAGGCGGAGGGCGGTCTCGAGCGAGTCCGCCAGACGCGAGCCGAGGTTCTCGCGCACGACCAGCCGATCCACGACGACCTCGATCGTGTGCTTGCGCTTCCTGTCCAGGTCGATGTCGTCGCCGACCTCGCGGATCGTGCCGTTGACACGGACCCGCGAATACCCTTGACGCTGCAGATCGAAGAAGAGCTTCTTGTACTCGCCCTTGCGCCCGCGCACGACCGGCGCCAGGACGAGGAGCCGCGTGCCGGGCGCCTGGGCGAGAACCCGATCGACCATCTGCTGGACGGTCTGCGCCGAGATCACCCGGCCGCAGGTCGGACAGTGGGGCACGCCCACGCGCGCGAAGAGCACGCGGAGGTAATCGTAGATCTCGGTGACGGTGCCGACGGTCGAGCGCGGATTCTTGGACGTGGTTCTCTGCTCGATCGAGATCGCGGGCGAGAGCCCCTCGATCGAGTCCACTTCCGGCTTCTCCATCTGCTCGAGGAACTGCCGGGCGTACGCCGACAGCGACTCGACGTAGCGGCGCTGGCCCTCGGCATAGATGGTGTCGAAGGCGAGCGAGGACTTGCCCGAGCCGGAGAGTCCGGTGATCACGACCAGCTGGTCGCGGGGGATCTCGAGATCGATGTTCTTGAGATTGTGCTCGCGGGCGCCCCGGATGACGATCCGATCACTCGCCATGGCGACCTATTGTGTCAGCGTCGCGAGGCCGCGGCAACATTCCGTGCTCGCCGGCCGCCGGTCATTGAAGCGCTCGCCTCGCCCGTCGCACGGTCTCCGCTCGCACTACCACCCATGCGAGGGGCGCCGCGGCCAGCGCGGGATATGTCCACGCAACGTCGGCCCACGCCGGCAGGCCCGGGCCGAGCACGGAGAGACCGGCGAACGCGATCACGCCGACCAGCGAACCCGCTAGCCCTGCCTCAGGGCTGTCGCCCGCGACACGGGGCGCGACGGCCGCCGACGCGGTCAGCCCGAGTCCGGCCAGGAGGGCTCGCGATGCGTCGCCCGGCCACAGGCTGCCGATGGATGCGGCGACGACGAGGAATGCTACGGTGGGGTCCGTCAGCGCGCGGGGCGGATGGGTCCCGCTCGATTGACCGGTGCTTGCTTCACCCCACGCTCGGCCGAGGACGCCACGCAGCGCCAGCACAGTTGCCGAGAGGAGGAGGAGCAGCACGACGGCGCTCAGCACCACCAGGGCGCTGCCCGCCCGTCCGGGAACGACAGCATCCGGGACGCCGAAGACGGCCGCGAGCGCGGGCGCGCCGATGGAGAGCCCGGGCGCCGAGTAGGCCCCGTAAACGCCGAGGCAGAGGGCCCCGAGCACGAACGCCAGCACGAGCCCTGACCCTGTGGAGACACCCCGGATTGTCAGCGCCCGCTCGGGTACGACGAGGGCGACGGCGCCACCGACCAGCGTGAGCGCGGCGCCCAGCGCATGCACGACCGTCGAAAGTCCGCTCCGCTCTGGCGGGTCGGCCCACGCGGCACCCGAGGCGGCCGTTCCGGGGACCCGCTTTCCGGCCTCGAACATCAAACGCGCACCGGCGCCGATCACCAGATGATCGCCAGCCCGGAGCGACAGCGATTCGCCGGCGCGAAGCCGCCACTCGCGGAACCGGCCGGGCTCGGAGACGCGGTAAGTACCGGGGTTCAGCGCCGTCACGCGATGAGCCTCCGTGAACTCGAGCGTCGTCGGCGCGGCGAGCGTCCGGCCCTCGGTCACCCACGGATTGCGCGCTCCGAACGTGAGCGCGGGCCGCGACGCGACGTCCTTCCAGGCGCCCCATGGAGAGGCGGCGAGAGCGACGGCGACGACCGTGACCAACACCACGAACCCCAGGCCGCTCACGTACAGGAGCCAGAGGCCGGGGCTCCTGCGGCCGGCCTGAAACAAGCGTGGACCAGCTTCGACGGCCGTGTCGCCACGCAGCAGTGCGACGGCCAGAAGGGCCGCGGATGCCGCAACGATGCTCGTCGCCCAGCGAGGGAGACCCAGCAAGCCGGCGACGTCCGCGAGCAAGAGGAGATTCGCCCAAAGCACCAATCCGACGCCGGCGCTGATCCCCAGCGCCGCGACCCGGTTCGGTCGCTGCGCTGCGTCCGTGGCCGGACAGAGCAGCGCGATCAGCGGTGCCACGAGGATGGCGAGCGCGATCGTCGGCGCCTCCGGCGCGCCCGAGAAAACGCGTGCGGCAACGAGGGCGAGAACCACCGGCGACGTCCACGCCGCGAGGGCGGCCGAGCCCCCTGCACCGGTTCCAGCCTCGGGAGACGCACGCCGAACGACGATCACCAGAAGGACTGCGGCGAGTGGCGCGACGAGGGCCGCGTACCACCAGAGCAGGCCTACTCCGGCGAGCCTGAGAGCCCCTGGATTCCCGGGTGCCGGCATCAGGACGATCGCGCCGGCGAGGAGTCCGAGCAAGCCCGCGATCCCCACCCGGCGCGGGGCGGCGATCGACATCACGTAATTATAGCCGTTCGCCCGCCACGCCCGGAATCGGTATGCTGGGGCGAGGACATCTAAGGGTTGAGCTAAGAGGTAAGGGTTGAGCGGGCGCCGCGGAGCCACGCCGCATCTTTCTCAGGCCACCCCCGACCCGATCCGGCCTCACGGCCCCCGTTACAAAGGAGAGTTCTTTGGCCGAGAAGATCGAGCGCGTCATGGTGGTGACGGCGCACCCTGACGATTCCGAGTTCGGGGCCGGCGGGACCATCGCCAAGCTGGTCAAGGAGGGCTGCGAGGTCACGTACGTGATCGTGACCAACGGCAACAAGGGCTCGGGCGATCGCACGATGACATCGGAGCGCCTGGCCCTGATCCGCGAGGCGGAGCAGCGAAACGCCGCCCGCACGCTCGGCGTCGCGCGAGTCGAGTTCCTCGGCTATCCCGACTGCGAGGTCGAGGACACGCGTGAGCTCCGGTGTGACGTCACCCGACAGATCCGCCGGTGGCGCCCGGACCTCGTCATCGCAATGAACCCGCACCGTAGCTACAACCTCGGCGGCTCCCACCGCGACCACCGGATCACCGCGGGGGTCGCCCTCGACTGCGTGTACCCGCTCGCGCGCGACCACCTGGCGTTTCCGGAGCTCATGCCCGACTACGAGCCCCACAAGGTGCTCGAAATCCATCTCATGCAGTGGGAGAACCCGCAGCTCGTGGTCGATATCTCCGACGTCATGGATCTGAAGCTCAAGGCTCTGGCGTGCCACGCGAGTCAGTTCGCCGACTTCCCGGGCGTTGAGAAGCGCGTGCGCGAGCGCTCGGCCGAGCTCGGCAAGCCGAAGGGCTACGCGTACGCGGAGACGTTCGACCGGGTCGTCCTCGCGCGATGACCAGGTACTGGCCGGCGCTTCTGAGCGTCGCCCTCTCGCTCGGCGCCGTCGGCGGCTACGTCTCCCTGCTGCGGGTGCCCGTCATCCGCAACCATCCGGCGCTCTACCTCACGGCCTTCGCCCTGGCGACAGCGATCGCGGCTCTTGCCTCGTGGCGGGCCGCGCGCTGGCCAAACCTCGCGGCCCTCGTGTTCTCGGCGGCCATGCTCGTGCTCGGCGGCTACTTCAACTTCGCGCTCGCGAGGATCCCGACGACGGCGCCTGCCCTTCGCGTCGGCGAACCGGCGCCCGACTTCACGCTGCCGGACGCGGCGGGAGCCCCGGTCACCCTCGCGTCCTTTCGCGACCGGACGCCGGTCGTCCTGGTCTTCTACCGCGGCTACTGGTGACCCTTCTGCGTCTCGGAGCTCCAAGGGCTTGGAGCTGTCCTCACGGAGCTGGGCGACGCTGGTGTGCAAATTCTGGCCATCAGTCCCGACTCGAACGAGCGGAGCCAGGCGCTCGCCGAGCGGCTTCGGGCGCGCTACCGCTTTCTCACGGACCGCGACCTGACGGTGACGCGGCGCTACGGTCTCGTCCACGCCCGCGGCGGGAACAAAGGACAGGACGTCCCGAGACCGACAACGGTCGTCATCGACCGGCAGGGGATCGTCCGCTGGCTCTCGCTGGCCGACAACATTCAGGTGAGGCCCAAGCCGGGCGATGTGGCGCGAGCCGTGCGCGCTCTTTGATGGCGGATGAAGGGACGGACCCGGCGCTAGGCCCGAGCGTCCGGCGGGTTCAGGACGTGCTCGCCGCCGCGGGCGGCGGCCACACCGTGGTCGCCCTCCAGCAGCCCGCGCGGACCTCGGCCGAAGCCGCACGCGCGGTCGGCTGCCGCGTCGACCAGATCGCGAAGTCGCTGGTCTTCCGCGGCGAGAACACCCAGAGCGCGGTCCTGGTCATCACGAGCGGCGTGAACCGCGTCGACGAGCGCAGGGTGGCTGGGCTGGTCGCCGAACCCGTGGCGCGGGCCGACGCCGACTTCGTGCGGGCCCGGACGGGCTTCGCGATCGGCGGCGTCGCTCCCGTCGCGCACGCCGAGCCGCTGACGATCCTGATCGACGAAGATCTGATGCAGTGGCCGGAGATCTGGGCGGCGGCCGGTCACCCGAACACGGTCTTCAAGCTGACGCCCGCCGACCTCGTGCAGATGACCGGTGGCCGGGTGGCCTCCGTCAAGTCGCGAGATGGAAGATGACCATCTTCAGCTCGGTCATCTCCTCGATCGCGTACGCCGGCCCCTCCTTGCCGAAGCCCGACTCCTTGAGGCCGCCGTACGGCATGCGATCGGCGCGCCACTGCGGTCCCCAGTTGATGTGCAGGTTCCCGGACTGGACCTCGCGGGCAAACTTCCATGCCCACTCGAGGTTCTCGGTGAAGATCCCGGCAGCGAGCCCGTAGTTCGTGTCGTTCGCCAAGGCGATCGCCTCGTCGATGTCGGTGAACGGCGTGACGGCGACGGCGGGGCCGAACAGCTCGTCGCACGAAATCCGCATCTGGGGCTTGACGTCCGCGACGACCGTGGGCGCGTACATCGCGCCCTGGCGCGTGCCGCCGGTGACGACGCGGGCACCGCTGGCCACGGCCTCCTTCACCCACTCGTCCACCCGGACCGCCTCCTTTTCGCGGATCATCGGGCCGACGTGCACGGTGGGATCGAGCTGGTTGCCGACCTTGAGCGCGGCCACTTTGGGCCGGAGCGCGTCGAGGAAGTCCTCGTACACACCGGACGCCGCCAGGACGCGCTGGGTGGAGATGCACACCTGGCCCGCGTTCGCGTAGCCGGTGGAGGCGACCGCGACCGCCACCTTCTCCATGTCGGCGTCGGGCATCACGATCACCGGCGCGTTGGAACCGAGCTCCATCGTCACGCGCTTGATGCCGGCCGTCCGGCAGATGTGCTCGCCGACGTCGCGGCTTCCGGTGAACGTGATCTTGCGGACGCGTCGATCCGCGACCAGCCAATCGCCGACCTCCCCGCCCGACCCGGTGAGTGCGTTGATACCCTCCGGCGGGAGGCCCGCTTCCAGCAAAATCTCGGTCAGCCGGAGCGCCGACAGCGGCGTGTCGGTCGCCGGCTTCACGATGACGGCGTTGCCGCCCGCGATCGCCGGCCCCACCTTGTGGCACACGAGATTCAACGGAAAGTTGAAGGGGCTGATCGCGACGACGACCCCGCACGGCACCCGGATCGTCACACCGAACTTTCCCTTGCCGTGGGACGCCCCGTCGAGCGCGACCGTCTCGCCGTGGACGCGCTTGGCCTCCTCCGCGGACTCCATGATCGTGTCCACGGCGCGCAGCGCCTCGACGCGCCCCTCGGCGAGGATCTTTCCTTCCTCCTTCGAGATCAGCGTGCCGAGCTCCTCGGCGCGCGCACTCAGAAGGTCGGCCGCCCGGTGGAGGATCTTCCACCGCTCGTAGCTCGAGAGCTTCGCCATCGCCCGGGCGCCGCGCTCCGCGGACTGGAGCGCCCGCTCGATGTCGGCGCGGTCGGCCCGTGGCACGGTGTCGATGACGCTCCCGTCGTAGGAGTTCCGCACCTCGATCTTGTCGTCCTTGTCGATCCACTGGCCGGCCACGTACATCTTCATACAAACTTCCTCCTTGCCTGGCGAGCATAAACCCCGCTGAAGCTGGAGTAAAATGCGCGTGTGACTCGCCGTCGCGTCCTGCTCCTCTTGACGGTGTCCCTGCTGCTCGGGGCGACCGGTGTGTTCGCGCGGGCCGCTGTCGTCCCCCCGTCCGCGGAGCAGCTGGCCGAGGCCGTGAGCGCGCTGACCGCACCCGAGATGGAGGGCCGGCGATCGGGCACCGCCGGCGGCGATCGCGCCGCGCGGCAGATCGCCGACGCGCTGGCCGCCGCCGGGCTCCGTCCGGGCGGCGACCAGGGATCGTTCCTCCAGACGTTCGTCCTCGAGACCGCGTCGCGCGTCGGCCCGGCGAGCGCACTGGAGCTCTCCGGTCCGGCCCCGCGGAGGCTCGAGCGCGGACGCGACTGGATCCCGCACGGCGGCTCGCGCGCCGGCGAGGTCACCGCTGACGTCGTCTTCGTGGGCTACGGCGCCGACCTCCCCGACAGTGGCTACGACGACTACGCGGGCGTGGACGTCCGCGGCAAGGTCGCGCTCGCGCTGGACGGGGCGCCGCTCCACCTGGCTGGAGCGCGCGTGAGCCGCCTCGACAAGCTGATCGCGGCGAAGCGCCGCGGGGCCGTCGCGCTGCTGCTCGCGGGCACCGAGTTGCCGTCACCGGACACGACGGCGGTCCGAGTCGGTCTCGTGTCGGGGGCGCTCACGCGCGAAGCGGCCGACCTCGTGCTGGCCGCCGCGGGCCGCACAACGACCGAGGCGGCGAATGCCCTCGCCGCGGCGCACGCGCCCGGGCCATTCGCGACGGGCGCGCGCGCGCGGATTCGGGTCGACATCGTGTCCGACGAAGTCCGCGGCATGAACGTTGTGGGCATCCTGCCCGGCGCCGACCCGGCGCTCGCCGACGAAGCCGTCGTCATCGGCGCGCACTACGATCATCTCGGTCGCGTCGATGGCGCCGTCCACCCCGGCGCGGATGACAACGCCTCCGGCACGGCCGTAGCCCTCGGCCTGGCGCGCGCGTTCGCGGCGGCCGGCGGGGTGCGCCGCACGCTCGTCGTCGCGCTGTTCGGCGCCGAAGAGCTTGGCCTGATCGGCTCGCGTCACTACGTGGGCCGGCCGGTGGTGCCGCTCACGCGGACCGTCGCGATGATGAACTTCGACATGGTCGGCCGGCTCCAGACCCGCCACCTCAACGTGGGCGGCGGCGACAGCGGGAGCGGGCTACGGGCGCTCGTGAGGGAGGCGGCGCAGAAGGAAGGGGTCACGGCCGACCTCCAGGGCTCGCCACACGAGCCCTCCGACCACACCCAGTTTTACGACGCCGGCGTCCCGGTCCTGTTCTTCCACACCGGGGGCCACGAGGACTACCACCGGCCGACCGATACCGCGGACAAGATCGACGCGGCCGGCATGGCTCGCGTCGCCGCCGTCGCGGTACGCGTCATCGAGCGGCTCGCGACGGATGCCCGTCCGGTCTACGCGAAGGTTCCGCCGCCGAGCCGGCGCCAGGGCGGCACTCCCGGCGGCGCGTTCCTCGGCATCGTCGCCCTGCCCCGCCCGGGGGCCGATGGTCTTCGGCTCGCGAGCGTCCTCCCCGGAACGGCGGCAGCGCAGGCGGGCCTGCGCGATGGCGACGTGATCGTCCGCCTCGGCGGGAGTCCCGTCGACGGGTTCGAGGATCTTCGAAGCGTGGTCCGCGCCCGCCGGCCCGGGGACATCGTCTCGGTGCTCTATCTGAGAGACGGCGAAGCGCACGCGACGTTGGCGACGCTCGGCACCCGGATTGACTAACCACCTGTCGGGAAACCGAGGAGCGCCTGGAGGAATCGCGAATGGTCCACGATGACGTGAGAGGTGCCTCGACTCTCACCGAGATGATGCGGCGGCGCGCAGCGCTCTCGCCCGATCAGCAATACTTCCAGCTCTTCGACGAGACCGTGACGTACGGGCGGCTATGGACGCAAAGCGCACGGTACGCGGCCGGGCTCGCGCGGGCGGGCGTGGGCGCGGGCGACAAGGTCTGCCTCATCTACCCGACGTGCGCGGAGTTCTTCTACACGTTCTTCGCCGCGCTGCGGATCGGCGCGGTTCCGGTGCCGCTCTACCCCACGCTCGGCGTGGAGACGACGGCCAACATCTTCCGCGACTCCGAGGCGGTCGCGGTCGCGACCATCGGCTGGTTCCGCACGGGCATCGACCAGAGTCGGGCACTCGCGCCAAACGTGGGCACCGTCCTGGAGCCGCCCGACCTCGACGTGGATGCGCCCCCACCCACGCTCGCCGCGGCGACGGAGGAGGACCTGGCCTTCCTGCAGTACACCTCGGGAAGCACCGGCCATCCGCGGGGCGTCATGCTCACCCACAAGAACGTCGTGTCGACCATCCACTTCATGGCCGAGGCGGCCGGCATCACCGTGGAGGACCGCGTCGTGTCGTGGCTGCCGCTCTACCACGACATGGGACTCATCGGCTGCGCCTTCACGCCACCGCTTCTGGGGACGCCGATCTGGCTCTTGCCGCCCGATCTCCGGAACCCGAGACAGTGGCTCTCGCTCATCACCGAGATCCGCGCGACGTTCACCGTCTCGCCCGACTTCGGCTACCGGAATTGTGTGCGCAACGTCCGCGACACTGCCGGGCTCGACCTCAGTAGCCTCAAGGCCGCGCTCTCCGGCGCCGAGCCCGTGCGCCCCTCCACGATCGAGGCGTTCGAGTCGCACTTCGCCCTCAAGCACGTCATCTCGCCCTGCTACGGTCTCGCCGAGGCGACGCTGGCGGTCGCCATCTGGCCGCGGGGCGCGCCGCTCAGGCTCGACACGAGCGGGCGGTTCCTCTCGGTCGGCCAGCCGTGCCGAGGCGTCTCGGTGCGGATCCTGGCGCCACGCGACGAGGCGCCGGCCGCCGAGCGTCCGGTGGGCGTGGAGGGTGAGGTCTGCGTCCGGAGCGCCGGAGTCATGCAGGGGTACTACAACAATCCCGGGGAGACCGCGAAGGTGCTCATGCCCGGCGGCTGGCTCAGGACCGGCGACCTCGGGTTCGTCGACACCGAAGGCTTTCTCTACGTGACGGGCCGTCTCAAGGATCTCATCATCCTCGGCGGCGTGAACGTGATCCCGGCCGACATCGAGGAGGTGGTCGATCGCGTGGACGGTGTGCGCTATTCCGCCGCGGTCGGCATCGACAGCGAGCGGACGGGCACGCAGCGGCTCCACGTCGTCGTCGAGGTGCGGAGCGAGAGCGCGTCACCCGAGGACTACCACGACATCGTCCGGGAGATCACGAGCCGCGTCCACAAGGCGCTTGGCCATCGGCCGGCGCGCGTCATCCTCGTCCGGGCGAGCACGATTCCGAAGACCTCCAGCGGCAAGATCCAGCGCTCGCGGCTCGCCCAGATGATCCAGGACGAGGAGCTCGGCGAGCGGGTCGTGTACGGCGATACCTGACGTGCAGTTCGGCGGCCATCTCACCCCGCAGGAGCCAACCATGCCCGTTTCATTCGAGCGTCGCGACGAGATCGGGATCGTCACCCTGAGTCGCCCCGAGGCGCGCAACGCGTGGGGCGCCGACTTCAACGAGGGCATCACCCGCTGCTTCGCCGCCATGGAGGACGACGACACGATCCGTTGCGCCGTCCTGACGGGCGACGAGGCGGGCGGCGCCTTCTCGGCCGGCGCGAACCTGAAGGACCCGCGAACGCACACGATGAAGTCGGCCGCGGAGTTCATCAAGAGCATCGCCAAGCGTAGGGCCCGGCCGTTCGAGGTCCTCGCGAACTTCCCCAAGCCGATCATCGGCGCCGTCAACGGCTACGCCGTCGGCATCGGCTGCATCGTGACGTTCTGCTGCGATCTCCTGGTCGCGTCCAAGCGGGCGGAGTGGCGGCTCCCGCAAGTTGCCCTCGGCATTCTTCCCGCGTACGGCGGCAGTGCGCGGCTCGCCCGCTGGGTCGGCAAGGGCCACGCGATGCGCCTCGCCCTCGGCTTCCCGCTCACGGCGGAGGACGCCTATCGCATCGGGCTCACGCAGTGGCTCGTGCCGCACGCTCGGCTGATGGACAAGACGCTCGAGGTGGCGCGCCACGTCGCGTCGTTGCCGCCGCTCGCGGCACGCCTCACGAAGGAATCGCTGCTCGCGGGCCTGGACATTCCCAATATATCGGACGCGTCACTGGTCGATCTCTATCGCTTCGCGACGCTCGAGCTGACCGAGGACAAGGCCGAGGGTCACAAGGCCTGGCGCGAAAAGCGCAAGCCGGCCTTCCGGGGGCGCTAGCTCGGCCGGCCGCGCGAGACGCCGGGGCGTTACCGAGAACCTGACACGACCTCTTTCATGAACGCGCCCACCAGCGGGTCCGCGTAGACACCGAAGGCGTCGGCCAGCGTCCCACGAAGGCCGCTGCGTGTCTCGATCGCATAGAGGATCGCCATGTCGTCCGGGTCCGAGACGCCTTCGAAACGGTGATACTCCGAAATCATCACCTCGTTCGCGGGGAACACCTTCCCGCTGTCCGCGGCACGAAGTTTTCCATTCACCAGGATGAAGTGTTCGGTGAAACCCCGACGGGCCAGCTCGTCCATCGTGCCGGCCAGGGTCGGGATCTCCGTGGCACCCGGCATCGCCTCCACTAACCCTTCTGCGACCGATAGGGCATCGGCACGTGCTGAGCGTCAGATCTTCTCGCCGAGCTTCGCCCAGTCGTCCAGGAACTTCTTGAGGCCGATGTCGGTCAGCGGGTGCTTCATGAGCTGCTCGAGCACCGCGAACGGCATCGTCGCGACGTGGGCGCCGGCCTTCGCCGCGTCCACCACGTGGAGCGGGCTGCGGATCGACGCCGCCAGCACTTGCGTCTTGAAGCCCTGGACGCGGTAGATCTCGCAGATGTCCCGGACCAGGTCCATGCCCACGTGGGCGATGTCGTCGAGGCGTCCAAGGAACGGACTGATGTAAACGGCGCCCGCCTTCGCCGAGAGGAGCGCCTGGGTCGCCGAGAAGCAGAGCGTCTGGTTGACGCGGATCCCCTTGCCGGAGAGATACTTCACGGCCTTGAGGCCGTCCTTCGTGAGCGGGCACTTCACGACGGCGTTCGGTGCGACCTGGGCCAGCTCCTCGCCCTCCTTCACCATGCCCTCGAAGTCCGTGGCGACCACCTCGAGGCTCACGTCGCCCGGGACGATCGCGCAGATCTCCTCGACGAGCGGCCGGAACGGACGCTTCTCCTTGGCGATCAGCGACGGGTTGGTGGTCACCCCGTCGACCACGCCGAGCGCCACGCCCTCCTTGATCTCGCCCAGGTTCGCCGTGTCGAGAAAGATCTTCATCGCGCCCTCCTCCGGAGTCGGGTCATTGCCGCTCGATCGTCACGCGCGTTCCCGCGCGCACCTTCTTGAAGACCCGGGCATCGCCCACGACCTTGCCCACGACGTTCACGGGGCTCGCCGGGCGGCACTCGTCGCCGTGGCTCACCGGCGTCGGGCCGAAGAAAATGCAGAAGGCGCGGCCCGGGGGCCAGTAGCCGAGATCGCCCGCGTCGACGACCTCGCAGGGCGCCTCGGCGGCCGCCGTGAGGCCGATGCCGAAGTAGATCTCGTCGCCCCACGTCTCGCCCTTGGCCTCGAGCGGAAGCGCATCCCAGATCGCGCACGCCGTCTGCGAGTCGTTGAGCCACGCTTCCGCGGAGACCGATCCCGCCGTGATCCGGATCGCGCGATCCATCACGCTCAGCCTAGGCCGCGGTTCCGACACGTGTCAAGCAGAGCACCCGGCTGGCCGCGGGTCAGGGCGACGGGGCGATGGGCGACGGGGGGGATGGGGGGCGAAGGGACCCTGTACGATGCGAGCGTCCGAGCGTGGCGCCCTGCCGAGAGCGCCCGAGAGACCCAGCGCGGTGGAGCGCCTGGAACGGAACCGCGCCTCGGCAAGGTCGCCACAGTGCACGTCCGGTGGGGAATTGCGCTACGA
>WNFS01001422.1_pt1 | contig 24242 bp, 19 predicted proteins | sample 5400141 | NCBI WGS metagenome assembly WNFS01 (sample SAMN13153358, study PRJNA577476) | soil metagenome | isolation source: 60 cm saprolite under Madrone tree | place: USA:California | collected 2016-06-14
ACCCCTAAACACGATGCCAACCAAGAAGTGTCTCGCCGGGAGCTCCTGACGCTTGGTATTAGCGGCGGAATCGTTCCCTGTCCGGCCGCGCTGGTCGTGCTTCTGAGCGCGGTTTCGATGCAGCGGATCGGTTTTGGTCTGCTCTTAATCGTGGCATTCAGTGTAGGGTTGGCAGCCGTTCTTATCACAATCGGTCTCTTGATGGTCTACGCGCGTCAGTTTATGTCACGCTTCCAGGTTAATGGCCGGCTCACGACCTGGTGGCTGCCGTTGACTTCGTCGATTTTTATATTTGTCTTCGGCGTCGCGCTGATGGTACAGGCGCTTCAAACAGCGGGATTTCTTCCTACTCGGCTATAACGCGCAGACTGCTGCTCGTCCTGGATATTTCGTGATATGACAACGTAAAACAAAAACTGAGGCCGACTTTGTTGTTCTGCTCAAGCCGGTCTTTCGATGAATCACCCATGGGCCATGGTGCCGGGTGAAAGATCGCTCGCGCGGAGTTGACGCGCCACCGCGTAGCAACCCAGAAACGGCCCGTCGCCAACTCGTTTTGCTAGCCTTTTTCCCGCTTGATTCGCCTGTTTTTCGGAATTACGATACACGCCGTTAGCAGATTACCCTAATTTGCAGGTAGGAGAACTCGATGGAGCCGATCAAACTTGCCACCGTCGCCGCGGCCAACGCTAAAAGTCGGAGACTTAGAGAGCTTGTTCGGGCGCCGGAAATTCTTGTCATGCCGGGGGCCTATGACGTACTGAGCGCCCTTTTGTTCGAACAGATGGGCTTCAAAGCGATCCAGGGCACCAGCGGCGGCATTGCCGCGGCGTTGGGCTATGCCGACGGCGAGGTCATGAGCCGTGACTTATTTATCGAAACCACAGGCAACTTTGCCGCAGCTGTTAACGTTCCAGTGAACGCGGACGGTGAACGTGGCTATGGTGACGAAAATGAGATCAAAGAAACCGTGCGTCGGTTGATCGCGGTAGGCGCGGCGGGAATGAATCTGGAAGACGGGGCAGGGGCCAAGCCAGGCGGGGCGCGTGGGTTAGTGGAATTGTCTGAACAGCTTCGGAAGATCAAGGCCGTGATGGAAACCAAGCGCGCGCTCGGCAGCGAGTTTTTTCTCAATGCCAGAGTAGACGCTTTCCATGTCACGACCGACGATCCAAAAAAAACGCTGGATGAAGCGATACAGCGAGGCAACGCCTACGCGGAAGCCGGTGGTGACTGCATCTTTTACTTGTTCGTGCATTCGGCTGATATCATTGGCCGCCTGGCCAAAGAGGTCAAAGCGCCGATTAGCATACTTGCCGGGCCGCAGGCACCGAGCGTCAGCGAATTGCAGGATCTAGGAGTCGCCAGAGTTAGTTATGGTTCGGCTTTCTTGAAAGCCGCCATCGGTGGAACCAGAAAGTTGGCGCAGGAGATTCTCGAAAAAGGGACTATTACAGCTCTCAAAGAGGCGATGCAGACGCCTGAGATTGTGGCCCTGATTGCAAAAAGAAAGGCTGGGTGAGGAATGGCAGGTGCTGTCATCGCGATCCATATCGCGCCCACCGGTGCTGCGCCGATGCGATCGGTTACAAGTGCACAAGCCGTGGTCGGCAGAGGGTTGGAGGGAGATCGCTACTACAATAAGCTCGGTACGTATTCGAACCAAGCGGGATCAGGGCGGGACGTGACTCTGATCGAGATCGAAGCTATCGATGGGTTGAAGAGAGACTACGAAGTCGAGTTGGATGCAGCTCGGTCCAGACGGAATATCATAACCCAGGGGATCGCGTTAAATCATCTTGTCGAACAAGAATTTTGTATTGGTGATGTCGTCCTGCGCGGTACGCGGTTATGTGAACCCTGCGCGCATCTGGAGAAGCTAACTGTTAAAGGGGCGTTGCGGGGATTGATCCACCGGGGCGGTTTGCGAGCGGAGATCGTAAAGGGTGGCGCAATTCGAGTCGGAGACAGGATTCTTCCAGAAGGCGCTGTGTAATTCATCTGCTGCCGGAATCGCCGTGGTTTTACCACCACTTCACTCTTGCTCCCTCATCAGAGGCTGTGTCGTAATGTCGTAGTGTTGCAGACCATTGGGTTGTCATCCCGAGCTAACATGAGGGATCTAAGATTTCTCACTGCGTTCGAAATGACAAAAGAGGTTGCCACGAGGGAATTTTCGCTATACGACACAATCTCTCGAGGTGGCGAGTACGGATAATCGGCTTCCTGCCGAAGGAATCGATCTTAAGATCAGTACAGATATTTCCCTGTGACCACCTGGGCCCTCGCACTGATTCTCGCTGCTGCGTTCATTCACGCGAGCTGGAATCTGCTCAACAAACGGGCGAGCGGTCACGCAACCTTCACCTGGGTTGTGGCGGTCCTATCAGCGGTTTTCTATGCGCCGGTGGCGGCCGCAGCGGTTCTTTTCTGGCAAGCGCAAATCGGTTGGCTCGAGATCGGCTTCATGGCGGGAAGCGCGGCTTTCCACACTGGTTATTTTGTGCTGCTCAACGAGGGTTACCGCGCCGGGGATCTTTCGTTGGTTTATCCGTTGGCGCGCGGCACAGGGCCCTTGCTTTCGACCGTTGCCGCAATATTGTTTCTCGGCGAACGGCCGAGCGTCATTGCCCTGGCGGGTGGACTCATGATTGTCGCCGGCGTCATCGTGCTCACCTGCAGTCCGCAACGGTTAAGCCAGGCCGGAGCCAGAAAGGCGATGGCTTACGCTCTGGTGACCGGGACCTTTATCGCCGCATATACCTTATGGGACAAGCAGGCAGTGAGCAGATTTGCGGTGTCGCCCATTCTGCTGGATTGGGGCGCGAACCTTGTGCGTTCGCTGTTGCTTACCCCTTTCGCGATGAGGCATTGGAAAAGTGCGCGCAACGAATGGCGGATCCACCGCTTTGAGGCTATCGGTGTCGCGTTGCTGGTGCCGCTTTCTTATATCCTGGTTCTCACGGCAATGAAATTTACGCCGGTGAGTTACGTGGCACCGGCGCGGGAGATCAGCATTCTGATCGGCACAGCGATGGGAACCCGCTTGCTTTCCGAAGGCGACGTGCAGCGTCGTTTGGCTGCCGCCGGTGCGATGGTTCTAGGTGTAGTGGCGCTGGCTGCCGGCTAGTTTCAAGCCGGCTTCTTGGGCGGCACGCTGTAGAGATTCTGGGCCGGGTTGAACAAGTGATCCAGCACCAGCCAAAGGCTCCTTGAGTGATGAAAAAACAACATCGGGAAGATCACCGCGAATGGAACCCAGAGAGCCAGCTGCTGGTGAATGGTCATATGAGTGAAAGTATCCAAAAGAAAAAAGCCGGGGACCGCAATCCCCACGGTCGCTGCATAATTGATATAAATGGCGCCGACGAAATAGCCCTGCTCCCGCTCGAACTTCAGGCCGCAGTGGGAGCAATAGCTGTTCATGGAGAAAGGGCGTCGAAACAAACGACCCACGCTGCAACGCGGACACTTGAGACGAAGGCCCGCACTCAACATCGATAGAATCTTATTCGACATGATACGCTACTTCTTCGTGACGCGGTGGCGTGACGTCTCTGGGTGATTTCGCCGACCCGCCATTGAGGTATTCCCGCAGGAATCGAGCCGTGTAGGATTGCGTGCCATCATTGGCAACCTCCACGGGTGAGCCGCAGGCGACGATGAAGCCGCCTTTCTCGCCACCCTCCGGTCCCAGGTCGATAAGATAATCCGCGTCTTTCACGATGTCGAGATTATGCTCGATCGTAACGACCGTGTTGCCCATCTCCACCAGGCGATGGAGAATGTGAATGAGCTTCTCCACGTCGATGAAGTGAAGGCCGGTGGTGGGTTCGTCCAATACGTAGAGCGTTTTCCCATGCGACTCTTTGCCCAACTCGTAAGCCAGCTTGATTCGCTGCGCTTCCCCGCCGGAAAGCGTATTGCTCGCCTGGCCGAGTGTAATGTATCCCATGCCTATGTCGTTAAGAATCTTGAGCGGCCGCGCGATCTTGGGAAAGGCGTGGAAAAAGGGCACGGCCTCTTCCACGGTCATGCGAAAAACGTCAGCGATGTTCTTATCGTTGTAGCGAATGCCCAGGGTCTCTTCATTGAAGCGTGCGCCGGCGCAAGCCTCGCAATCGACGAAAACATCGGGTAAAAAACTCATTTCTTTGCGAATCTTTCCTTGCCCCGCGCAGTCCTCACAGCGCCCGCCTTTAACATTAAATGAAAACCGGCTGGGCGTGTAACCGCGCAATCGGGCTTCTGGCGTGAGTGTATAGAGTTTGCGGATCTCGTCCAGCAAACCGACATAAGAGGCGGGAACCGAACGGGGAGTCTTGCCGATGGGAGTTTGATCGACTTCCACGATGCGCTCCAGGGACTGCCAGCCAGCGATCTCTTTGTGCGCGCCGGGCCTTCCTGCGAACTGACCCAGTTTCATCTTGAGACCTTTGTAGAGGACTTCTTTGACCAAAGTACTCTTCCCAGAGCCGGAGATTCCGGTGATGCAAGTCCACATGCCGAGCGGCAGGCGCACGTCGACGTTCTTCAGGTTGTTGGCTTTTGCGCCGCGGATGACGAGCCAGTTGGGCTTTTTGAATTCCCGTTGCGGCCCAATGCGCTTACGTTCGGCGCGGAGGAAAGCGCCGGTCAGCGAATCCGGATTGTCCCTAATCTCTTTCGGGGAGCCGATGGCCACCACGTTGCCGCCGCGAACTCCCGCGCCTGGTCCGAGATCGACGATCAGGTCGGCGGATTCAATCGTCGCCTCGTCATGCTCGACGACTAAGACGCTATTGCCGACTTCTTCGAGACGCCGCAACGTGCGCAACAACATTTCGTTGTCGCGTGGATGAAGACCAATAGTGGGCTCGTCGAGAATATAGCAGACGCCGCGAAGATTGGAGCCGAGCTGAGCCGCCAGCCGAATCCGCTGGGCCTCGCCGCCGGAGAGAGTGTCGGCGCGGCGGTCGAGGGTGAGATAGGGTAGGCCAACCTCAGATAGAAAACTAAGCCGCTGCTGGATTTCTTTGAGAATCTTGTCGGCCACCGCGCGGTCGCGCTCGGCGTTGCCGTTATCCGCCTGCGTCAAATGCAGGTGTGCAAAATACTCCTTGGCCTCCTGCACGGACTGCGCCGTCACTTGCCAGATCGCCTTGCCATTGACTCGCACCGACTGTGCGCGCGAGTTGAGCCTCTTTCCGTGACAAGCGGTGCAAGGAGATTCGGTCAGCAGTTCCGCCAGCTCTTGGTTTGAATCGTCTTCGCCATTCTGCCAAAGGTCTCTCAGATAGGGAATGATGCCGCCGAAGACGGAGCGGCCATTGCCACCGTGAAGAATCCCCTCTTGGGTCTTCTTAGCCAGGCGGCCGAACGGTTTGTCGGTGTCGATGCGCTCACTGTCCTCGACCTGTTGGAGAAGACGCTCCATGGCCCGTCGCAAGTGCGACGCATTAGCGGAGAAGAGATCCGAGAGGCTCTTTAACGTTTCGCTAACCGACTTGCGCGGGTCGGCGAAGATCAGTTCCGGATCGAAATCCCACTGAAAGCCCACGCCGTTACACTGCGAGCACGCTCCTTGCCGGCTGTTAAATGAAAATAGGCGCGGGTCCAACGGCTCGTAACCGATGCCGCACTGGAGACAGAAAAGGCGCTGGTTGAAAATCTGCTCCCCACGCTCGGAAATGAGATGGATCACGCCGTTTCCCAAGCGCAGCCCCTGATCTACCAAGACCTCGACTTCACGCCCGCCCGCTTTGCCCTTGCCGATGACGATGTCGATGTCATGCTCTTTGAACCGCTCCAGTCCCTGGGTGAGCTGGGGAGCTCTGAGGTCGAGCAGCTCGCCATCGATGCGGGCCCGGCGATAGCCCAGGCGTCTCGCGCCGGCGATCACTTCCTTGTGGAATCCTTTCCTGCCCCGCACGATGGGGCTGAGAATCATCACTTCTTTGCCGCGGTAGGAGCGGGAAACCCGATCAAGAATCTGGCTGCGGCTCAAAGAACGGATTTGCCGCCCGCACTGGACGCAGTGCTGTTTGCCGACCTTTGAGTAGAGCAGACGCAAATAGTGATAAATCTCTGTGACCGTCGCGACGGTCGAATTCTTTCCCCCTCGGCTGAGCCGTTGCTCGATAGCGACCGTGGGTGGAATGCCGGCAAGCAGATCGACGTTCGGCTTCGCCATGATCTGAAGAAACTGCCGCGCGTAAGCGGAAAGGCTGTCGAGGTAGCGCCGCTGTCCTTCCGCGTAGATGATGTCGAAAGCCAGCGAAGATTTGCCCGACCCGCTCAAGCCGGTGATGACCACGAACTGATCTCGCGGGATGTTCAAGCTGATATTTTTGAGATTGTGCTCCTTGGCGCCGACGATAGTAATGGCGTTCTCTTCCGTTGAACCCTTCGACTCTTGAACTCTTGAACTTTTCTCTAGCAGAGGAGTAAAGGGCGATTCCAATTCTTTTCTCAGATAGGGCCGGAGATAAAGACCGGTGTGAGAGCTCTCGACCCGTGAAACTCGCTCCGGAGTGCCCGTGGCGACGATCCAGCCGCCGCCGTCGCCACCCTCGGGCCCAAGGTCGATGACGTGATCGGCGCACTTGATCACTTCCAAGTTGTGCTCGATGACGACGATGGAGTGCCCTTGATCGATTAACTCGTTAAACGCCCAAAGCAGCCGCTCGATGTCGTGAAAGTGCAGGCCGGTCGTCGGTTCATCGAAGATGAAAAGCGTGCCGGCCTTTTTCGCCTTGGCCATATGCGCGGCTAATTTCAGCCGTTGAGACTCTCCGCCAGAGAGCGTGGTTAAAGGTTGTCCGAGCCGGACGTACTCGAGTCCGACGGCGCGCAGCGGATACAAACCGTCTTTGATTTCAGCCAGGTCCTTGAAGAACTCGATAGCCTCGGAGACCGTGAGATCCAAAATCTGCCGGATGTTTTTGCCTTGATAGGTGACTTCGAGAATCTCCTCGCGATACCGGCTACCGTGACACTCGGGGCACGAAGTGTAGACATCCGAGAGGAATTGCATCTCGACTTTTTCAAAACCCTCGCCACGACAGGTCTCGCAGCGTCCGCCTTCCACGTTGAACGAAAAGGTCGACGGCGTGTAGCCGCGCATACGGGACAGGTCGGCAGTGGCGAAGAGCCGGCGAATGGCGTCGAAGACCTTCATGTAAGTAACCGGATTGGACCGCGGGGTGGTGCCGACGGGGGATTGATCCACCAAAACAACCTCGGAGATCTTGTCGATTCCTTCGATCTTAGCGCAGTGAACGATGTTCGCGGTGGGCGCTTCTTTGAGCTTCTTCAGGTTGCGGTAGAGCACTTCGTCGACGAGGCTCGACTTTCCCGAGCCGGAGACGCCGGTAATGCAGACAAAAATGCCCAGGGGAATCTCCACGTCGATGTTCTTGAGATTGTTCGCATGCGCGCCGGCGATTTTGATCGACCGTTGCAGCAGCGGTTTGCGGTTGCGAGCAGGGAATGGAATCGTCCGGCGCCGGCTCAAGTAGGCCGCGGTAAGGGAGTTCTCGTCCGCCAGCAGTGCATCGTAGGAGCCGGCGAACATCAGTTGCCCACCCTGCTCCCCCGCTTTGGGGCCGAGATCGATGATGTAGTCGCTCTCTTTGATAATCTCCGGGTCGTGTTCCACAACGACGACGGTGTTTTGATTCGCTCGCAGGCGCTGGAGAATTTCCACCAGCCGCCGGCTGTCGCGTGGATGGAGGCCGATAGAGGGCTCGTCCAGCACATACAGAGTGTTAACCAACGATGAACCGATGGCGGTTGTTAAGTCGACTCGCTCTAGCTCGCCGCCGGAGAGCGTCCGTGACTGGCGATCCAACGTCAAGTATTCAAGGCCGACTCCCACCAAATAACCGAGGCGCCGGCGAATCTCATCGAGAATCAAACTCGCGACCTGGTCCGCGGCGCCGGTGGGCTTGAGCTCGTTGAAGAAGCGGTACGCTTCACCGACATTCAGGGCGTTGACTTGCGCAATGTTCTTGCCTTCGATGCGATAATGAAGCGCATCCGGTTTGAGACGGCTGCCCTGGCAGTCGGGACAGAGAAGATAGGCGCGGTAGCGGGACAGCAGTACCCGCACATGCATGCGATAACTCTTGCGCTCCAGGCGGCGAAACCAGCCCCGAATCCCCTTGTAGTCGCCGTCCCCCTCCAGGATGAGTTGCTTTTGCTTCTCGGTGAGTTCCCCGAATGGTTTCCTCGCCGGGATCCGTTTGCGATCGCAGAAGTCGATCAATCGGCGCGTTCTTCGCGTCCGATTGACCCAGGGTTTGATGGCGCCGTCGCTCAGCGACTTGCCGGGATCCGGAATCACCAGATCCATGTCGATGTCGATGACCCGGCCGAACCCGCGGCAGGTCTCGCAAGCGCCCAAGGGGCTGTTAAACGAAAAGAGATTGGCCGTGGGATCGCGATAAGAGATGTCGCAGTGCGGGCAATGGAGACGGTTACTGAAGGGTTCCCGTCGCCAATTCTCTTGCGGCACGAAAAGATTCAATCTTCCCTTGCCATAGTGAAAGGCTTGCTCCAGGGAATCCGAAATTCTTTTCTTGTTGGTGGTGCGGTAGGCGAGGCGGTCGACGACGACTTCGAGGTTTGCATCGCTTGGGGGCGCCTCACCGATCTCCGCAAGATCACGGACGGCTTGCTGACTGAGCAACCGGTGGAAGCCGGCCGCTTGCAGACCGCTTCGGACCTCCTCCCATGGCAGCGCAGAAGGGGCGAGCGGAAAAGTGACCACCAGGTGCGCGCCATCAGGCAGAGCGGAGAGTTTCGTGAAAACCGACTGAGTGCTATCTCGCTCCACGACCCGGTCGCAACCCCGGCAATGGAGCACGGCGATCTTGGAGAAGAGCAACTTAAAATGATCGTGAAGTTCCGTCATCGTTCCGACGGTGGAGCGCGATGTCTTCACCTGCCGGCTCTGGTCGATGGCGATCGTCGGCGGAATGCCCTCAATGCTCTCTACGTCCGGCTTGTCCATCCGATCGAGAAACTGCCGCGCATAGGCGGAAAAGCTTTCGACGTACCGACGCTGACCTTCCGCGTAAAGAATGTCGAAAGCCAACGTCGATTTTCCTGATCCGCTCACGCCGGTGATAACCGTCAGAGCGTTTAAGGGAATTTGCAGATCAAGATTCTTGAGATTGTTCTGCTTGGCGCCCCGGATATGAATCCAATTCTGGCTCATGACTCAAGTCCGCTGAAAAAGGCCCACCTGCTTCGTTGCGCTTGCTCGCCTCGCTCCAACGTACAATTTACGTACGCCTCCGCTCGCCGATCTTCGCGCGCCTTGCATCTGAGCCTTTTTGATCGGCCTTGAATGAAGGTTTTTGCAGAGGGAATAATATTATATGGCATAATGGGCGAGTTTACTTTAAAGCGTTACTGCAGGTGATATTTCTCTGCCAGGATCCGCCGGAATCGAGGACCGTAGATCAGATCAAAAGTTGCTTCTTTATCCGGAAAAAGCTGAAGAGCGGTGTGCTTGGCATGATTTACGATTTCCTGTGCTTCCTCCAACGTGAGATCGACCTCCCAGAGCAATATGGACGCAATGTCCATTGCCCGGCTCAGCCTGCGTAGTTTCCGATCTTCCGCCAACAACGCTTGTTTATCTGGGCTCATTGATCCCATGAAAACTGCAAACCTACTAGTTCCATTGTTTTCCAGCAGATCCAACCTTTTACATCTATCACAGGCGGCGTTGGAGGTCGAGTCGAGACCGGTGGTGATTCGGTTGGAACGGCAGCGTATTTTGGCGTCGAGAAAAGATTCCTCGCTTTTTCTCAGCATGATGTTGAAAGAATTTGCTATCCCGAATCCTTCGGCCGTCAGCTCAGTGGGGCGAAGACTCTCAGAACAAACTCCCTGAGAGGGATCCTTGGCCAAACTGAACCAACACCCTTGGCCGGCTTTCGTCGCTAGGAATGCTTTGTTAATGTACCTTCGTGCAGATCGCGGAGATTTTTTATTCAATCCAAGGTGAAGGCAGGTTCGTGGGCATGCCTTCGGTCTTTATCCGCACGTCGGGTTGCAACTTGCGCTGTGTCTGGTGTGATACGCCCTACACGTCCTGGACACCGGAGGGAAAAAAGTGGAATGTCAGTGAAATTCTAACAGAGGTGGCAAAGTATCCGAGTCGGCATGTTGTGGTGACGGGGGGTGAGCCGCTTTTGGCGGGAGAAATTGAAGAACTGACGGCGAAGCTCAAGCCCCTGGGATCTCACATTACTATTGAAACGGCCGCGACCTTGTTCAAGCCCGTCGCCTGCGATCTCGTTTCCATGAGCCCTAAACTCGCTAATTCCACCCCTTGGAATCGCGCTAAAGGCAAATTCGCCCAAATGCATGAAACAGGGAGGCTCAATTTTGCGGTGATGCAGCAATTCATCGACGGTTATGAGTATCAACTCAAGTTCGTCGTGAATCACCCAGACGATTTCGGTGAGATCGAAGAGATTCTTGGCAGATTAGAAAACGTGGACTCTTCCCGTGTTTTGATTATGGGGCAGGGGAAGACCGCGAGAGAGCTGCGGGATAAAACGAAGTGGATCGTCAAGTTGTGCAAAGAGTACGGTTTCGGTTATACCCCCCGGCTGCACATTGAATTGTTCGGCAATCGTCGTGGTACCTGATCCGCGCTGTGCGCGGAATCGCACATTGAAGAGTTCAAAATTTTAGATCATTTGAGCTGGCAATTTGAGATGCCGAAGGCCCAGCCTGAAATTGGAAACTACCTGGGAAGGTTAAAATCGATCTTGCGGGCTTCAACTTCACCTTCAATCGCTCCGCCAGGAGAGGAAGGCGGCTTGGCCACGTTCTTGTCCAGCTTCGTAATGATGGTCGGCGCCAGTAATTTGAGTAGTGTTACAGGCAAGGCGCTGGTAAAGTGATATTTCTCAGCTTCACGGCCCTGCACATACGCGGTGATGACGCCGAAGTAACGATCGCCGATATAGAAAACAAAAGCGGCGGTTCGATTGGTTGCCCGCGAAGAGGTTACTCCGCCCCATCGATTAAAGGTCTCTAGTCGATTATCACCGGAACCGGTTTTTCCCCCGACCGTGATCAGTTTCCCGTCGGATAGTCGAAAGACACCATTGAGTCGCCGCGCGGTTCCACTTTCCACCACCCCGGCCATCGCTTTTCTAACGGTCCGAGCCACTTCCGGGGCAAGAACCTTTTGGCCCGGCTCCGCCTTCCGCTCGAAGACCGTCTCGTAGGGAGTACCGCCGGCGAAATGAATGTTGCTCAACTCCGTGTTGGGCCGCCGCACGCCGTCGTTCACCAAGATTCCGATCAACTCAGCCAAGGCCACGGGTCGATCGGAGGAGTTACCGATCGCTGTCGCATAGGACGCCACCATTGTCTTGAACGGAAAACCCAAGCGTTGCCAGTAAGGCACCATACGGGCAAAGGCATCCTTCTCCATGCGGATACGCAGACGGAGATCCTGGGCCCTGCGGTTGCGCGGGTTGAGCAGCCAGGCAGAACCCTGGCGGCGGGCGTCATTGCTGCTGGCAAAAAGATTTTCCCATGATAAATCGGGTTTTTTTCGATATTCGCTGGCGCACCAGAGATCCAGTGGGTGCAGTGAGAGAAGATAAGCGTAATCCACAAGAGTCAGACGAGGATTCTGATAGGCGCGGAACAATTTTGATATATCTTGTTCCTTGATAGGCGTCTGGTTTTTTTCCAACCACGCTGCCAGCGCTTGCTCATCAGCACCGATTCGCCAGGCGAAAAACAGAATAGCCAGTCGCCGTTCAGCGTTTTTTTTCGTTCCCAACAATCGAGCGGTGATCTGTTGTTCAGTCTGCCCACGATAGGCTTGGTAGGCTCGACGCAAAACATTGCGTGATTCTTCTTCGGCGATCTCCTGGAGCATGCGGCGCCGCTCGGGATTGTTAGGATCCGAGAGCACGTCGTCCGAGTTGTAGGGGAGTCGCACCCGATGGTAATTGACAACATCGCGCATCAAACGGATGAATACCAGATTGATTGAGTTGCGGAACGCGTCGCGCAATACAGGGATGCGCTTATTATCCTCGCGTTCAAAGTTTTCGAAATGGTGAATGCCGCCGCCGGTAAAGAAAGTCTCCCAAGGGCTGGCTGAGTACTTGCGCTCCATGGCAAGATCGAGAAAGGCTTCCAGAGGGACGGTCTTTTCCTTCTGCAGCGTTTCGACAGCCCACTTGGTTAACGGGTCGCGCGCCTGTTGAGCTTTCGTCTTCAAACCGTCGGCATCCAGCGGCGCGAGTTCTTTATGCAGTTCCGCGATCAGTTCAAGATAGTGTGTGAGGGTGCGCAACTTGGCCGTGCTGCCGAGTTCGAGTTTGACGCTCTTGTTGAAATCAAACGGTGCGGCGAGATTATCGGCCTGTACGCGCACGAGATTGCCTTCGGGAGTAGGCTCCACCAATAGGAAGGAATAGATCACTTTCTTGGGGTCGGCGTTCTCCAGCAGCCATTCCCCGTTCAATCCCCGGGCTTTGATAACGTCCGGATTCGACAAACTGTGGAGAAAATCGGTTATCGTCTTTTGCAGAGGGACGTCGATGGTGCTTTGGACCTCTAGATGGAGGCGATTCAGGTCATAAACGTTGTAAACCCCGAGAGACTCCATCATGGTCGTGCGAATGGCATTGGCCGCTTTGTTTTTGCCCGACGAAGGTTGAGGCGGCAGCGGTGCCGCGGGAATGAACTTGATCGGGGTGTCCTGCAAGGCTGCGGCGAAATCCCCGTCGATGATTCCGGATCGGGCCATCAATCGGGTAAACTGATTGACCTTTTCTTCCAACGAAGCTCGTTCGTCAACCAGGAAGACTGATGGCGCACGCACTGAGATGAGGAGCGTCAGCGCATGCTTGAAGGCGCGCACTTTAGCCGGGGTCATCCCTGGAGCCTTCAGTGTATTAACAACGTCCGTCAACTGCATTCCGAACCAAGCGAAAAGACCCTCACCGAGTCCGTGAATTTCTCCATAACCCGGTGCCGCCGCGAGAGGGACGGTGTTAAAATAATCGACAATGATCCGCTCTCTCCACGCGCGCGTATTTGCTCCCGCACGGTAGGCCTTGAGACTCGCTCCGACGACCTGGCGGTATTTTTCCACGGGCGATTCTGTGCGCCCGTTGGGCGAATGACGAAACTTCTCCAGTTGAACGGCCAGGGTACTACCTCCCTGCATGGGCACTTCCAGGGAAAGCTTGGAACCGATATAGAGCAAAGTGGCCTTAAACAGGCGATCCCACTCGATGGCGGGATTCTGCCACGGCGAAGCTGGATGATTGAGATCCCGATCTTCCAGAAAGAGGAGCGTTTTCACCAACAGAGGCGGAATGTCGTCCATTTTGGCAAACAAGAACTCCGATTGAGCATGGCGAAAAAGGGCCACCCCGTCGGCGCCACGTATATCGAGACCCGTTTCAGTCGGCTCCACATATGGGGGTGAGATACCTTTTTTGATGAGATCGACCATCGTCTCCGATTGTCGAACCTGTTTCGCGACCTGATATCCTTCGGCTTCGAGCCGGGACTGAAAGGCGGGTAATTTTGAGTAGCCTCGACGATCATCAAAAGGAGCAGAACGAGGAAAAGCGATTTCGTCACTGCGACCGGTTACCAATTGATAGGAAAGCCGCTCATTGGTGCGAGTAAAAAACCAAGATTGCAGGAGCGAAGTTTGGATCTCGATGAAAATGCAAGCAACCAGAAGCAGGATAAAAAGGCCCAACCAAAGCCAGGTTTTGAATCGCTTTTTGTTGGCGAAAGAAAAGAAACGGGAGGCGAATGAAGGTGCCTGCGTCAGATCGGAAGAAACCGGTTTGCTGGCCATCGGGGTATCCTCATGAAGATACCATAAACAGACGTGATTTGCTCGTGGTCGTCGTCGGAGCTTTTCATGCTGAAGATAGCCTGAAACGGTCGCCTGTGTATATTGGACCTTAGTCCAATATAGGATCATTTGTCGCCCCGTTGCTACCTTGCCGGGGCCGCTGATTGGTCCGGTTCGGAGCTCCCTTCAACTCCGGAGGTGAACGTTACCACAGCAGGTTGTGCTCTAGCGCCTGACGGTGTCGGGGTTTCCCTTAGTTGATACCGGGAAAATCCTGACGGTTTGCCGGTTCTTCCGGATTATTCGGTGGCAAAAGGCCAAGCGAGAGTTTTATAATCGGCGGGAGGTGGATTTTATGCTGGCGACACGGATCGTGCAAAAGGAAGGAATCTTTTATTTCATTGCGTACAAAGCTACAGACCTTTTAGATCGAGTCAACTTCACCAGCCGCTACTATTTCGAAGGTGAGCATATCGAGGCGGACGAGCCCGGCGAAGACGAAGTTGCGCGCTTCATCGCCGGCATCGAAAGGAGCGAAAAATCGTTTCAGCGTGTCCTCAACCGAAGAAAAATCCGCCAGATCGTCAACTTCTACGAAACCGCAGTGAATCAACCCCTGGTGCCCGGTACGATTCTTCTGTTTACCGATGAGACACTACGCTTTCGCCGCTCGGATGTCGCCGACAACGTCGGTTTTTTAAGCGAGCCCGACGGCAAGTTTCTCATCATCGACGGCCAACACCGGTTGGCGGCCCTCCATTTCTTTCGCCAGAAACACCCGGAGTTGGCCGAGCAGATAGAGATTCCCTGTGTGCTCTTCGACGGCAAGAGCGCGGATTTTGCCACGGAGATGTTCGTGATCATCAACTCGACCCACACCCGGATCAACAAATCGCACTTGGTGGACCTTTACGAGCGGGTGTCTTGGGAAACGCCGGAGAAGAAGTTCGCCGCGAAGGTGGTCAATTTGCTGTACGAGGAAAGCGATTCGCCGTTGCGCTATCGCATCAACCGCTTAGGCGGGCGGAGCCGACAGGAGAAGTGGATTCTCCAATCGGAACTTTTCAATGAGATCCACAAAGTCGTGCAGGCAAACCGGAGATTCTTCGACGAACGTTTTCAGCTGCGCGCGGACCGCGCTTATCCCCTGATCCGGGATTATTTAAAGGCGGTTCGAGAGGTGATGCACTCAGTCTGGGGCGACAACGAAAGATATATGTTCACACGGGACGTGACGCTTAAAGCGCTATTGCGGGTATTCGGCGATTTGGTGCGAAACCGTAAACTTGTCCAGGCCTGGGAGGAGAGCCGCGACCCTGGCGCGTTCGTCGGCGCTATGCGGCCGTGGGCAGACTTGACCAGGGAGTTTCGCGCCGAAGGCTTTTACGAGCGCTTCCCCGCCAAGGGGCAGGTCGAACGCGTCCGACGCATTCACTTGCGTCTGAGTCAAAGCCTGAAACAAGCGTGAGTTCAGTCCTGCTTCCTGGGTCCGAGAATGGAGCGTGAAATGAATATCAGCGAATTTCGCGCGCTGGTCGAACAGCGCAGAAGCATCCGCGGCTACGATGAAAGCAGAGAAGTGCCTGAGGAACTTATGCGCACGATCCTTGACTGCGCCCGCTGGGCACCGTCGGGTGGCAACGGCCAGCCCTGGGAGTTCATCGTTGTTAGAAACAAGGAAACCAGGCACAAGATTGCCGATTGTTATCTCAAGCAACTGGAACAGAAGCGCGAAATGGATCTCGCTGTGCGTGGAACGGCCAAAATGACCGGCGACGGATTTCGCCATGCGCCGGTTCATGTCGTGATTGTCGGCGATCCTAGGGTGAAGGAGTCGTATCCCATCAGGACTAAGTTGGAAAAAGCCGAATCTCATTTCATCACAGGCCTGGCGAATGCCACGCTTTTGATTCATCTGGCAGCAACGTCTCTAGGCTTGGCCTCGCAGTATGTCAGTGATGCTAACTCACCCTATATGGAAACGATGCTTAAAGTTGCATTGGAAATCCCCGAACCGCTGCGGATTTATCATCTCGTGCCGATCGGCTATGCGAAGTCTCAGGTCGCCGCCCCGCCGCGGAGGGAATTGGAGGAGATCACCCACTACGAGAAGTATGACATGAGTAAATTTCGTGATGACCAGGGCATAACAAAGTTCGTTATGACTCGCACGCTGCAGGGTGCCTACGGCAGAAGAGGACTCGGAGACGATTCCAAGAGCTAGTGAGAAATGGTCCCGAAAGATGAAACCTCCGGGCCGATGGCAATGGACCTGCACCTTAAGCCGATTGGCATTTTTTATCAGTGGGCCGTCCGTCGAAGTCGTTGGTGTTGACGATTCGCTGACAGCGAAATAAAAAGCCCGGCCGGGATCACTCCGGGCCGGGCTTATAAAGCAAAATTCGCGACAGCGTTTTGACTTAATCCGCTAATACTCCCATGTCTTGGCCCCCGCCGTGCTGATAAATGATTCTCTTCCCGGTTTTTTCATCAATCTCGTTTCGCTGACCGCCGGCTTTGGCCACGTCTTCTGGCGTTGCCTTGTGGCTATTGCCCAACAGAATCATCGGTTCATCGTAGGGATTCGATCCTTCATAATATTCGTGGGCCGGTATGCTAATAATCTGACCGGCTGAAACCTCATGAGATTCGTTGAGACCCTTCATGATTCCCCGACCTGTGAGCACGTAGTAAGTACGGTCTGAAGGATGGTTGTGCATTCTCTGAACGTCGCCGGGAGGAAAGGTTAGAATCCAGGTCTCGAGATTCTCCCTCCTGAACAGATCTATGCGGCGCTGTCCTTTCTTTCTGCCTTTGGCCATTTCAAAGACATCCAAGAGCTTCATAGTGACCTCCTTTGATTAGGTTGTGAGCCGTTTTTAACTTGAGCCAACTCTATTCCCGAGGGAGAGAGCTTGTCAAGGCGCAGACGCTCTTCGGCGGGCGTTCGTCCTAAGCATCACAAACAAATGCTCGCTCGGATTGACATTTGTGTGTCGCATCAAAGCGTAATATAGAGACGGCTGGATCAGGGACATTGAGGAGGGCTGGAAATGAGTCTCACAAGACTAAACATTATGTACGGTCACCTGGAAGGAACTGAAGGTAAGTTTGCGCGGGATCCTTCCGGTTATCTCTCCATCGAGTCCGGTATTTATCAGAAGCATGGGCTGGAGGTGTCGTGGAATCATGTCCAGGGAACGGAGGAGCGCTATCGCAGGCTGGAAGACGGCTCGGCGCAGATTTCCCTCGTGGTAGGCAGGGCGTCCTTACAACACTTTCTCGATTCAAAAACAACCAGGATCCTTGGCAGCGCGATGAATAGTTGTCCTTACTATCTCGTTGTCAATGCCGCGATTCGAGAGCTGGGCGATCTCAAAGGCAAAACTATTGTTTGTCGAGAAGGCCCTTCGCGAAACACGCCGATAGCGGAGACTTTCCGAGAACGAGCGCAACTCCGCGTTGGCGAAGATGTGACACTGCAATTGCCAGGCAGCGATCAGGAGGCTTTTAATCTACTGATTAGCGGAAAAGTAAGTGCGGCTTTGTTGCCGCGACCTTATGGATTCTGGGCCGAAGAACGAGGATATAAGAGAATCACGGACTGGCCCGACGTGGTCGATGATCCTCTGCCGATTACGATCGAGACTACAGCGACGTTGTTCCGGGAGCACGGAAAGGACTTTTCGACATTTTTGGAAGCCCATCGCGAGGGAATCCGTTATATGAAAACTCACCACGCCGAGACCATCCAGCTGCTTGGAGAAAGATTTGGTCACTCATCGTCTTTGGCGACGAAGATATGGGACGACTATCTGGTTTGTATGGACGAGCGGCTGACGGTGGATTTCAAACAGCTGGATAAACTCCTCGCCCAGGTCGCTCCTGCCACGCCGGGCGGAGCCCGAAAAGTGGCGTCCGAGTGGATCCTGCCTGGTGGTCTCAGGGAGTAGGACACCCATATTTCAGAGAGCGAGGCGATGTGGAGCATGATTGATAAGGACATGTACCACCGGCGGCCGGTAATCATGAAGGGTCCGGAAGATACGCTCTACGGTCCGCGCAATGCCTTCTGGCTCATCGACGGTAACATCTTTCCCAGGCCCAACGGCAAAGGCAGCTTTCGGCTTATCACTCCCTCGGCATCGAAACTGGAATCCTCTAGGGGAGATATTCACCTCGCATGCCGAGAAATGACCGACATTCCGTCCCGCCTAAAAGACATGGACAAACTCAATGTGGAGACCCAGGTGGTGTTTCCCACCTTGTTCTTGATCTACCTGACGGATGATCCCGCCTTGGAAGTCGCTCTGTGCCGCGCCTACAATCGCTTCCTCGCCCAAGCCTGCGCCAAGGCCGACAGTCGGATGAGATGGACCGTGGTTCCTCCGCTCAAATCCATCGACGAATCCGTCAAAGAATTGAAATGGGCCAAGGACAACGGTGCAGTGGGCGTCTTCTTCCGCGGTATCGAAGGAGGCTGGACCCTCGATAATCCGTATCTCTTTCCCATATACAAAGCGGCCAATGACTTGGATTTGCCGATCTGTATTCACACCGGAGCGGGCTGTCCGGCCTTTTTGAGTCTATTCGACGTCGAGAGAAACCATACCTTTGGCCATAGCCGGATTCAGCCGCTGATGGCGTTCCGCGACATTATCGCGAACAAGATTCCGGAACAGTTTCCGCGCCTGAAGTTCGGCTTCATCGAGGCCTCCGCCGGCTGGGTGCCGTTCTTGCAGCACATCCTAAAGCGACTATTCCGCGACAAATGGAAGTTCTCTTCTGATCAAGACATGTTCCGCGAGTATCGGATCTTCGTTGCATGCGAGGCGGATGAGGACGTCAACTACATTGCTAAGTTCACCGGCGAGGATCATTTGATGATCGGTTCCGACTATGGCCATCAGGATCCTTCGGAAGAACGGCAGCTGGTAGCTGCGATGCGCGCGCGCGAAGATATCCCCCGGGCGCTGACGGACAAAATCTTCTTTGATAATCCAAAGCTGTTTTACCCGCTGAATTGATACGATAGATTCGATCATCTATTTCTTTCTCCTCATTCCGCTCCAACCCTCTCCTATGGCGGGGGAGGGAAAGTCGAGGGAGAAAATTATGGTAAGAAGCAAATTTCGGCATTTCGAAGATAGGAACGCATGGGGGCTCGTGGCCAGCCTTGTTATTTGCTGGCAGGTCGTGAACCCCGGTTTCATTAACGCCCAAGCGCTCCAGACCGTCAACATGGCGATCCCTTCCAAGAGCTTTCAGATGGTGATCTATCCTGTGGCGCAGCAGCGGGGTTACATGAAAGAAGAGGGGATCGACCTCAGGATTATTTACATCGCGCCGACGACGAGCATTCAGGGCATGCTGGGTGGAGATGTTCAGTTTACCGGCGCGGGGACGAGCGCCGTCGTAAGTATCGCCAGAGCTAGTGCTCCGCTGAAGGTGGTCGTGGCGACCAATGACCGGGTTCTTCAATGGCTTCTGGCTCGACCGAATATCGCGAGTCCTCAGGATCTCAAAGGTAAGAAAATCGCAACGACAGGAGCCGGGGCAATCGCAACCTTCATGCTCAAACAGATTCTCACCAAGCATGGGCTGGACGGTAACAAAGACCCGATCTATCTCGATACGGGAGCGGGAAACCAATTGCCGGCCTTGCTCGCGGGAGCGATGGACGCCGCGGTATTGAGTGTGGAAGCGCGCTATATCGGCCTCGATAAAGGCATGAAAGAGATGTTTTTCTTTGGCAATGAGGTCAAGAATTCTTGGGGGACGCTTGCAACGACTGACAAGCTCATCAAAGAACAGCCTAAAATGGTCAGTGGCTTTGTCCGAGCGACTCTCAAGGCTTTGCGCCACATGCGTCAAGACAAGGAAGGAACTATTTCTGCGATGGCGAAGTTTGCCGGCGTCTCCCACCAGCAAGCTACTCGCGTGTATGACGACCTCATCAGCACTTTCACGCGAAACGGTGTCGTCGATGAAGAAGCGCAGAGGAACGACCTTAATATCATCCGTCAGGTCGTGAATGCTAATGAAACGGTTCCCAACGCCAAGGCCTATGACTTCAGCTTCGCTCTCGAGGCGGACCAGCAGCTGAATAGGGCTGGGTGGAAGCCGTAAGACGGAGCAAAATCAAAACTCACATGCGTTGGGTCGGCAGAGTTGTCGCTGCGATCTTCATTGCCGCCACTCCTTCTCTCGCGCAGATGCGCGAAGAAAAGATGCTCGTGGGTTACGGCGGTGTCGGCGGATATCAACTCCCGCTCTGGTTTGGCGCTGAGCTGAAGATTTTTGACCGCTACGGCGTTCAGGCGCGGCCGGTGCTTATCCCCAGCGGGACGAATGCCATGAAGGCGCTCATCTCGGGAGATACTCAAGCTACGCAAACCAGCGGCTCGGCGACTATCAATGCGGACCTCAACGGCGCTGACTTGGCGATGATCGCCTCGCCGTATAATTTTCTCCCGTACAATTTTTATGTCGCCAAGGGGATCACCAAGCCGGAAGACTTGAAAGGGAAAAAGATCGGCATTCTGAATTTCGGCGGAGTCACAGAGTATGCAACCATGATGCTGCTGAAAGATTGGGGGCTTGATCCTCGGCGTGACGTGACGGTTCTCCAGATCGGCAATGATCCTGTCCGTCTAGCGGCTTTGGTTGCCGGAAGCATACAGGGAACCGTCCTGACTCATCCCGCGATAATCAGAGCGGAGAATATGGGGTTTAAATCCCTCGCCAACCTGAGCGAAACGGGAATCAGATTTCCTACCAACACAATCACCGTGCGCCGCGGGTGGCTTCGAGAAAACAGAAACACTGCAGAAAAATTCCTCAAAGGATATATCGCCAGCATCCACGCGATGAAGAATCGAGAGCAGGATAGCATCGACGTGCTTATCAAATACACTAAAAGCGAGGACCGAGACGCGCTGGTGAAGACAGCCCGTTACTACAGCGCCGGAATTCCACTCGACCCTCGCATTGATACCAAAGCCATTGAGGCCGTCCTCAGCACGTTCGAGAAAACTTTTCCAGGCGCCAGCCAGCGACCCGCGACTCAGTTCTTTGATTCCGGTCCCCTTGACACAGTGGAGCGTAGTGGGTTCATTCAAGAACTGTCCAGGTGAGGGAGGAATTTGTAATTCGCGCTCGTCAACGCGTAGCAAAAAAGCAACGATGCCAAAAAGGGTTGTCGGTTTGTTCACTCTACGCGAAGTTAGAGGGACTGCCGGTCACTACGGTTGCCAGTTTGATTGCATGAGTTGAAGATTCGCTTCGCTCTCGACTAAGTTACTGCAAGCCCAGTCTGGGCGATTTCTTCGCGTATTTGCCCTGGCCTCTGCGCAGGCGACGCAGGCGCGTCTGAAACCAAGTCTCCCGGGGCCAATCCCACTTCTGGGGCGGCAGCCGATCTCCGTCATAGGCACCGTTGTTCACCTTGCTTTGCTGAAAGATGAGCTGCCATGAGCTCATCATCACTCCCGCCGAGCCTTGTATTGTTTGCTCGAAGCTCCGGTCGTTCACTTCCTTTATACGCTCACTCATAATCGTTCTCCTCCGACAATTTCCTCTATAATGGCCTTGGTCATACATCCCTGCGCCACAAGCTCTACTCCCTGGCGATGCATTTCTGCCAATAATTTTCTTCCTGCCTCATCCATGAAGGTGACCGTTTTCAATACGACCCTTGCCGGCTGATTGGGGACAAGATTTTGTCGCCAAGAGGCCTCTAGCTCGCGAACCCAGGGTCCGGTTAGTCTGCCCTCTAGCTCGAAAATTGTCCCAGCCTTGTCGCTTTGAGTCGTGATTTTCAACATAGCTTAAAAATCTGACGTCACGCTAAGTCGCCATCCAGAACCAGGACAAGGACCCCTTCAAGTTTGCCATTGTCTTCTAGCAGCCCGCGATCCATGGCCATCCTTTGGATGCCGAATTTGTCAAACCAACCGATTGCTACCAGCTGGCCTGCATTGTCGTAAAGGGCCAAAAAATCAACCGGCCTTTCGGTGGTCGGATCGTCATAGACAACAACCATTCCTACAGTTTCACCGCTCACGACCAAAGGAGAAAGAGACACCTCGGTGAGCTGAGACTGTTCCGGTCCAAAGGGAGAGAGAATAGCCTGCTGTACCGATGTGTTGTTACTGCTTTGTATGGGTTCCGCCTCCACAGGTACGGAAAGGAACAAGGGAGCAGCGAGGCCCAGCATGATTGCACTCATTTTGTTTCTAAAGTTCATGACCTACTCCTACCAAAGCTCAGTTCCAGCTGACCTGTCTATGAATCACGATCTCCCGCCCAAGATCATCCATCTCGACCACCGGATCACACCAACAGAAATCCGATTCCAAGTGCTTGAGCCCCACCGGCAGCGCCGCATGCACTACCGCAGGGTAAAACCATGTGCGATTTACTAACATCAGAAAGTCTCCTCGCGTCGATCGAGACGACATAAATCTACCAACCGCATCGCACGGTATTGGGAAGGAGCCTTAAGCCTGCCCTCAGGCCGTTCAACCCATACTTGATGGCCGTCGAGAAAAGCGCCTGCTCGAAACCTTGTGCTGCCGCACGAGCCAAAAGGTCAGTTCCAAGAAAAAGCAAACCCGCCAAGAATGGAATTTCTATCTTCATGTCGATCACCACAACTTCCTTTTCTCTCAGTAACAGTCTTGGCAAGGCGTGTGCCAAACCGCAGCGATGCGGCGAAGTCGGAGAAATGGCGGGAATTAAGAAACTTTCAGGTGCCGCAGTCTGCTGAGCGTGAGTTGTGACGAAGGAAAGTGCCGATCTATCGTCACGAGCCGACATTCTGGCTTAGTGCGAAGAGCACGCGCGGGGTTTTTATCGCGATTAAAAAGATACGGTGCGTACACAAAGTCGTACGAGTATCCTGCCTCAGTTCAGAAAGAACCACTCCATTCGGCGTCTCGGGGTTTACTTACCACTGGCGCGTTTCCCCGAGTTTGAGAATCCAGCCACGCTCGGAACTGATGCCGCGGCGGCGGACCTCGGCGAGCATGCGTCCGGGCGGCTCGTCCAGCGGCTCTTCCGCGAGATCAAAGGTGCCCCAATGGATACCGAGAAGCACCCGCGCATTAAGATCGACGAAGGCCTGCACCGCTTCTTCCGGCGTAGTGTGGACAGCTTTCATGATTTCAGGAGGCAGGTAGGCGCCGATGGCGATGGCTGCCATATCGAAGGGGCCAAGTCGTTGTCCGGCTTCCTTAAAGCCAGCGAAATAGCCAGTGTCACCGCCGAAGTAAAGGCGCCGCTCTCGACTCAATACGGCCCACGACGCCCAGAGTCGCGTGTTGCCGTCCCGTAGTGTTCGCTGTGAAAAGTGCTGCGCCGGCACACAAATGAATCTCACACCGCGGTATTCGCGCTCCTGCCACCAGTCCAGCTCTTCCACCCGGCTCATTCCATTCTCGCTAAACCATGCCTTCAGCCCCAGCGGTACGAGGAACAGCGGATTGTGTGTCTCAGCGAGTCGTTTCACCGTGCCTAAATCCAGATGATCGTAGTGGTCGTGAGATATAACTACTACGTCAATTCGTGGCAGGTCGTCAAAAGCCAGGCCCGGGGGACTCAAGCGGCGCGGTCCGGCCCAGGAGACTGGACTTGCCCGCGCGCCCCAATTGGGGTCGGTTAGAAAATTAAGACCATTCAACTGCACTAAGAGAGTCGAGTGGCCAACCCAAGTGATACTTGGGTTAATCAGGGCGGCTCGCAACGCTGCGCCATGATTCACGCTCCGCGGAGCATTAAAGGTTCTCGGCGCGGTGGAGCTCGTCCAGAGGCGGCGGACCATAAAACTCCAGCGGGTCCAGCTCGACGGCCGATGAAAATCCGGGTTGGTGTTGCGAAACCCGCCTGCAACGTGATGCGGCGGTTGGCCGGGCAGCGGCTCCGTTCCTACGCTTCCACAGGCGACAAGCAAAAACAGGCAAACCTGCAACGCGGCGGATCGGAGACCGAGAAACCCATCAAGCATTTTGCGACAAAGTTCTCTCATCGGCGGACTCTGGTTATTTTGGTCTCTCCTCCAAAATTAAATCATTCGGGATACGCTTGCCGACTATTCGCCATTTTTGATTGGGTTTGGTTAGCGTATCCACATCTGCTATCTCAAAAAGCCTGGCACGCGTTCCAGCTAGTCAACAACATCCCTTATTTCTGCTCCGCAGCCAGTAAAGTCCTAAACCGTTGAAAAATTCTCTTAGACTTTCTTCAACAAAGCTCCCTCATCAGTGCTGACCTTCTCAAGCATTCAAGGAATGGCATTGGGTGTAACGCCAGTCGCTTTTCACGGGTTCGATGGTAGGTCGGAGATGTTCCAACTGCCGCCGAGCGCCTGGACCAAGAGCACGGCGGAGGT
>WNFS01000750.1_pt1 | contig 24209 bp, 21 predicted proteins | sample 5400141 | NCBI WGS metagenome assembly WNFS01 (sample SAMN13153358, study PRJNA577476) | soil metagenome | isolation source: 60 cm saprolite under Madrone tree | place: USA:California | collected 2016-06-14
GACGACCCGGCTTCGTTGCCTGGGCTTGAAATCCTGACTTCACAAAAAAAGGGGTGACCTATGAGCGAGCAAAAACCAATCACCAAGGTTCCTGACGGCCAGACGCGCTTCTATACGACGCGTCAGAACGCGCCGAACGCAAAGGGGTTTGTCGGCTACGAAACCGTCTGGAAGCCGTTCCAGAAGGAAGTCGAATACAAGACGCCAAAGACCCCGTAGGGGTCATACCGAGGCATAGGCCTGGCCACGTCGATGTTCGCCTTCCCCCGGCTCTTCCCCCGGAAATTCTTGCGTCGGGGGGCACGGCTGGGCATTCAGTCGCATCGGGTCGACTGTAGAAAGCCCAGGATTTTCTTGCAACTTCAAGCACATAGGGCACCTACTGGCGCCTAGGTGCACTCACGGAGGAATGGTAAATGGTGGAGGCGGCGGGAATCGAACCCGCGTCCGCAAACGGTCCGCAGGCGGCTCTACATGCGTAGCCGGCCTATTTGAGTCTCGCCGTGCGCTTGGCCAGCCGGCAGGCCGACGCACAGCCAGTCACTCGATCTCGAGCGGCCAGCCGGCAGGCCGACGCACAGCCAGTCACTCGATCTCGAGCCGGGAGCCGTGACATCGCCCGGATCCAGCCACTGAAAATGGCGCTGCTGCCGGTTGCCCGGCCTAGCCCAGTGGCCGGCTAGTGCAGCGTCCCACCGGTTTTATGCGGCGAGAGCGAAACGCTCGTTGTTGGCGTTTGTATGGCTTCCAGTGGATTTACGAGGTGACTGGTCCTCGGCATGCACCGCGCTGTTTCTCTATCTGCGTCGAAACCAGGTCGCCCCCAGTGCTCGACGTTCGTATTCTAATCCCCCATATGTGGACGCACCCGGCTGTCGCAAGATACCCGGCGCGGCGGTCCGCATAGGACCACAATCGGCATCTTCGAGCCGGACCCGGCGGAGTATCCGGGCCGGCCACGGCACAGGGAGACGAAAATGACATTCCGGATGCGCTCGATACGACCGATCCTGGCGTGGTTGGTTCTGCTGCTGGCCGTGACGTTTTCGGCTGCGGTTGCAGCCGACGAGACCTGCAATTCCCCGTATATGACCGGATTGATCAAGGGGCAGGAAGACTTCGTGCACGTGTGGACGCTCGGAGTCGAAGGCTGGGGGGATGGGTCCGACAAGCTGGTGACGGTCGATGCCAATCCGCGCTCGAAAAAATACGGCAAAGTCGTGAGCACCGTGTCCGTGGGCGGACACGGCGAGGCGCACCACATGGGTTTCACGGACGATCGGCGCTTCCTCTGGGCCGGCCGCCTGGATGACGGCAAGATCTTCGTGTTCGACGTCGGCACCGATCCGTCCAAGCCGAAGCTCGTGAAGACGATTTCCGATCTGCACGATCGCAGTGGTCTGGTCGGGCCGCACACCTTCTATGCGATGCCGGGTCGGATGCTGATCGGCACCCTGTCGAACACCGGGGACAACGGCGGCGTCACAGGGCTCGCCGTCTACAACAACAAAGGCGAGTTCGTGCAGAAGTACATGCTGCCGACCGGCCTGCTGAACGGCGTCCAGGGCGACGGCTACGGCTACGACGTTGCGATCGATCCGGCCAAGAACGTATTGCTCACTTCCAGCTTCACGGGCCGGGACAACTACCTGCGCGACCTCGGATCGCTGATCAAGGACGAGGCCGCGATGAAGCACTTCGGCAATACGATGGTGCTGTGGGACCTGAAGGCGATGCAGCCGCGCCGGATTTTCAGCGTGCCGGGCGCCCCGCTGGAGATCCGCTGGTCGCTGAATCCGAAGGACAACTGGGCGATCACCGCCACCGCGCTCACGTCCAAGCTCTGGCTGATCCGGCCCGACGCCAGCGCCGTGTGGCGCGGCACGGAGGTGGCCACGATCGGTGATCCAGCCAAGGTTCCGCTGCCGGTCGACATCTCGATCCGGGCCGACGGCAAGGGGCTGTGGGTCAACACCTTCATGGACGGCATGACCCGCTACTTCGACCTGAGCAATCCGGAAGCGCCCAAGCAGACTTACGCGAAGCAGACCGGCCGTCAGGTGAACATGATCAGCCAGTCCTGGGACGGAAAGCGCGTTTACATCACCTCGAGTCTGCTGGAGCACTGGGACAAAGCCGGTGCCGACAACGAGCAATTCCTGCGCGCGTTCAACTGGGACGGCAAGGAGTTGAAGCCTGCGTTCGAAGTCGATTTCGCGAAGGAAAAGCTCGGACGGGCTCACCATATGAAGTTCTCCGCGCGAGCAACGGGCGTGGCGCAGGCCGATGACACGGCGGTATCGACGCCCGGATACTGAGCACGCCGGGCGGCTGCGCCTCGCCGGGGCGCGCGGCGGTGCCGCGCTGTGGGCTGCGCTGTTGAGTTGCGCCGCAGCAATGGCTGCACCGGATCCCGGGCTGCCCCGCGCGCCGCGAATGCAGTTCGTGCCCACGCCGGCCGGCACGTATCAGCTGCAGCGCATCCAGGAGTGTCCCGATGCGCAGTTGCTGGACTCGGCTGGGCGTGCGCGCCAGCTGTCGGCGCTGACCCGCGGCAAGATCACGCTGCTGACGTTCTTCTACACGCACTGCACCGATCCGCTCGGCTGTCCGTACGCGTTCGGGTTGATGGCCGCTCTGAGCGGCCGCATCGTGGCCGATCCCGACCTGCGCGCGAACGTGCGCTTCGTCAGCATCAGCTTCGACCCGACCCACGACTCCCCGGCGCAGCTGCGCAGCTACGCGCGCGGCTTTTCGGCCCATGCGCGGTTCGAGTGGGACTTCCTGACGGCACCGTCGATCGCCATGCTGCAGCCGTTGCTGGACGATTTCGGGCAGGACGTGCGGATCGAGCAGAACCGCGCAGGCGGCCCGGTGCGCGCGATCAACCATATGCTGAAGCTTTTCCTGATCGACCCGGCGGGCTCGGTGCGCGAGATCTACGCGCTCGATTTCCTGCAGCCCGAGGTGATGCTGAACGACATCCTGACGTTGAGGATGGAAGCGCAGCGGCGCCCACCCGAGAGTGACGTGCACCCGCTCCACGAGGGACGATCAGCGTCCTCTCTCCCCTTTAGGAAGGAGTCGGTGGCCTCCCCTCTCCCTTTAGGGAGAGGGGCTGTGGGTGAGGGTCCTCCGTGATCTTTTCTACCGAACTTAATGGGCCAGGGGGTCCGGCCGCATCTGGAATTTGTAGACCTTCGGATAGGCGCCCTTGCCGCCTTCGCCGTGGAAATTGGCCCGCGTGCCGGAGGTCGTCCATAGCCCGCGGCCTTTCCAGCCGGCCTTCGGATCGTCGATCCGGCCGTCGACGTTCTTGGTGAAGAAGACCCTCGGATAGGGCACGCGCAGGCTCACCAGGCTGCCGTCGACCAGGGCCAGCAGGGCCTCGCCGCCGTTCGTCGTCGCGATCGGGACGTTCGCTCCCAGCCCCAGCGTGTCGTAGCGGTCGACCCAGACGTAGTAGGCGTGGTCGGCGCTGCCGCTGTTGCTGACGCCCTTAAACTGCGGGCCGGGGAACCGGTACAGCGTCCAGCCTTCCGGGCACTGCTTGCCCTCGGCGGTGCCCGCCCCGTTCAGGGGCCCGGTGCACCGGCGTCGATCGAAACTGGCCAGGTGGCCGCTCGACAGCGCCGTCCACGCGACGCCGTTCAGATCCACGTCGAGGCCACGCGGACCGAAGGCTCCCGCTGGCGGCTGATAGATCTCGGCGAGCGCCGTCCTGGCCGGATCGCTGCCCGGCGTCAGCCGGACCAGGTAGCCGGGCTGGCCGACGCCGGAGAACCCGGCGTCCATCGACTGGCCCCAGATCGAATCGTCCACCGGGCTGGGCATCACGCCGTAAAAGGCGGCCATCACGCGCATGTCTTTTTCCGGATCGAGCGGCTGGCCGGCCTGCACGTATTCGTCGCGTTGTCCGTTCCCGTTGGTATCGACGACGAGCGGTGTCCAGCCCTGTGCTTTGGCCTCGTCGTGGGTCTGAAGGTACAGCCGGGTGTTCAGCCAGCCGACCACGCCGCTGACCGGGGAGCCCGCGCTGGTCCAGAGCGTCTGGTCGGCGTCGTGTCCGAAGTAAAGGTGGTGCGTGGTGAAGCAGGTGTCGATCAGGTGCCATTGCTTTGCAGCCGGGTCGTACATCGAAAGCTGGCGCGCGGACTCGGCGAGTGGCGCGACCTGTGCCGAGGCAAGGCCCGAGGCGGCTTTGCAGAAGTCGGGGTTGGCGGCGGGTCGGATGCGAGCCGTGAACCAGACCCGGCCGGCTTCGTCCATCATCAGGTTGTGAATGCTGGTGTGCCCGTCCCAGATCGCCTGCGTGCCCCAGTACGCCGATTCTGCGTGGGGAAGATCCACGGCCGAGGGCGTGTGCGGATCCCGATAGGGGTGTCGGACGGTAGCGGCGACGTTTTTAACCGGGTCCAGCGTCGGAATCAGATCGGTGCTCTCTTCGGTCGAACCCCAGATCAGACCGTTGGCGTTGACGGTCGGATGGCGCTTGTCGGTCGAAATGGCGTCGTGCAGGTAGTACGTAGGCGAGGACCAGTCCCAGACCGAGACCACCACATTGCGCTCCACGCCCTTGGGGCGCTCGGGCCTGGCAAACGGCAATTCGCCCGCCGCGATCCGGTCGGTCCAATCGGCGAAAAGCTTCAGCGCTTTCTCGGCGCCGAACCGGCCCAGTACCCGGGCCATGTATTCCATCGCCTGGCCGGCCTGGGTCCGCCGCGCCCAGGCGGCGAAGGAGCTGCCCGACTTCCGGAACGCCTCGGGAATTTCCCGAATTCCCCTCGAGCCCAGTGCGTGGCACGACTGGCATCCGTTCTTCAGGGTGTCGATCCAGTAGTGCTGATCCTTCATCGTCTCGGCGATGCCGTTGCCCTTTTCGCCTGTTCCGGGAAATTCGCCCGCGTTGGGGATCTGGAGCATCGAGTACCAGTACACGCCCGGGTAGTACGCGGCGGCGGCCTTTTCGGATGGGGCCGTGACCGCCTTCAGGCTCAGTCGCCGGCCGGGCTCGGAGCCGACTTTCGGCGAATCGACCAGGCCATAGCCGCGGACCCAGACCTGGTAGCTCGCGTGCGGCAGATCCGGAATCACGAATCGGCCCAGCTCGTCGGTGACGACGATCTTCGCGAATCGGGTCGGCAGATCCGTGGTCTCGGCGATTACCCAGACGCCGGCCTCGGGACCGCGGTCTCCGGTCACGACGCCGCCCAGATCGCGGGCGGAGACGGCGATCTCGCTCGCGCCGGCGCCATCTGCTCCAAAGAGGGCGACGAGGAGGGCGAGCAGTCGGGTTGCCGGACGCAACGTCGTTACGGCGGCAGGATCCAGAGCAGCAGATCCTGCGGGCGATCGATCACAAGATCCGCGTTCCAATTGCTGACGTCTTCGATGCTGGCGGAATAGCCGTATGCTGCCACCACTGTTCCCACGCCCGCAGCACGGCCGGCCTGAACGTCGCGCAGGTCGTCGCCCACGTACAGGCTCGCGCTCGCTTCGCAGCGGCACTCGGCCAGGGCGCGCAGGATCGGCGCCGGGTCCGGCTTGGGCCGCGCGGCCGTGTCGCCGCTGACCACGCAAGCCGCACGCCGCTCCAGGCCCAACGCACGCAGCAGCGGGCGCGTGAAGCGAGCCGGCTTGTTCGTGACCACGCCCCAGCGACGGTCCGAGGCCTCGATCGCCGCCAGCGTCTGCTCGATTCCATCGTACAGGCGCGAGTGCACGCACAGCGCCTGCTCGTAGTGGTCCAGGAACTCGGCGCGCAGGTCCTCGTAACCCGCATCGGCGGGCTCGAGCCCGAAGCCGCGCTGGATCAGCCCGCGCGCGCCATGGCTGGTCCAAGGCCGCAGCTCCTGCGGCGGCGTCGGCGGCAGGCCCCGCAGGCTCTGGCAGCGGTTCAGCGCGGCGGCGAGGTCATCCGCGGTATCGACCAGCGTTCCGTCCAGATCGAACAGGACCAGCCGGGTGGCCGCCGCAGCGGCAGGTGTCACGACGCCTTCCTGCACGCCATCAGGTAATTCACGCGGGTGTCGGTCCCTAGCAGGTAGGTTCGACCCAGCGGCCGGTACGACATCCCGCGCAGTTCATCGACTTCCAGGTCTGCCGTCCGGGCCGATCGCGCCAGCTCACTGGGTCGGATGAAGCGGGCGTACTCGTGGGTGCCGCGCGGCAGCAGGCCCAGCACGTACTCGGCGCCGACGATCGCCATCAGGAAGGCCCGCGCATTGCGATTGATCGTCGAGAAGAACACCCAGCCTTGCGGCCGCACCAGCGTCGCGCAGGCCGCCACGGTCGAATCCGGATCCGGCACGTGCTCCAGCAATTCCATGCACGTGACGATATCGAACGAGGCGGCGGCCTCCAGGGCCAGCTCCTCGGCGCTGATCGCGCGGTAGCGGACCCGCGCTCCGCTTTCCAGTGCATGAAGCTGCGCCACCCGCAGCGGCTTGTCGGCCAGGTCGATTCCGAGGACGTCGGCACCGCGCGCGCTCATCGATTCGGACAGGATGCCGCCGCCGCAGCCGACATCGAGCACCCGCTTGCCGGCCAGCGCGGCCCGCTGGTCGATCCAGTCGAGCCGCAACGGATTGATCTCGTGCAACGGACGAAACGATCCGGCCGGATCCCACCACCGGTGGGACAGTTCGCTGAACTTCTGCAGCTCGGCCGGATCGACATTCATCGCTTGCGGGCGATCCTCAACGCACGATCGTGCGCGAGCCGTCGACTTCGACCTCGACCCGCCGGTTCTGCGCACGCCCTTCTTTGGTCGCATTGCTGGCAATCGGATCGCGCTTGCCACGCCCCGCGACGTCCATCAGCGAGGGGTCTACGCCCTTGCTGATCAGGTAGTCGCGCACCGAGGAGGCGCGGTGCTGGGACAGCATGTCGTTATAGGAGTCCGTGCCGACGCTGTCGGTGTAACCGATTATGTGGATCGCCTTCAGGTCGGCGCCCTGGAGCTTCACGACCAGCGCATCGAGCTTGGCACGCGCCGGCGCTTTCAGCTCCGCCCGATCGAAGTCGAATAGTTCGTCGGAACCGAACGTGATCTTTTCCACGAACGCGACCACCTGCGGCGGCGGAGGCGGCGGCGGCGGAGGCGGCGGCGGTGGTGGGGGTGGCGGCGGCGGCGGCGGCGGCGGTGGAGGCGGCGGCGGCGGTGGTGGCGGCGGCGGAGGCGGCGGAACCAGCGACGGGTCGCACTCGGGCAACGCCAGGTCCTTGCTGAAATAACCCGTGCGCCAGCACAGTCCGTATGGATCGACCACGACGGTACCGCGCTGATCCAGCCAATAGCCGGTGTTCTTCTGGTTGCCCTCGATGTCCTTGCCCGCCGCGGAAACCGAGACCGCGGACAGTGCCGAAAGGAACAGGTACCGATATCTCGCCGGAAGTTTCATCGCCGTGCCCCCTTTTGATTGTTGATCGGATCGACGCCCGGATGGTCCGGGTCCAGTGGCTGCAGAATCGAGCGGCCCAATATACCCCAGCGCGATCCTCGAAAATCCCCTCCGATGCGAGGCGATCGCAGCGGCGGCGCGAGGGTGGCGGACGGCTCAGTCGGGCCGCACGGACAGCTGCTTCTGTATCCGCGCCTGCCACGAGGCCCCGGCGGCCGCGATCGATCCGACGTCGATCTCGTGCGCGCCACGCACCAGCCGGCGGTCCGCAACGACGCGGCTGCCGGCCACCCAGACGCTGCAGACGTGCTCGCGCCCGGCGCAGTAGACCAGTTGCGATACGACGTCAAAGCACGGCTGGGTCTCCAGTTCCGACAGGTCGATCGCGATCAGATCGGCCTCCTTGCCGACCTCGATCGATCCGATCCGATCCTGCAGGCCCAGCGCGCCGGCCGAAGCGATCGTCGCGCACTCCAGTGCCTGCCAGGCCGGCAGAGCGGATGCGTCGAGCGAGGCGCCCTTGGCCAGCAATGCCGCCAATCGCATTTCCTCGAACAGGTCCAGGCGGTTATTGCTGGCCGCACCGTCGGTCCCGAATGCGACTCCGACGCCCTGGCGCAGCAGAGCCGCCACCGGCGCAACCCCGCTCGCCAGCTTCAGGTTGGACGCCGGGCAGTGCGCGACGCTCGCCCCGCGCTGCGCCAGCAGCGCAATTTCGTCGGGCTGAAGGTGCACCGCGTGAACCGCCAGCAGGCGCTCGGTGACCAGTCCCAGCCGGTCCAGCCGCGCCAGCGGCCGTGTGCCGTGCTGCTGGACCGACTGTGCGATCTCGGCGTCGGTTTCGTGCAAGTGCGTGTGCACCGGCAGATCGAGCTCCTCGGCCAGCATCGCGATGCGCGACAGCGTCGCGTCGGCCACCGTGTACGGCGCATGCGGCGCCAGCGTGAAGCTCACCAGCGGCTCCTCGCGCAGCGCATCGCGCGTGCGCAGGCCCTTGCGCAGGTAGTCGTCGGCGTCGGTCGCGTAGGAGCTCGGAAACTCCAGCGCGATGATCCCCACCACGCAGCGCATGCCCAGGTCGATGAATGCGCGCGCCGCCTCCTCGGGATAGAAATACATGTCGTTGCAGCAGGTGATGCCGGCCCGCAGCATCTCGGCAGCGGCGTGGCGGGTGCCGTCGTAGACGAATCGCTCGTTCACCAGCGCCCGCTCCAGAGGCCAGATCCGCTCGGCCAGCCAGCGGGCGAGCGGCAGGTCATCGCCCGTGCCGCGCAGCAGGTTCATCGCGGCGTGGGCGTGCGCGTTTACCAGGCCGGGGGCCAGCGCGTGCTGTGCGAGCTGCACGTGGTGGGCCGGCTGGAACTGGGAGCGCGCCAACGCGGTCGGAAGCACGGCCGCGATACGCCCGCCGTCGATCGCGACCGAATGATCGGGCAGCACGGTGGCGCGCGGCACGATGGGCACCACCCAGCGGGCGCTGATCAGGGTGTCGACGGGTCTCATCCCGGGGTCCGCTCGGAAGTGGGCGAGTGCGCCGTTTATACCAAGGCGGCGGCGAAGCAGGCGAGGGCGCTGCTAAAATTAACCGTTTGCCCGTTGCCGTATGGACCCATTCGCCAAGGAAACCCTGCCGGTCTCGCTCGAAGAGGAGATGCGGCGCTCGTATCTCGATTACGCGATGAGCGTGATCGTGGGCCGCGCCTTGCCCGACGTGCGCGACGGTCTGAAACCGGTGCACCGGCGCGTGCTGTTCGCGATGTACGAGGCGGGCAACCTGTGGAATCGCCCCTACGTGAAATGCGCGCGCGTGGTCGGCGAGGTACTGGGCAAGTATCACCCGCACGGCGACACGACAACCTACGACGCGCTGGTGCGGATGGCGCAGGATTTTTCGCTGCGTTACCCGCTGATCGACGGGCAGGGCAACTTCGGCTCGATCGACGGCGACAACCCTGCCGCCTACCGCTACACCGAGTGCCGGCTGGACCGCATCGCATCCGAGTTGCTGGCCGACATCGACAAGGAGACGGTCGACTTCGTTCCCAACTACGACGGCAAGGAACGCGAGCCCACCGTGCTGCCGACGCGGCTGCCGAACCTGCTGGTGAACGGCTCCGGCGGCATCGCCGTCGGCATGGCGACCAACATTCCGCCGCACAACCTGAGCGAAGTGGTCGAGGCCTGCCTGCTGTTGCTGTCCAACCCGGCGGCCACGGTCGACGATCTGATCGCGTGCGTGCCGGCGCCCGATTTTCCAACCGCCGGGATCATCCACGGGCTCGACGGCGTCCGTGAAGGCTACCGCACCGGGCGCGGCCGCGTCGTGATCCGCGCCAAGACGCACACCGAGGATATCGACCGTGGCGCGCGCACCGCAATCATCGTGGACGAGCTTCCGTATCAGGTGAACAAGCGCGCGCTGCTCGAGCGCGTGGGCGAGCTGGTCAACGACAAGAAGATCGAGGGCATCTCGGATATTCGCGACGAGTCGGACAAGTCCGGCATGCGCGTGGTGTTCGAGCTCAAGCGCGGCGAGCTGCCCGACGTCGTGCTGAACAACCTGTACAAGCTGACCCAGCTGCAGGACACGTTCGGCATGAACATGGTGGCGCTGGTCGAGGGACAGCCACGGCTGCTCGATCTGAAGCAGATGCTGGAGGCGTTCCTGGCGCACCGGCGCGAAGTCGTGATGCGGCGCACCGGCTTCGAGCTGCGCCAGGCGCGCGCGCGCTGCCACGTGCTGGAGGGCCTGGCCGTCGCGCTGGCCAGCATCGACGAGTTCATCGCCATCATCCGGGCCGCGCCCACGCCGCCGGTGGCGAAGACCGAGCTGATGACGCGCCGCTGGGATTCTCCGATGGTGCGCGACCTGCTGGCGCGCTCCGGGGCCGATGCGATGAAATCGTATCGGCCCGAGGGCTTGCCGCCGCAGTTCGGAATCCAGGACGATGGTCTGTACCAGCTGTCCGAGGAACAGGCCGAGCAGATCCTGCAGATGCGCCTGCAGCGGCTCACGGGACTGGAGCAGGACAAGATCGTGGCCGAGTACCGCGAGGTGATCTCCCAGATCGGGGACCTGCTGGACGTGCTGGCCCGGCCCGAGCGGATCAACCGGATCATCCACGACGAACTCGTCGAGCTGCGGCGCGAGCACGGCCAGGCCGCCGGCGACGCGCGGCGCTCGCAGATCGTGCAGGACGGCGTGATCCTGCTCACGGAGGATCTGATCGCGCCGCAGGACATGGTGGTCACCTTGTCGCACGCCGGCTACATCAAGAGCCAGCCGGTGGCCGACTACCGGTCGCAGCGGCGCGGCGGTCGCGGCAAGCAGGCTGCAGTCACGCGAGACGACGACTGGATCGATCAGCTCTTCATCGCGAACACGCACGACACGATCCTGTGTTTTTCGGACCGCGGACGCCTTTACTGGTTGAAGGTGTGGGAGGCCCCGCAGGGCTCGCGCGCGTCGCGCGGCAAGCCGATCGTGAACATGTTCCCGCTGGCCGAGGGCGAGAAGATCACCGTCGTGCTGCCGGTGCGCGCGTTCGACGGCGAACACTTTGTGTTCATGGCCACGGCCAACGGCACCGTGAAAAAGACGCCGCTGCCGGAATTCGCCAACCCGCGCAAGGCCGGTCTGATCGCGGTGGACCTGGACCCGGGCGATTTCCTGATCGGAGCTGCGATCACGGACGGCCGCCATGACGTGATGCTGTTTTCGGACGCGGGCAAGGCTGTCCGGTTCGACGAGAACGACGTGCGGCCGATGGGCCGCCAGGCGCGGGGCGTGCGCGGCATGCAGCTGGACAGCGGGCAGTCCGTGATCGCATTGCTGGTGGCGGGCGACGAACGGCAGGCCGTGCTGACGGCCACCGAGCACGGCTACGGCAAGCGCACGCCGATCACGGAGTACACGCGCCACAGCCGCGGCACCAAGGGGATGATTGCGATCGCCACCACCGAACGCAACGGGCGGGTCGTGGCCGCCACGCTGGTCAATCCGGACGACGAGATCATGCTGATCACGACCGGCGGCGTGCTGATCCGCACGCGCGTGGCGGAGATACGTGAGATGGGGCGGGCCACGCAGGGCGTGACGCTGATCGCGCTGGACGACGGCACGCGGCTGTCGGGCCTGCAGCGGGTGGTCGAGACCGACGCCGAGCATGCGGGCGCCAACGGCTCCGCGGGCAATGGCAGCGCAGGCACCACGCTGCCCTGAACGCACCGATGACCGACCTGGCGCACGACGACGATTCGACCGATCCGGATCTGACGCCGCTCAGACAGCAGATCGATGCGATCGACCGGGAGCTGGTCGAGCTGATCAGCCGGCGCGCGAAGCTGGCGACCGAGGTCGGCCGCCTGAAGCTCACGGTCGGAACTGTGGTTTACCGGCCGGAGCGCGAAGCCGAGGTGCTGCGTGCGGTCGCCGCGCTGAACCGCGGGCCGCTGACGGTGGCCGCGATGGAGCCGATCTTCCGCGAGATCATTTCGGCCTGTCGCGCGATGGAGCGGCCGCTGGCGGTGGCTTTTCTCGGCCCGGCAGGGACTTTCTCCGAGCTGGCCGCGACTTGCCAGTTCGGCAGCGCCGTGAACCTGCAGCCGTGCGCCTCGATCGATGACGTATTCCGCAGCGCAGAGGCGGGCCGCGCCGACTACGCGGTGGTGCCGGTGGAGAATTCGACCGAGGGCGCGGTCAGCCGCTCGCTGGACCTGCTGCTGACCACGGGCCTGAAGATCGTGGCCGAGGTCTCGGTGCCGGTTCAGCACCACCTGCTGGCGCTGAACGGCTCGCTCGATGGCGTGCAACGCCTGTTCGCGCATCCACAGTCGCTCGCCCAGTGCCTGACCTGGCTGAACCAGAACGTGCCGGCGCTGGAGCGCGTTCACGCCGCGAGCAACGCCGAGGCCGCGCGCCAGGCTGCGCTGGATCCGGCGGCGGCCGCAGTGGCCGGGGAAAACGCAGCAATGCGGTACGGGCTGCAGACCGTCGCGCGCCAGATCCAGGACGACCCGTCGAACCGCACGCGCTTCCTGGTGCTGGGCCAGCAGGAATGCGCGGCGACCGGGCACGACAAGACCTCGCTGGTCCTGTCGGTCCACAACCGGGCGGGCGCGGTCTGCCACATGCTGGCGCCTCTGGCCCGGCATGCGGTTTCGATGACGCGTTTCGAGTCGCGCCCGGCCCGCACCGGTGCCTGGGAGTATTACTTTTACGTCGACGTGGAAGGCCACGCGAGCGATCCGGCGCTGGCGGCGGCGCTCGAGGAACTCAGGGAGGTGTGCGCGTTCTTCCGGCACCTGGGCTCGTACCCGAGGGCGGCATGAAGAGCTTGGGCGCCGCCTCCGCCGCGGCGGAGGCGGCCGGCGCACAGGTGAACGCGCCGCACTACGTGCGGGCGATCGCGCCCTACCAGGGCGGCCGGCCGATCGAGGAAGTGGCGCTCGAGCTGGGCCTGGATCCCGGCTCGATCGTCAAGCTCGCCTCCAACGAGAACCCTCTGGGCATGCCGGCGGGCGCGCGCGAAGCCGCCGCTGCAGCGCTGGCCGATGTCGGCCGCTATCCGGACGGCAACGCCTCGGCCCTGAAATCGGCGCTGTCGCAACGGCTGAACGTGCCGCTCAGCTGGCTCACGCTGGGCAATGGCAGCAACGACATCCTGGAGCTGGCCGCCTCGCTGATGCTGGCGCCGGGCGCGAGCTGCGTGTACTCGCAGCACGCGTTTGCGGTGTACGCGCTGGCCACCCAGGCACGGGGCGCGCGCCCGATCGAGCCGCCGGCGCGCGAGCTCGGTCATGACCTGGCCGCGATGCGCGCGGCCATCGCCGCCGACACCCGGCTGATCTACATCGCCAACCCGAATAATCCGACCGGCACGCTGCTGTCGCCGGACGAGCTGCAGGATTTTCTCGATGCCGTTCCGCCGCAGGTGGTCGTCGTGCTGGACGAGGCGTACAACGAGTACCTGCCGGCGGGCGCGTGCTACGACAGTCTGGCCTGGGTGCGCCGCCATCCGAACCTGATCGTGGCGCGCACCTTCTCCAAGGTGTACGGCCTGGCCGGGCTGCGGGTCGGCTATGCGATCGCGCAGCAGGAGATGACCGATCTTCTGAACCGGATCCGCCATCCGTTCAACGTGAATTCGGTCGCGCAGGCCGCGGCGCTGGCCGCGCTTGCTGACGTCGAGTTCGTGCGCCGCAGTGTCGAGCTCAACGAGCTGGGACGTGAGCAACTGTGCCGGTCGATGAGCGCGATGGGACTGCAAGTGGCGCCTGCCAACGGCAACTTCGTGCTGGTGCGGGTCGGGCCCGCGGCCGCGGTCTACCAGCAACTGCTCAAGCGCGGGGTGATCGTGCGCCCGGTCGCCAGCTACGGATTGCCGCACTGGCTGCGGGTCACGGTCGGCCTGCCGGAAGAAAACGCCCGCTTCCTGCGCGAGCTTCCCGCGGCCCTGGCCGGCGCTGCTGACGTTTGAACGAATACGTGACCGACGCTACCGACATCGGCTGGCTTAGCACGATGGAGAGCGATTCATCCCTCGATGGCCAACTGCTCGCTACTGTGACGCCTGTGAATGCCGCGGGGGGTGCTCGAGGGGGGCGGAGGCGGGGTTTCGCGAAGCGCAGCTTCGCGCCGCCGGAGCCGGCGCGCCTTGCAAGGCGCGCCGTCCCGCAGCCGCTCGAAGCCGATCCTCTCGCTTTTCCCCGGCAAGCCGCGATGGTGTCGAAGCCGTGAAGGTGGCGATTCTGGGAGTCGGGTTAATGGGCGGTTCCTTCGCTGCGGCGCTGCGGCGGCGCCGCCTGGCGAGCCGCGTTGTTGGCTACGACCTTGATCCGCAGGTGTGCGCACGCGCAATGGCGCTGCGCCTGCTCGATGAGGCGGCTGCCAGCCCGGCGCAGGCCGTGCGGGACGCCGACCTGGTGGTGTTTGCGACGCCGGTGGGCTCGATGCCCGATCTGCTGGGACAGCTCGCTGGTGCGATCGGGCCGACCACGATTCTCACCGATCTGGGCAGCACAAAGTCGGATGTGATTGCCGCGGCCCGGCAGGCGCTGGGCCCGGCGTTCGAGCGCTTCGTTCCGGCCCATCCGATAGCGGGCGGCGAACAGCCGGGCGTGGACAATGCGGACCCGGATCTGTTCCAGGGCTGTACCGTGGTAATCGCGGCGCAAGCGCAGACCCGCGACGACGCGCTCGAGCGCGTCGAGGCACTTTGGCGGGTCTGCGGTGCCGGGATCGTGCGCATGCAGGCCGATGAACACGACCGGATCCTGGCCTCTGTCAGTCACCTGCCGCATGTGTTGGCCTTCGCCCTGGTGGCGCAGATCGCCGGCCAGCCCGATGCGCAGCGCAAGCTGTCGCTGGCGGGTCCTGGCTTTCGCGATTTCACCCGGATCGCCGCCGGCAGCCCCGAAATGTGGCGTGACATCGCGCTGGCCAATCGAGCGGCGCTGGGCCGGGAGCTGCGCAGCTACGTGGCGATGCTCGAGGACGTCGAGCAGGCGCTGGCGAGGGGCGATGCACGCTGGCTCGAGCAGCTGTTCGATCTGGCCAGCCGCACCCGGCGCAACGCCGGCGGGGGCGCACGTGGGTAGCGACGCGCAGTCACAGGCGGTTCTGACGGTCGAACCGATCGCGCGCGCCGGCGGCCAGGTCCGGCTGCCGGGATCCAAAAGCATCTCGAACCGGGCGCTGCTGCTGGCGGCGCTGTCACCGCAGCCTACCGAGCTCGCCGGGCTGCTGGACGCGGACGACACGCGCGTGATGATCGAAGCGTTGCGCTCGCTCGGGGTTGCCGTGCAGTCCGGCCGCGATTACAGCGTCGTGCGCGGTTGCGGCGGACGGTTCCCGCAGCGCCACGCGGACCTCTTCCTCGGCAATGCGGGCACCGCGATGCGCCCGCTGACCGCAGTGCTGGCATTTGCCGGGGGCCGTTACCGGCTCGACGGCGTGGCCCGGATGCGCGAGCGGCCGATCGGCGACCTGGTCGAAGCGTTGAACGCGCTCGGAGCGCGGATCCGGTTCGAAGCCCGGGCCGGCTTCCCTCCGCTCCTGATCGAGCCGGCCGCTGCGGTGGCGACGGACCGGGTCGCGATCCGCGCCAGCGTATCGAGCCAGTTCGTCAGCAGCCTGCTGATGGCGGCGCCGCTGCTCGCTCCCCCCGCCGGTCTGCAGATCGAGGTGGAAGGCGAGATGATTTCCGAGCCGTACGTGCGGATGACGCTGGCGCTGATGGGCCGCTTCGGTGTACAGGTGGATCGGCAGGCGTCGCAATTCCGCGTGATGCCGACGCCGTACCGGTCGCCGGGCCGGCTGGCGGTCGAAGGCGACGCCTCCGGCGCCTCGTATTTTCTGGCGCTCGGAGCGCTCGCCGGCGGGCCGGTGCGGGTGAACGGAGTCGGCTCCGACAGCATCCAGGGCGACGTGGCGTTTGCCGGCCTGCTGCGGGACATGGGCGCGCACGTCGATCTGGGGCCGGACTGGATCGAGGCGCGCTCCGGTCCCCTGGAGGCCGTCACTGCCGACTGCACGGCGATCCCGGACGCGGCGATGACCGCCGCGATCGTCGCGCTGTTCGCGCGTGGAACCACGCGCCTGAACGGCATCGGCTCATGGCGCGTGAAGGAGACCGACCGGATCGCGGCCGTCGGTACCGAGCTGCGCAAGCTCGGCGCCGTGGTTCACAGCGGGGAGGACTGGATTTCGATCGAAGGACCGGGCCGGCTGCGCGAGGCCTGGATCGATACCTACGACGACCACCGCATCGCGATGTGCTTCGCGCTGGCCGCGGCCGGCGGCGTGCCGGTGCACGTACGCGACCCGGGCTGCGTGGCCAAGACATTCCCGAATTACTTCACCGAGCTCGAGCGGCTGTGTCGCGGAGACAACGCGTGAAGCTTGCGAAGACCGCTGACCGAGGTGCCCATTTACATTGGCTGGGGGAGCACGAAGGGGCCGGCCCAGCCCCCTCGTGCCCCATGCAGCCGAGAGGTCTCGGGCTATGAGCATGGCTCCGGTGATCGCGATCGACGGGCCCACGGCCTCGGGCAAGGGAACGATCGCTCAGGCGGTGGCGCGCGAACTGGGATTCGGCTGCCTGGACAGCGGTGCGCTGTATCGGGTGGTCGCGTTGCTGGCGCTGCGGCGCCGGATCGACACGGGCGACGCGCTGCGGCTGGCCCAGGTGGCGCGCAGCGCGCATCCATTGTTCGAGCGCGGGCGCGTCGAGCTCGACGGTGAGGACGTGACCGAGGCCATTCGCGCCGAGGAGGTCGGGCGGGCGGCCTCGCACGTGTCGGCTCACGCGGCCGTGCGCGACGAGCTGTTGCAGCTGCAGCGCTCGTTCCGGCGCTGGCCAGGCTTGGTGGCCGACGGCCGCGACATGGGCACCGTCGTGTTTCCCGACGCGCGGCTGAAGGTATTCCTGACGGCGAGCGTCGAAGTGCGCGCGCAGCGGCGACTCAAGCAGTTGATGGAGAAGGGGATTTCTGCTAGCCTCGCCGATCTTTTGCTGGACCTGTGCGAGCGCGACAAGCGCGATCGCACGCGCCCGGTGGCTCCGCTCAAAGCCGCCGACGATGCGTACGAGCTGGACGCATCTAGCCTGACGGTCGACGAAGTCGTCGGACAGGTGCTGGCCTGGTATCGAACGGTGTCGCAGCTTCAATGAATACCCCGGTGGACGTGGAAAGCGCATTTCCGCGCCCGAAGATCAACCCCGCTGCAGGGCAAGCCTGTGGCGTGAACGAGAGTCGATATGTCTTCCGTAGCTAGCGAAACCCTGGTTCAAAGGGGTGGCGAGAGTTTCGCCGCGATGTTCGAGGAAAGCCTGGCGCGCCACGAGATGCGCGCCGGCGAGGTGATCACGGCCGAAGTGATCCGGGTCGACATGAACTTCGTGGTCGTCAATGCCGGACTGAAGTCGGAGGCCTACATCCCGATCGAGGAGTTCCGCAACGACCTGGGCCAGCTCGACGTGAAGCCGGGCGATTTCGTGTCGGTCGCGATCGAATCGCTGGAGAACGGCTACGGGGACACGATTCTGTCGCGCGACAAGGCCAAGCGGCTGGCCGCGTGGCTGAACCTTGAAAAGGCGCTCGAAAACGGCGAGCTGGTCAGCGGCACGATCACCGGCAAGGTCAAGGGCGGGCTGACCGTGATGACGAACGGCATCCGGGCGTTCCTGCCCGGTTCGCTGGTCGACACGCGGCCCGTGAAGGACACCTCGCCCTACGAGGGCAAGACGCTGGAATTCAAGGTCATCAAGCTGGACCGCAAGCGCAACAACGTGGTGGTGTCGCGCCGCGCGGTGGTCGAGGCGAGCATGGGCGAGGAGCGCGCGCGCCTGCTCGAGACGCTGAAGGAGGGCGCGGTCGTGCGAGGCACGGTGAAGAACATCACCGACTACGGCGCCTTCGTCGACCTGGGCGGAATCGACGGGCTGCTGCACATCACGGACCTGGCGTGGCGGCGCGTGCGGCATCCGACCGAGGTGGTGCAGGTCGGCCAGGAGATCACGGCCAAGGTGCTGAAATTCGACCAGGAGAAGAACCGCGTTTCGCTGGGCATCAAGCAGCTGGGCGAGGATCCGTGGGTCGGCCTGGGCCGCCGCTATCCGCACGGCACGCGCCTTTTCGGCAAGATCACCAACATCACCGACTACGGCGCCTTCGTCGAGATCGAAGCCGGCATCGAGGGGCTGGTGCACGTGTCGGAGATGGACTGGACCAACAAGAATGTCGACCCGCGCAAGGTCGTCCAGCTGGGCGACGAGGTCGAGGTGATGGTGCTCGAGATCGACGAGGAGCGCCGTCGCATTTCGCTCGGCATGAAGCAATGCCGCCCGAATCCGTGGGAGGATTTCTCGCTGTCCCACAAGAAGGGCGACAAGGTCAAGGGGGCGATCAAGTCGATCACCGATTTCGGCGTGTTCATCGGCTTGCCGGGCGGGATCGACGGGCTGGTGCACCTGTCGGATCTTTCGTGGAGCGAGCCGGGCGAGGAAGCGGTGCGCAAGTACAAGAAGGGCGAGGAGCTCGAAGCGGTGGTGCTCGCGATCGACGTGGAGCGCGAGCGCATCTCGCTGGGCGTGAAGCAGCTCGGCGGCGATCCGTTCACGAATTTCGCGCATACGCACGAGAAGGGCTCGGTCGTCACCGGCTCCGTCAAGAGCGTCGATGCCAAGGGCGCCGTGGTGCAGCTGGGCGGCGACGTCGAGGGCTACCTGCGGGCGTCCGAGATTTCCTCCGATCGGGTCGAGGACGCGCGCAATCACCTGAAGGAAGGCGACGCGGTGACCGCGATGATCATCAACGTCGATCGGAAGAACCGAACGCTGAACCTGTCGATCAAGGCCAAGGACAGCGCCGAAACGGCCGAGACGATGGCGCGGATGCAGTCGGAGGCGACCACCGGCACGACCAACCTGGGCGCGCTGCTCAAGGCCAAGCTGGACACGCAGACCAAGTAACCGCCATCGGCACCGGTGCGTCCAATGTCCTTACCACAGGGGATGACCAAGTCCGAGCTGATTGCGCGTCTGGCCGAGCGCAATCCGCGGCTGGTCGCGCGCGACGCCGACGAAGCGGTCAAGACGATTCTGGACATGATGAGCGCGGCGCTGATCCAGGCCGGCCGCATCGAAATCCGCGGGTTCGGCAGCTTTGCGCTGAACTACCGGCCGCCGCGTGTCGGACGTAATCCGAAGTCGGGCGAACGTGTGCAGGTGCCGGCCAAGTTCGTACCGCATTTCAAGGCCGGCAAGGAACTGCGGGTCCGGGTCGATGGGTCTGGCGAGGCCGAAGCGGCGCCGCCGGAACGGTAGGCCCGCGGCGTTGGCCTGATGGACCTGATCGGCTGGCTGTTGCGGCTGGTGTTCTTCGTTCTGGCGCTGTGGTTCGCGCTGCAAAACACGGTTCCAGTCCCGTTGCGCCTCAGTCCCACGCAGGGCTGGAGCCAGGTTCCGCTGGTGATCGTGATCCTGGCCTGCTTCATCGCCGGCGCGGTGGCCGGGATGGTGGCGCTCGTGCCGCACTTGCTGCGGCAGCGCCGCCGCATCGCGCTGCTGTTGCGCGAGGCCCATCGGCAGCCGGTTGCGCCCGAGGCGGTCACCGAGAGCCTGACCGATGTGGCCCGTCGGGTCGGCGCCGTCGGCGGACTGGAGACGGAGACCCGGACGCGCCGCAGCTGACGGATGGAATTCGAGCCCTGGTATCTGTCGGCGCTGCCGGTGCTGTTTGCGGTCGGCTGGTGGGCGCGCGGCCACGAGGCGCGCGTGCGGGCGGCCGACCAGGGCGCGGCGCCGCGGTCGCTGTTTCGCGGCCTGCAGCTGCTGCTCAGTGATCAGCCCGATCGCGCCATCGACGCCTTCATCGAGGTGGTGAAGCTCGATCCGGAGACGATCGAGTTGCACTATGCGCTGGGCAGTCTTTTTCGTCGCCGCGGCGAGATCGACCGGGCCGTGCGCATTCACAACTACCTGTTGAGCCGGGCCGATCTGCCGGCCGCGGAAAGGGCCAACGCGCTGGCCGAGCTGGGACAGGACTACCTGAACGGCGGCATGATCGATCGGGCCGAAAACGCGTTCGGCCGCCTGCTCGATGAGCGCGAGCACCGCTTCGAGGCGCTGCGCGCGCTGCTGCGCGTCTACCAGATGGAGCGCGAGTGGGCGCGGGCGATCGAATGCGCGCGGCAGCTCGAGTCCGAAGCCGGCGAAACCCACAAGGTGGCAACCGCGCATTTTCACTGCGAGCTGGCCGAGCAGGCCATCGCGGCGGGCGACCTGGACCGCGCGTGGGAGCAAGTGCAGTTGGCGCTGCAGGCGCATCGCAAGTCCGTGCGCGCAGCGATGCTGGCCGGGGACATCGCGTTGCGGCGCAGCCGGCGGCCGGACGCGATCGCCCATTGGTTGCGCATCGTGGCCGAGGCACCCGAGTACGCGCCGCTGGTGATGGATCGGCTGATGGCGGCCCTGGACGCGCAGGAGCGCCGCGCCGAGGCCGTTGCGCTGCTGCGGCGCAGCCTGCTGGAGCACCCCTCGATCGATTCGCTGGACCAGGGGTATCGGTGGATCGGCCAGTGGGAGGGCGCTGCGGCGGCCGAAACGCTGCTGCGCGAGGAGCTGAAGCGCCACCCGTCGCTGCTGGGCTTCGAGCGCCTGCTGGCGCTGCGCAGCGGCCAGGTTCAGGCCGATCCGGAGCTCGCGCTGCTGCGCGGACTGATTCAGGGCCAGGCGCAGAAGCTGGCGCGCTATCGTTGCAGTCAATGCGGCTTTCGCAGCCGGGAGTTCTACTGGAACTGCCCGGGCTGTACCAACTGGGACAGCTATCCGCCGCGGCGCATCGAGGAGCTGGAGGTCACATGAACCGCGATCCGGATCGGCAGTCGCTGGCCGACATCGGAACCGTTGAATCGACCATCGGAAACACACCGCTGGTGCGGCTTCAGCGGATACCCGGGCCGGACTCGGTCCGGCGCGGCAACGTGCTGCTGGCCAAGCTCGAGGGCAACAATCCGGGCGGCTCGGTGAAGGATCGTCCGGCGCTGTCGATGATCCGGCGCGCTCAGGAGCGCGGCGAGATCAAGCCGGGCGACCGGCTGATCGAAGCGACCAGCGGCAACACCGGCATCGCGCTGGCGATGATCGCCGCGATGCGCGGGTTCCGGATGACCTTGATCATGCCGGACAACCTGTCGGCCGAACGGCGCGCCTCGATGCGCGCGTATGGGGCCGAGCTGATTCTGACGCCGGCGTCCAAGGGCGGCATGGAGTACGCGCGCGACCTGGCCTCGCAGATGCAGGCGCGTGGCGAAGGCCGGGTGCTCGACCAGTTCGCCAACCCGGACAACTCGGCCGCGCACTACGAGACCACGGGGCCTGAGCTGTGGCGCGACACGAACGGCGGCATCACGCACTTCGTCTCCAGCATGGGCACGACCGGCACGATCATGGGCGTTTCGCGCTTCCTGAAGCAAAAAAGTCCGCGCATCCAGATCGTCGGCGCGCAGCCGTCCGAGGGGTCGCAGATCCCGGGCATCCGGAAGTGGTCGGCCGAATATCTGCCGAAGATCTACGACCCGGCGCGCGTTGACCGGATCGAATACGTCACCCAGTCCGAGGCCGAGGACATGTCGCGCAGGATGGCGGCCGAGGAAGGCATCTTCTGCGGCATCTCGTCGGGCGGTGCGCTGCTGATCGCGCTGCGAGTGGCCGCCGAAGTCGAGCGCGCGGTAATCGTGTTCGTCGTGTGCGACCGGGGCGACCGCTACCTGTCGACCAGCGTGTTCGCAGGCTGAGCGCGGCGCCCGCGCCGCCCGCACCTCAGCCCGCGGGCCACAGCCAGCCGAAGAAGCCGGCCGTCAGCGCGGCGTAGATCAGCCCGTCGATGGTGCTCCTGATGGTCGTGGCCCAGGAGCGGTGGTACCAGATCGAGATCTGCCACAGCGCCAGCGCGTAGCTGACGAACGCGACCGCTCCGGTGATCCGGAACACCTTCAGATACGGAGCCCCGGAAGGCAGGGTGCTGCACCCGACATAGGCCGCGAACAATCCGACCACCAGGCAGTACACGAACCACTGGGCCAGCGCGTTGCCCATCGAGAACATACCGTTGGGCATCACCGTCAGGATCATCACCGGCCCTTTCTGCAGCTTTTCCTGGAACTCCGGCGTCTTCATCTGCGCAGGATCGGCCGGCCGCGGCACCATGTAATCGCCCGGCGCAATCGCGAACGGACGCAGCGCATCCATCACCTGGGCCTCCCGTGGAAGCTGCGCATAGTCGCCCTTGTGCCAGGGCAGGACCATGTGAAGCACGAAGCTGGCGACGAACACCGCCACGGCGGAAAGCAGAATCGGGAGCCACAGCGAAGCCAGACTGGTCATGACGCTCTCCTTCAAAGGGGTGCACGGCCCGAGGTGACTGGCGGGCCCGCATTCTGCGACCGGGTCCCGTGGGCGTCAAACGCCGCAGCCCGGACCGGTGCGGCGTTCGCTTGGCCCGATCAAGCTAAGCCATTGAAAATAATTTGATAAGAGCGCAATTCGCACGCCTCGGCGGTGGCGTTGGTTGTGCGGTGCCGCATCGAAATGTGTTGACGACGTTTAGACATATCACATACCGTATGTCACATATCTTGTTGTGCGCCTGAACGTTGCATTGCGGTTCAGGGGGCAGCAGCGATCCGAGGGGATCGGCTCCGACCGGGGTCGATTGCGACAGAAGCGGGGAGGCGCAGTGCAGCCGGAGACTTCGAAACCTTCGATATTGGCCGGGCCCTGGCAGCAGCTTGTGCTGGGGATCGTGTGCATGGCCTGCGTTGCGAATCTTCAGTACGGCTGGACGCTGTTTGTTGCCCCAATCGACGCCAAATTTCATTGGGGCCGCGCCGCGATTCAAGTGGCGTTCTCGGTGTTCGTGTTCGTCGAGACCTGGCTGATTCCCATCGAGGGGTATCTGGTCGATCGGTACGGGCCGCGCTGGGTGGTGATGTCGGGGGCCGCGCTGGTCGCGCTGGCGTGGGCCCTGAATTCGGTGGCCGCCAGCCTGACGCTGCTGTATGTGGCTGCCGCGCTGGGCGGGATCGGCACAGGATGCGTTTACGGCACCTGCGTCGGCAATGCCTTGAAATGGTTTCCGGGGCGACGGGGCCTGGCGGCCGGTTGCACCGCGGCGGGTTTCGGTGCCGGTGCCGCGCTCACGGTGGTTCCGATCGCGAACATGGTCGAGTCGTCCGGGTACCAGCACACGTTCCTGTTTTTCGGAGTGCTGCAAGGGGCGATCCTGTGCTTGATGGCGCTCGGCATGATCAAGGCGCCCGATCGGCACGACCGTGCCACTGCGTCTCAGCGGGTCAGCACCCGCGCCGACAGCACGCCCGCCCAGGTGCTGCGGACGCCGGTGTTCTGGGTCATGTATGCGATGTTCGTGCTGGTCGCCGCCGGCGGCCTGATGCTCGCCTCATCGCTGGCGCCGATCGCCAAGGACCTCGGAATCGACCGACAGCCCGTTCAGCTACTCGGCTTCGCCCTGCCGGCCCTGAGCTTCGCACTGTCGCTTGACCGCGTGCTGGACGGCGCAGGCCGGCCGTTTTTCGGATGGGTTTCGGATCGAATCGGCCGCGAGAACACGATGTGCATCGCGTTCGGCATCGGCGCCGTGGCGCTGTACATGCTGAGCCGGTTCGGCTCCGATCCGGTCGGCTTCGTGATTTTCACCGGCGTGTATTTCGGGGTGTTCGGGGAAATCTACAGTCTGTTCCCGGCCACCCAGGGCGACACCTTCGGATCGCAATACGCCGCATCCAATGCCGGCATGCTCTACACCGCCAAGGGCACCGCGTCCCTGCTGGTGCCACTGGCGGCTTACGTGTCCGCAACCCGGGGCTGGGTGGCCGTTTTCTGGGTTGCGATGGGATTTAACGTCGCCGCCGCGATGCTTGCCCTGTGCGTGCTCAAGCCGATGCGCGCCCGATGGCTCGCGATGGACACCGGCGGCCACCGACACGTGCTGAAAGCCGATTCAGTTCCGGCCGACGTGTGCTGACCAAGGGCCCTGGGTTCAGACCGCGCGCCGGTTGCTGCGCGATCTCAGTCGATTCGATCAACGCGAAAGTCAGGAGTCATACATGACGGTTGCAGCTCCGGTTCTCAAACGCTCCGAGTCGACCACGGCCGAAGACACGTTGAAGCAGAAGAGCCGGGAGGCGAACGTGGTGTCTGGGGGGCACCTGGTGGCCAAGGCGCTCAAGAGCGAGGGGGTGGACACGATCTTCACGCTGTGCGGGGGCCACATCATCGACAT
>WNFS01001170.1_pt1 | contig 24197 bp, 20 predicted proteins | sample 5400141 | NCBI WGS metagenome assembly WNFS01 (sample SAMN13153358, study PRJNA577476) | soil metagenome | isolation source: 60 cm saprolite under Madrone tree | place: USA:California | collected 2016-06-14
AATCCACGCCATGCCGTCGGTACGCCAGATCTCCCGGAAGGCGCTCCCTTCAGTGAACAGAGCAGAAAGCCGATCGCTATAGCTCGTCATGGCCTCTGGACTGATCGCGTGCAGGGTTACGAGTACGTGATCGGCTTCCTTCCCAAAACCACCGACCCAGTTGTGTGGCGCGCTTGGTCCCGTATCGCCAACTAATTTCGCGCGCTCGGCTGCTCCTGCGATGAATGCGCCGAATGACTTGAACCCGAGCGTGGGCACGCGATCTCTGATCTCCAACGCAATCAGTCCAGGCCAAGTGATACCCACATTCAGGCAATAGTCTGGCTTGCGGCGCGGAGCTTCGGCGGGATTGTCCCCGGGCCCGGGCGCGAACCCCACATGCCAGTCTTCGGCAGTGGTGATTTGCGGCGCGGCCGATTCGTCCCCGTTGACGAACCGCCCGAGCAGCTTGCGTGCTTGTGTGGGAACACCAACCGTCAGCAAGAAATGCCGCACCATCGGCATTCTGTAACCGCGGAGAATAAACCCCTGAATATCATCGAGGTTGAGTGTGCTCTTGTCGTTTAGGGCCGAGTGGGAATCAGTCTGCGAGGCCGAGTCTTCGCCCCGCCCAAAGATGCGTCCAAGCAGTCCTCCTCCGCCTTTTTTCAGCGGCGCTTGAGTCCTATCGTCCTGGCTCACTGCATGTCTCCTAGCTGATCCTCGCTATCCCGCCGAGGCTGATTGCGACTTGCTGTCGGCGATCAGGGCATGAATGTCCTGAACACTCAAGCCTGGATACGCCTGGTAAAACCCGATCGGAGCGCGGTTTGCTCCCCTAGCGAAGTCAATGAACTCCTGAAGGAACTTTCTGCACGGCGACGGTGGTGCGCCCTTAGTGAACTTGAACAGGAGATCGAAAATCGGTCCAATATTTTTAGTGAAATCGGCAATGTACTTGTCAAATGAACCGTCATACACAGTAAAGAAACCAACCTGGTTGTCCTCCAGCGGTACGAACTGCGCGAAGTGGGGCGTGCCGACTTTGTCCAGATCTTTCGTTGTCCCGCGTCCTCTCGCCCGCAGGATCAGCTTGACCTCCATGAGCGCAAGACGTGATTTCATTGGCAGGATCACCAGGAATGGATGCAGTTCACCGGCACCACTAACGTCCGCGGCCGCCGCAAGGGCCCTAATCTCTTTGGCGGTCACGCCTGGATAGGCAGTGTATAGATTTGCAGCATCAAGAAGATGCTCCACGGCCCATTCGACGAATGCATCGGCGTTAGCAGCGACCGGAGTCCGCGACGGATTGACCACGTGCTGCAAGATCGCATCGAAAAGCGGTCCGTCGTGCTTCGCGAGATCGGCCATGAGCTCACTGAACTCTCCGTCAAAATCGCCTAGGAACAGCAGTGTCTTGTCGCTTAGAACCGTGAAACGCGAGTAGTGCATCGTGCCGACGGCATCCTGTGCCTGAAATAACCCCGGCATCAGCGGCGGAAGTTGCTCCGACAGTGCCGTTGCGTCCGCGGGCGATTTCAGCGGAAAGCTGAGGGTAAAGTGGTTCTGGCTCATAGTTCTTTCTCCTTAGTCTGAGGCTTTCTGGATTTCCTCAGCAGCGGTTTGCTTCTCCGCCTCCGACAACTGCGAAGGGCCGACCTTAATGGTCAGCTTGTCGATTTTCCCCGTGAACCGGAACGGCAACTCGTAGCTCTCATCCACGGGGGTACGGGTATCGACGCCCACGTCGAAGGTCTCAAAGAAAGTCACAACGAGTGGCATCGTGTGTGGAATGGTCTTGCGATCCAACTGCTTTCCATCCACCGACAACACACCGGTGCCGCCCTTGCCAGGGCCTGGCCCGTCATACTTGAAGTCGAACACGAGCGTGTGCTTGCCGGGGCTGATTGCACGGCCTTGCCACAGGTAACGTTTCAGATCGAACAGGTTATAAGCGAACACCGGTCTGCCTTTGCCTATTCCTAGTGCCCCAGTACCAAACACGGCTAGCACCACGAGCGCAGCAACTACCATCACGGTCTGGCCCACCCGCATTGCGCGGCTCGACCATTTTTTCTTTTTGCCGAGCCAAGTCAGGAATAGTCCCACGAGGAACAACGCCACGCCTCCTGCTTCAATTAACCGCTTGTGGAGCCACCAATTGAAGCTCTTGCTAAGGTAAAGGCCGTAGCCGCCGAAGTGGCCGCCCATGGTCACAATCATTCCCTCCGCGCCACCTTCAGGAATGGTCAGGTCCGCAGTCATGGTGTAGTCACGATCCAAAATGCTTGCCGCATTCCCGGGAGGGATGCCGGACACCTCGCCTGTGTAGGTGAACTCCGTTTTTCCAGCGACCGTGCTTGGTCGCGGCGTGACTATGCGGGCAAAGGCTCTGTTATCCATTGGAAAGACGTTGTATTTCCCAGCCTCAGTCAAAAACAGTGCCTGCATCTCATTGAGCTTGCCGGGATTCTCGGCGGCGAGGTCCTTGTATTGCGAATAGTCCTCGGCAATGTTGTAAAGCTCCCAGTGGTAGCCGTTGGTGACATCGGGTAGCTTGCCGGTTCCCATCTCCCAGGGTCCGGCCGGAGGCGTCGTGCTGGCAATCCATCCATCGTGGTAGATCGCGCGGTTGCCGGCCAACTCGAAATATTGTGTTTGGCGTGTTGACGGAGCGTTCGCATTGGCCTTGTCAAATGAGTAGGCCATGCTCACGCCTTCCATTGGTTTCTGCTTGATCCCGTCGACTTCCTCCGGTGGCTTGATGCCGGTGGCTTCAAGGATCGTCGGCACGATATCAATGACATGATGAAACTGTGTGCGAATGCCGCCGACATCTTTGATGTGGCCGGGCCACGAAATGGCTAAGCCTTGGCGGGTGCCCCCGAAATGCGAAGCGATCTGCTTGGTCCACTTGAAAGGGGTATCGAACGCAGGCCCATTGGGCGGCCATATGGGTGTAGGTCTTATCCGAGCCCCAATCTTTATAACTAAGCACTTGCACGACCTCGGGGAGGCTCAAGATCCCATTGTAGGCAGCCATCACATTTGGCGTGCCCGAGAGGGTGCCTTCAGCACTGGTGCCGTTATCGCCGCAGATATAGATAATCAGCGTGTTGTCGAGCTTACCCTCGTCCTGGACTTCCTGAATGACACGGCCAATTTCAAAATCGGTGTATGCGGCATATGCGGCAAACACCTCTGCCTGTCGCGCAAAAAGTTTCTTCTGCACGGCGCTAAGCGAGTCCCACCTTGGCAAAGCCGGCGGCCACGGAGTGAGCTGGGTATTCGCCGGGATCACTCCGAGCCTCTTCTGGTTGGCGAAGATCTCCTCGCGCAACTTTTCATACCCCATGTCGAACTTGCCCTTAAACTTCTCGATCCATTCCTTGGTCGGCTGGTGCGGAGCGTGCGTGCCGCCAGGCACGTAATAGAGAAAAAATGGCTTGTCGGGCGCGGCCGAATTCAGGTCGCGCATGTGCTTGATGGCTTCGTCCGCCATATCGGTGATCAGGTTGTAGCCAGGCTTGTCGAGCCACGGGAAGATCTGGGAATGATCACGGTACAGAAACGGCGTCCATTGATCGGTCTCGCCGCCCATAAATCCGTAGAAATACTCGAAGCCTAAGCCCGACGGCCATTGGTCAAAGGGTCCAGCGGCGCTTTCCTCAAAGACGGGGGTATTGTGGTTCTTGCCAAACCACGAGGTGGCGTAACCATTTTCCCGCAAGATCGTGCCGATGGTCGCCGCCTCTTTCGGGATGATTGTGTTATAGCCGGGGAACCCTGTGGATAGTTCTCCGATGATCCCGGTGCCCACTGAATGGTGGTTGCGGCCGGTGATCAGCGCCGCCCGCGTCGGCGAGCAAAGTGCAGTGGAATGGAACTGAGTGTAGCGCAGCCCCGCCTTGGCGATCCTTTCCAGCGCCGGCGTCGGTATGACGCCGCCGAAAGTGCTCGACACGCCATACCCCTGGTCATCGGTCATGATGAGCAGGATATTGGGCGCGCCCTTCGGCGGCACGACGCGCGGCGGCCACCATGGCGTGGAATCCCTGGCGCTTTCCTTGATCACTCCGCCGAATTTCGGAGGCGGTGCCGGCAGTTGTTTCCCGTCGAGCGTGGTCGTGGCACCGGGCGAACCCGGCGCGCCAGTGTCCTGCTGCGCTGCGACCGGTGTGACAGCCAGCATGGAAACGAGCAAAAATCCCGCAAGTGCAGCGACAATTGCCCGCTGCACGGTTCTACATTTCATCTTCGTTCGCCTTCTTTTTCCCGTGTGGCTTGTACCAGTAAGTTTCTACCGTGCCACACGCGCCATTGCGACATGTGCGGCACAATCTCTTGACTCATATGGCGCTGCTGTAATGTCTAGCATCAAATTTACTTTATGAGTTACGGTGGGATTAAACATTGAGTCATTTTCCGGCCCCAGAAGCCCCATTCTGGACGGCATCGAGGAATTGGCTGACGGTTAATCCCCCGCTCTTCTGGCTAGGAGGAAATGTCTCGAACGTCTGCAGGAACTGGCTTACAATCACAGTCGCGGGCACCATCGTCCACAACTTGTCGCCCCACCATTTGCCGTAGTTCATCGACTCGTCCTGGTAGCGTTCCCATGGATCCATTCGCAAGTTGGTCACGATCGGAGCCTGGGTGCTTGATGGCGAGCCGTTGAACAGGTTGCCCTTGATGGTTTTGAAGCTGACCTTCCACTCGTCATAACGCATCGCCATGAGGTCCGCAGTGTTGCTGAAGTAGAAGAATTCACGTCGCGGGCCGGCGGGAACTTCGCCTTTGAAGTAGGGCATAAAGTTATAGCCGTCCAAATGAGTTTTAGAGTTGGCAACCAGTCCTCCATCGCCATGATGTCGTTGACGATGGTTCCAGGCTTGATGACGCCGGGCCACTTTGCGAGCATGGGGACGCGGAAACCGCCCTCGTAGGTGACACCCTTCTCACCACGGAACGGCTGGTTGCCACCATCCGGCCAGGTAAAGATTTCGGGGCCATTGTCGCTCGTGAACAGCACGATGGTGCTATCGGCGATACTTAGTTCATCGATCGTTTTGAGAATCTCGCCCACTTCCCAGTCCAGTTCCATCATTCCATCGGCGTAAAGACCGAAACCGCTCTTGTTCTCCCATTTCGGGGAAAGGTGCGTCCAGACATGCATACGGGTGGGATTGTGCCAAAGGAAAAATGGCTTGCCAGCCTTGACGGAGCGTTCCATGAAATCTTTGGAACGGCGGACTAGTTCCGTGTCGATATCTTCCATGTTGGTTTTGGCGGACGGGTCCATGTTCGGGTGCGGAGGCAACGGGCCACCGTCAACGATGGTCTGCTTGCCGACTCTGCCCCAACGTGGGTCGGTGGTCGGGTCGTCCACAGAGCTCGCCTTGGTTTCAATAATGTGGCGAGGCCCGAAGCGCTCCTTGAAGTTGGGCATCTTCGGATAGTCATATTGATAAGGTTCTTCCATGGCGTTGAGGTGGTACAGCATGCCGTAAAACTCATCGAAGCCGTGGGCTGTGGGGAGGTACTCGTTGCGGTCACCAAGATGGTTCTTGCCGATCTGAGATGTGGCATAACCGAGCGGTTTGAGTAGCTCGGCAATCGTCGGATCCCTATCCTGTAGGCCTTGCTTGGCGCCTGGCAAACCGACCATCAGCAGGCCGGTGCGAAAAGGGGTCTGCCCGAGGATGAATGCTGCTCGCCCTGCCGTACAAGATTGCTGCGCGTAGTAATCGGTGAATAGCGCGCCTTCACTGGCGATGCGGTCAATATTAGGCGTGCGCCCGCCCATCATGCCGCGGTGGTAAGCGCTGATGTTCCAGATGCCGACATCGTCCGACATGATGACGACGATGTTGGGCTTCTTCTGCTCCGCGCCCGCGGTGGATACCGTGAGCGCCAAAGCGAGCGCCGCGATTGCAGCGACAATCGCCTTTCCTGCCGTTCTGCTCTTCATTTTCGTTCGTCTCCATTTTTTCCATTCCCTACCGAAACTTAAGGTCCCCTACTGGCCTGCGGACCGATTGCTGACCGGTGCGTCCTTTACGCAGCGAAACCCGAGATGGTTGGTCGCCGTGCTGACTTCGCCTTTACCGCGCGTGCCAACGATGTAGCGCGAGCAGTATTGATCGGTACAAAGGAAGGACCCGCCGCGGTGAACCTTTTTCTTTTCTGTTGGCTCAGATGGATCAAAGGGAGAATTCGGGCCCTGCGGGTTTCGCGCCACGCCCCCGACGGCGACCAGCCGCGCGTAATAATCCGGGCGGTACCAGTCGCTGGTCCACTGCCAAACGTTGCCGGCCATGTCGTAGAGGCCGTAGCCGTTCGGCGGATACTGGGCGACCGGAGCGATGCCGGCGTGGCCGTCTTCTCCTTTGTCCGTGCCCTTCACGGGGAACTTCCCTTGGAACGTATTGGCCATCCACTTGCCGTTGGGCCGGAATTGATCGCCCCAGACAAACGGCTTTCCAGATAAGCCGCCGCGCGCGGCAAATTCCCATTCCGCCTCGGTGGACAAGCGCTTGCCCGCCCACTTGGCGTAAGCAACAGCATCTTCAAGAGCGACGTGAACGACCGGGTATTTTTCCTTGCCCTTGATGTCGCTCTGGGGACCAAGCGGGTGACGCCAATTTGCGCCCTTGACGTACGACCACCATTGAAAATGATCATTCAACGGGACAGCGTGATCGGGTGGAGAAAACACAACCGAACCCGCGACGAGATTTTCAGGGGGAGCACCTGGAAAATCCTCCGCACGGGGCTTGCGCTCGGCGATCGTGACGTAGCTCGTAGCCTTCACGAATTTCGCGAACTCTTCGTTGGTCACGTCGGTCTTGTCCATCCAGAAGCCGTCCACATAGACGCGGTGCACCGGCCGGGAGTCAGTGGTGGCACTCATCCCTACGTCATTCATGTCCGGAGCATCCTGCGCACCCATGGAAAACTCTCCGCCAGGAATCCAGGCCATTCCGCCCGGCGCGCTGTCCGGCGCTCGAACTGTATTGGGGATGGTGGTGATGAAGTTCGCTGTGGGGGGCGGAGGCACTGGCGTCGAAGCTGCCACAACTGGGCTGGCATTCGGCAGATGCGTAGACGCCGTCTTCCACGCTGCGATGCCCGCGAGCAAGACAAGAATGCCGACTGCAGGACGTAGATGAGCGCGTGCTGCCTGTGCGGACTTCGAGCTTTTTATAACTGTCTTCTTCTTGCGCACGTCGCCTGCCTTGCTGGGGCCCTTGGTCCTGTCACAGGCCCGACACCCTATCGGGAAGGCTACGAGCCCTGGTATCACGCAAGCACGGCGCATTCCGACTGCGGTGATTTCCTCTCAATACTAGTAAACGCTTGTTGCTCTTTAGATTGCGGACTGGTTCGGGCGGGCTAGGGATGGCAGCAAGGAATTGCTTTGCCCGAGATTTCGGAGTGACCCCGATATTTCGGAGGTCCGGCGAAAGTAGGTATCTCCCATTAACGAGTCCGTTATCGGAGACTTCTTAGTGCCTAGCAAACTTGCCGCGCCGACCTCGCGGCGTTTCCTACCGCCTGTGGGTCAGACTTGTTCCTCAAGAGACATTTCGTACGTGCTCAATGAAATCCAAACCTTTCGTTTCCGTTACGGTATGAAACTCGACGAGTGGTGGCCGGGTGCCTGTGTCCATTAATACGAGCAGGCGTTTGTAGTGCTCTGTGCGAATATGGCGCAACAAGTCGTCTTGGGTGTTCCAGTGCGCTAGGTAGCAAAAGGCCAGCGGGTCGCTGCTCTCCTGCAGAATCCGGCAACTGAGACAACCAGTCTCGACCGAGGTCGGACCGGCCCAGGCAACAAGGGCCCGGCGCAGTTGTTCGCATTCTGCCGACGTCACCACGATGCATACTCTCTCGATGAGCAATTTGATTTTCCTCTACAAGCCGGCCTGCCGCCGTGGGAGGCTGGCTGCCAGACACAAGAGGTCCGGTATCGCGGCTAAGTAGAAGTGCAAGACGACTGCCGAAGAGTGCGTGAACAGACTGCGCGGAGCTAAGACTTGAACCAGCAGCGTCTTGTAATGCCGGACGCGACGGGGAGGGGGGCAGCAGATTGGCCAACAATCCGACATTTCGGGGAGGCTCCGAAATGTCGGAGACTATTTGCCCCGGACAATGCCGAGTTTCTTCATGCGAGATTCCAGCGTGGTTGGCTTCAGGCCCAAGAGCTGAGCTGCGCCGCCCTCACCACGGACTCGCCAACCGACCAACTCCATGACGTGCAGAATGTGGTGTCGCTCAACCTCCTCGAATGTCTGAGTGTGGGCACTTGCCGAAGCTGCCTCAAAAGTTGGCAGTTTCGCTCGGAACACCGTATCGGTGCTGGTGATCAGGAAGCGTTCGATCATATTGCGGAGTTCGCGGACATTTCCCGGCCAGTAATATCTCTTGAAGGCCTCCATCGTCGAACCTTGGATGGTCTCGATGGAGCGGCCCATTCGCTGGCCAAGGTCATTCACAAAATGCCAGACCAGTGCCGGGATGTCTTCACGCCGCTCGCGCAAAGGCGGAATCGTAATGGGAAAGATGTTGAGCCGATAGAATAGGTCCTCGCGGAACCTGCCTTCGCGGACTGCCTCCTGCAAATTTCGACTGCTCGATGCAATTACGCGCACGTCCACCTTGATTGTCCTGGGGCTGCCCAGCCGCTCGAACTCACCTTCTTGAAGAACGCGCAGTAGTTTGGATTGTAGTTCCAGGGGCAGCTCCGCGATTTCATCCAGAAGAATCGTGGAGCCATTGGCCAGCTCAAAGCGACCAATCTCCCGGGTGAGTGCGCCGGTGTATGCGCCTTTTTCTCGCCCAAACAACTCACTCTCAATGAGACTGGCGGGTAGCGCTGCGCAGTTTACTTTAACCATAACTTGGCCTTTGCAGCGGCTGTGCTCGTGGATGGTGCGTGCGATCAACTCCTTGCCCGTTCCGGTTTCTCCGAGCAGGAGCACGGTCGCCTCGGTGGCCGCAACTTGTTCAGCCCTCTTGAGCACACGCTGAATGCACTTGCAATCGCCAATTACTTCATGGTGGTGGTGCTCGAGCTTGATTTCTTCCCGAAGATAGACGTTCTCTTTCTCAAGCCGCTGCTTAAGCTCTCCGATCTCGTGGTAGGCCTGGTGTAAGTTCTCGTCGGCTTCCGAGCGGGCAAGCGCGTTGGCGAAAACATGCGCCATCAAACTGAGCCGGTCCACGAGAGATACTGGCCAATTGCGCTCCTCTCGCAACGAGCCAAAGGCAACCGCTCCAATCACCTTACCCCCCGCGGAGAGGGGGAACGCCGCGGTGGATTTGAATCCGTACCGGCGAAGACTCTCCTTGTCCTTTGCCGCCTCATCCGGCAAATCGTCAATCCGCGCAAAACTCACCCGTCGCCCGCCCACCAGCACTGTTCGCGTAATCCACGGGAAGTCCTGTGTCGACAAGCGCGGAGCGCGATCGACTCCCTCCGCCGCCCATGAATGTGACACGATTTCAATATTGCTTTCCGGGCGTACCTGGATGAGCGTGCTGCGGTCAAGCCCCAGCGCCTTGCAAATGCGTTTTTGGGCTTCTTCTAGATGGCTAGGCACTTGGTCTGGAGAAAGGTTGATAAACGTGGCCGATAGTTCGGCTAGCATAATTTCAAACTTCAGCTGCTCAGCGAGCGACTGTTCTGACAGCTTTCGGTCAGTTACGTCAATGCATGAACCAATATAGCCGAGAAATCTGCCGCCGGATTCAAACCTTGGCGCGCCGCGGTCAACGATCCAGCGGTAATCACCGTCGTGACGCCGCAAGCGGTACTCCATGGTGAACTCTGATCGCGCGTCAAATTTCGCCGAGTAGGTTTCGAGACAACGACCCAGGTCCTCCGGATGGATCCCCGAGGCCCACCCATTTCCCAACTCCTCCTCCGTTGTGTGGCCGGTAAACGCAAGCCAGCCATGATTGAAAAAGGTGCACAATTTATCGGTGCCGGACATCCAGATCAGTACAGGAGCCGTGTTTGCCACTGTGCGAAAACGCTCTTCGCTCTCCCTTTGAGCTTCTGCCGCTCGTCTACGCGCCAAAGCGCTGGCAAAGAGATCTCCGGCTTGTTGAAATCGCGAGATCGAAGGGGAATCCCAGGTCTGCTGTCTGCGAAACAGGCTTGTGCCCATTCCACCAAGGAGCTCGCCTCCAACTTGAAGTGGGATTGTCAACCACGATTTTAGGCCCTCAGCCAGCATGTAAGAGCGCTCAGCGACGGCTTCTGCCGGCAGATCCTCTGGCGTCGACACGCAGCACATTTTATGGTCGGCGATTAGACTCGCCTCCCATGGGAATAATTCAGTGATCTTACCTTGCGGCGCGGGTGGAATCCCTGGTCGAGCCCACGAATGGGTGATCGTTCTGCTCTTCTCATCTGGATCGAGTAGGTTGATACTAACCCGATCCAAATCCAATACTTCAGCAAGGTCGTTCAGCGCGCTATTGATCTCGTCGTCTATGCGGTCGACAGGGAGGTTGATAAACGTCTTTGACAGCCTCGATATCACCCTTTCGAATTCCCGGTGTGACTGCAGTTCGGCGCCCGACGTTATGTCAGACAACCAAGCAACATCCGCGTTACGCTCCACCTCGCGGTCGGCAGCGACACTCTCGCACGATATGTTGCCGGTCAGCAGAGCATGAGGGGGCTCAGAATTTTCTGGCGCGTTAGCGGCAGCGATTCCACTCGATTGGCGTTGGGCTTGCAAGTCCATGAATCTGTAAGCTTGTGGTCTCCTTCCGGCACCTCGTTTAAGACCTCAACTTTGATCCGACTGTGCCGTGGCTACGAATTCTTGGCTACTGGTAAGACTGACAGTTGTCAAGTGTGTGAAGCCAACCTGGGAATCGTGCTACTTCAGAGTGGAAATGGCGATTTCACTCCGACATTTCGGGGGTACTACGAAATGTCGGGCGCTCTCGAAGCCCTCTGAGATGCTGAATCACTGCGGGTCCCTTGCAAGTGCACAGATCTAGGCTACTTCTAGCCACGATAGCCCCTAATCTGCTTTGGCCTGCGGGTTGCTAGTTTCTTGAGGGCGGACCCGGTGGCTTCCAAACTAACCATGCCTGTCTCAGCAAATGACTGCTCGATTCGGAAGCAATGTATGAGCGGGGATCACCTGGTCCTCCTTGAGGCGCAGGTGGACGATGGGGACTCCTTAGCAACTTTCCGGGGGGCCAGCAACATTTCCAAGAGAGCATTTCCAAGAGGAGGAACAATGAATTCGAAGGGAAGCAGAGGCATAGTTCAGCTCGCGATACTAGTGGGATTGATTCTGTTCGCGTGCGGATCGGTACTGGCGCAGGACGTAAAATACAATTTCATGCCCGGGACGGACTTTGCCAAATATCACACTTACAAATGGGTGGTAATTGAAGGCGGATCGCACCCGAACCAGATTGCGGACTCGCAAATCAAGAGTTCCGTTGATTCTCAATTGGCGGCCAAAAGACTTACAAAAACGGACGGTGACACGGCCGATCTCCTCATCGGCTATCAGGTTGCCGTCGACAAAGAAAAGCAGTGGAACGCATACAGTATGGGCGGCCCCCGCTTCGGAGGAACGGGAACCGCCACAAGTTCCACGATAAGTAATGGAACATTGGTTCTCGATATATACGACCCGACGAGTAAACAGCTTATTTGGACAGGAACAGCCACGAAGACACTCAATCCCAGCAGCGACCAGGAAAAGAACCAAAAGAATCTGGACAAGGCTATGGCGAAGTTGTTGAAGAATTACCCGCCGCCGCTGAAGAAGTAGTCCGGCCATTCATTAAATATGAAACTGAATCTAGGACAGCAAAGCCAGCGCTTTCAGCAATCCGGTGGCGGCGGTTCGGGTGGAGGAAAGAAACGCAGATAAATCCTACTCTTGACGGTGATGGGGCCAGTGCTGGGCGGGAGGACTCGGTTCGCGTTCGCGCGAGGGTCTTGCCAAGACAGTTCGAGTTCGTAAGGTTTCAACGCAGTCGAAGGAGAATTCTAATGAATCGGAGTCTTGCAATTACGTGCTTGAAACGGTCTGCCACCGGCACCGTGGCCGCGATTAGTCAACGCTTGATGATCAGCGGCGCGATAGTATTTCTGACAGTGGGGGCAGCGATTGCTCAAAACAGTGAGCTGCAGGAAAAAGTTGCAGCTGTAAAACAGTCCGCTGCGGAGAATAAGCAGAAGCTGCAGCAGTATCAATGGATCGAAACAACCCAACTCACCCTAAAGGGTGATCCAAAGCCTACCTCCCAGAACCTGTGCCGCTACGGTCCTGACGGCCAGGTTCAGAAAAATCTGGTCAGCCCGCCCCCAGAACCACCCAGCGGTGGGAGGATGAAGCAAAAAATCATTGCTAAGAAGAAAGAAGAGATGAAGGACTACATGGGAGACGTAAAGGCGCTCCTTAGCCAGTACGTGCCACCGGACCCGCAGAAAATGCAGCAGGCCTACCAGGCTGGGAAAGTCTCATTAAATCCGGCAGGGGGTGTGCTGAATTTGATCTTCAAAGATTATGCCCAGCCTGGTGATCAGATGACGCTCAGGTTCGACACCGCCGCGCATAAGATCATCTCTTTGAACGTCAACACTTATCTGGGCGACGCCAAGGATGCTGTTACCTTGCAGGTAGAGATGGCCAGCCTCCCCGATGGCACCAACTACGCGCAACAGACCGTCCTTAACGCGGCCGCCAAACAGCTCGTCGTGACCACGACCAATTCTAATTACCAACATCTGTGACCTGTTGTTGGTTCGCTCGAACCGTCAAGTTTTTGCTTCCGGCAATGGAATGACTGCAAAGCAGGAATCAAGGTTGTGGTTGAGCAGAAGATAGGAATCAAAAAAGAGAAACTCTAGCGCAGCAATTCCATTATGCCCTGATTCGGGCGAAATGCTCGCGAGATCGAGAAGGAGAGCAAGACAAATGCGCCATAATCAGAGAGTTCCGCTGCTGCTTTCAACTGCATTAGTCCTAGCCATTTCGGGGATCTTCCCGCGAGCCGCTGAGGCTCAGATAAACCGACTTGACCCCAAGGGAGATGCAGGCCTCGATTCAGGTTCAGAAACGTATCAAGGCGCGCATTGGAATACTTTTCTTAGTTGGTATGAAACGAGAAATCGAGGTCTCGGGGACCAGCTCAACCTCGAGGGGAGTCTGAACCTCGATGTCCCTCGATTTGAACAGAATAATGGTGGCGGCTTTGAAAACTCTTTCTACCAGCTTGTCAATTTCGGCGAGCCGGTGGACCAAACGGATGACTCTTCCGTGCCGGTTTTGGCTCCACTCCTGATAGCGAGCGCGCCATTGCAAGTCCCTTCCGAATTCCTTGCTGAATCTGACTCAGCGGGACTTCCCGACGTAGCGCCACCCCTGCCGAACCCACCGAATCCTTCCGATCAGGGATGGCACGTTGGTATTGCTCCCTATTTGTGGTTTGCCGGGGTGCACGGCACGGTCGGCGCACGGGGCCATGAAGCCAGCGTGCACGCCAGCTTCCGTGACATCTTTTCCTATTTCAATATTGGCCTGATGTTTGCTTTGGAACCGCGCTACAACCGCATCGTGATGCCTTTCGATTTCATGTGGATGAAGCTTTCCGACGACAAAGCACTTCCCTTCGAAGTGGGGCCGACGTCCGTAAAGGCTAAGATCAACCAGGTTATGCTCGTGCAGAAAATCGGCTACCGCGTGATTGACAGTGAAAAGTTCAAAGTCGATGGGTTGGTCGGATTTCGTTATTGGCACATGGGGACCACTCTGACTTTGCAACCTCAGATTGCCAACGGATTTTATGAATCAGCGAACTGGGTTGACGTTGTCGCTGGAGCCAGATTCCAAGCCATGCTTTCGCCGAAGCTCGTTTTTACAGTTCTTGGAGATGCCGGAGGAGGCGGGGCGAATTCAGACTACCAGGTAGCCGCGCTTCTTGGCTGGAGGTTCAAGAAGTTTGACCTACAAGGTGGATGGAGGTATCTGTCGGTGAATTATCGACCCAGCGGCAGCGCCAGTTTCATCTACGACATGGCAACGTCAGGCTTGATAATCGGCGTGACTATTCCTTTGAAGTGAATTACGGTCTTCGGGCTCAAGCGTATGGAACTGCCCTTGCTCGGGATGAGGATGAATTTAAACCACACTAGAAGCAGTCGCTCGGGAGATCGAAGCACTATTTTGCCCCGGCGTTTCAGGACGGCGTGTTTGGTCTGCCATTCGCTCAAGTCCCACTCAGATCAGGGACCCTGAAAGTCGATCGTTAGGAAGGTTATGTCGTCTCCCTGTTCTTGTCCTTTGGGATGTTCAGACCAGTTCGATAGTTCATCTAGCAACGAATCGGCAAACAGATCTCCTCTGAGATTGTGGTTGGATTCCAGAAAACCTTTGAGAAGGTCTACCCCATATTCCTGCTCCGAAGGGCTCTTGGTTTCCAGTATTCCGTCAGTGTAAAGGACGACCTTGTCGCCCGGTTCCACCGGTACCTCAATTACGGAGTAGGATTGTTCAGGGAATAGGCCGAGCAGTAGGCCATTCTCCGCCACTTCTGAGGCGTTCCCGGTCGAGGTGCGCCACAGCAAGAGGGGCGGGTGTCCCGCGCCCGCGTAGCTCATGGACTTCTTCTCCAGGTCCACGAAGACGTAGGCCGCCGTCACAAAATGATGCTTGAACTTTCCGCACAACGACTGATTCAATCCGGCCAAGACCTGCCCCGGATCTGAAGCGCGCGAGGATTGAGCGGCCAGGGCAACCTGTAGCATCGAGGCAATAAGAGCCGCAGGCAGGCCATGCCCGGAAACGTCCGCGATGAGTATCCCCACATGTTTCTCGTCCACGACGATGAAGTCGTAAAAATCACCCGCCACCGAGCTCATCGGAAGGTAGCGCGCAACAATTTCCAGACCCCTGATTTTCGGAGTCTCGCGCGGCAGGATGGACAACTGAATTTCGCGCGCCATTTCCAACTCATTATTTATGTCCAAGAGTTGTCGGGCCAGTTGCTCACGGGCTTCGCGGAGCACGAGGTGGGTGTGGACCCGCGCTTTGACTACAGAAGGGGAGAACGGTTTGTGGATGTAGTCCACAGCTCCAACTTCGAATCCTTTCGTCTCGTCATCGGCTTCCGTCTTCCCCGTGAGGAAAATCACTGGTATGTCCCTGGACTCCGATGTGGCTTTCAGGATCACGCAGACTTCGTAGCCGTCCATCTCCGGCATCGTGACGTCGAGCAGGATTAAGTCTGGCTGCGGTTTGGTTTTCACCAGGTCCAAAGCCTTTGCTCCGCTCGTGGCGACCTGGATCTTGAAGTCGGCCTTCAGAATCGAATGCACTATCTGAAGATTAGCAGGAGCATCATCCACCACGAGTACAAGCTTTTTCGCCTCAGCAGCGGTCATATTATCTCCCTCAATGCGCACCGTATTTCTTCGCGAACTCATCCAATTTCGAGAGTGCACCCTCAAAATCAAAATCCCCAATGGCTCGGCCGAGGGCATCCATGCGCGGCTTGTCGCAGGCGCCAGCAAGGGCTTCCAGGGCAAGAAATGCCTCTGGAGCCGCGCCGTCGCTCGACTCAAGGAGTGCCCTGAGGTGTGCGATTGCCGCCGTAGTAGCTTGCGCATCAAACGCCCTCTTCCCTCCTGACTCCGCCGGCGGGTTAGGTAATACATGGCGCATGGCCTGCTGAATGGCCTGAACCTGGCGACTTAACACCAGAGTGAATTCTTCGGCAAGCGCAGGGACGGACGCATCCATCTCGCAAATGGCTCGCTCCAGCTTTTCCGCAGCAGTAAATACCCTTCCGAGTCCGATATTTCCCGCGACACCTTTGACTGTGTGGACGATTTGTTCGGCCAGTTTGCGGTCCCCGCTCTCGATGGCGGCTGAGATCTGCAAATCAGCATCGCCCTGCTTGGCCGCAAACTGCACGAGTAAGTCGCGATAAAGTCGTTTGTTCCCGGCAACGCGCTTGATACTGCTGGCCACGTCAACTCCGTCAATCTCGGGAAGAATCACGTCGTCTGCCGGTTTTGTAAAGCTGTCTTTAGGCACGCCAGCCAGCACTTGCCGTGGCTTCGCCCAGCGAAGCAGAGTCGCAAACAGCACTTCGGGTTCGATGGGCTTGCTCACGTGGTCGTTCATTCCGGCTTCGAGGCAACGTTGCCGCTCCTCCACCAACGCATGTGCAGTCATAGCGATGATTGGAAGGGCTTGGAGCTTAGGCTCTTCCCGCAGAAGCCTGGTGGCCGTGAAACCATCCATCTCAGGCATCTGAAGGTCCATGAGGACGACGTCGAATGCTGGAGGATGATCGCCTGCAGTCAGAGTGTGCACGGCTTCTCGGCCGTTGCTGGCGATCCTCACGCTGGCTCCTGCGCTTTCTAATAGTTCAGTGGCGACTTGCTGGTTTACTTCGTTGTCTTCGACGAGGAGAACCCGGATTCCATGGGCATCATGAGACGTTGTATCGGCTCTTGTAACCCGTGAGAGTGCAACCTCGTGACCGCCAACGCCGAATAACCCAACGAGGGTGTCGTAAAGCGTCGAAGGACTGACCGGCTTCAGTAGACAGCCATCGATCCCCATTTCTTCGGCTTGGGTACGGATGTCCTCGCGTCCAAAAGCAGTCACCATGACAATCTTGGGCAAGTGCTTTAGACGGTCGCTCCGCAGGATAAATTGGCTTGTCTCCATACCATCCATGCCCTGCATGTGCCAGTCCATCAAGACCACCTCATACGGATCATGCGAGTCGGCAGCAAGTAATCTTTGAATTGCGTCCTCACCCGAGGCAACCGAATCAACGCTTAGGTCGAATACTTTTAGCTCATCGGTGAGAATCTCGCGGGCCACAGCGCTGTCATCCACCACCAGAGCCCGGATGCCTGACAGGTCTGGTATGGAGCGCTTTCGCTCCGGCTCCACCGACCCGATACCAAACCACGCGGTGAACAGGAAGGCGCTGCCCGCGCCGTAATCGCTGTCGACCCAGATTTCGCCTCCCATGATCTCTACGAGCCGTTTGCAAATAGAGAGACCGAGCCCACTGCCTCCGTACTTTCGAGTTGTGGACGCGTCGGCTTGGCTAAATGGCTGGAACAGGCGGGCGGTCTGCTCCGGCGTCATTCCGATACCACTGTCGCGTATCGAGAATTTCAGCTTGACCCCATCCGAAACTCTCTCTTCGAGCGCGACGGACACTACAATCTCGCCACGATCGGTAAATTTCACTGCATTGTTGACGAGGTTGATCAGAATTTGACCGAGACGTAACGGGTCGCCAATAAGATTCGGGGGCAGATCATGCGAGGCGGCGATGAGGAATTCCAGATTCTTGTCCTGAGCTTTCTGGCCGACCATTGAGGACAGGTTCTCAAGGACACTATCCAGCCGAAAGTCCGTCCTCTCCATTTCCAACTTTCCGGCTTCAATTTTTGAGAAGTCCAGGATGTCATTGATGAGGCCGAGCAGGGCCTGGCCGGCAGCCTTAATCTTGGTCAGGTAGTCGCGCTGCTTTGGGGTCAACTCCGTCTTCAGAGCCAAATACGTCATCCCGAGTATGGCGTTCATGGGCGTGCGGATTTCGTGGCTCATGTTGGCAAGGAAGTGGGACTTCGCCTTGGTGGCCGCTTCGGCTACTTCTTTTGCAGTAACCAGTTCCGCTTCCGCCCGCTTGCGCGCTGTTATGTCTTCCGTCAATGCAACGAGGTGCTCTGGTTTGCCAGCGGCATCGCGGAGCAACTTGAACCGTCCATTCGCAACGACAATACGGCCGTCACGGCGGACGAAACGATGTTCGTATTCGTCCGTCTCACGGCGTCCTTGGATGAGTGCGCCATATCGTTCCGCGCCGAAGGCACGTTCATCCGGGTGAACAATCTCGTCCCATTGCTCCAGGCGGCGCAGCTCTTTCTCGGAGTAACCCAACATCCCTTCCATGGCGCGGTTGCATGTGTGCTCCTGTGAACCTATTCCAAATATGCTGATCCCAATCTGAGCATTCTCAAATATCGAACGGAAGAGCTGCTCGCTCTTCTGCAGTGCTTCCTCGGCGCGCTTGCGTTCCGTGATATCAACAACCGTGACGACGGCTCCAGTGATCTTTGCGCCTTCAAGAATTGGAAACGAAGAGTATTCAACCTGGACCGGAGTGCCGTCCCGCCGCCACACTACTTCGGCGTCTAAGCAGCAGCCCTCGCCCTGCTTTAAAGCGCGGTAGACGGGGCATTGATCCATGGGATAAACGGAGCCGTCCGGCTTGTGGTGATGCACCAGCTCATGCATGTTCCGGCCCAACGCCTCGTCTGGGCGGTAGCCGACCAATTCACAGGTAGCCCGGTTGATGAATGTGCAGTTTCCTTGCAGATCGATCCCGTAGATGCCTTGGCCTGTAGATTCCAGCAACATCCGCATTTGTTGCGTGACACGGTTTCGTTCCTCTTGCGCACGTTTGCGCTCCGTAATGTCTTCCGTTAAGGAGGCAACGTTCTGCGGCTTTCCCGCAGGGTCCCTCAGCAACGTGAACCTCGAGTTCGCAACGAGGATACGGCCGTCTCTGCAGATGAGACGTTGTTCCCATTCATTCATTTCACAATTCCCGTGGACGAGTTCGGCATATCGTTCCGCCCCGGAAGCACGTTCATCCGGGTGGACGATCTCGTCCCATTTTTCCAAGCAACTCAGTTCTTGCTCGGTATAACCCAACATCTCTTGGAATGCGCGGTTAGTGAAAACGACCCCGCCATCAACGCTGAAGAAGCTGATCCCAATCTGAGCATTCTCGAATATCGAACGGAAGAGCTGCTCGCTGGCCTGCTTATTGTCGTCGACAACGGCTGCTAGAACCATGAAAGGTGCTGCCGCGAAGAATAAGAATAGCTGTAGAGACAACGCGCTGTTGAGCGGCCCCAATCCGATGAGTGGACCTCGACCGTGGTTTGCGCCCCAAATCGCCAGAACTGCGATTACAATCACCGAAGTGCTCACCCCCGTTGATCCGAAACGCAAAGCGGACCAAAGCATGAATGGCACGAGAGAATAAAGCAGTGCTTCAGAGCTGTATCTCCCAGGAGCGACAAACATGAGATATCCGAAAACCACCAACCCAGCGATCAGTGCCGCGGCCTCGAGGTAATAAGCGCGTGATTTCCAGCCCCGTGCCGGTCCTTTGCTAAACCAACCTAAAATAGCCGGCATCAGGGTCAGGTATACTATCGCCTCCGAAAAAAAAGAAATCCTCCAACTCACCCAATAGTTTCTGTTGGTGGCCAACGCGACGGCGAATGCTCCAATGCAAGGCGCCATGATTACCGCGAACAAGGAAAACTTCGCGAGGGCTCTTACACTGTTTAGCCGAGGCACACCCCCAAAGGCATAACTGAGACACAACGCGGCAGTGAGGACCTCGACCGTATCAGACAGAATAAGCAACGCACTCAAACGCATCGTCAAGCCTGTTTGCAAGTTATACAGAAGAGATGCTGTAAACGCTGCCGCGATGAGTTTTGGCCAGATCCTCCGCGGCACCAGCAACAATATGGACACCAGAAGTACGTTACCGAGCCAGAGCGGCCAGTCCGCCTGTGAACCTATGATCAGCATCCCTCCGAGCTTCGCTGCGCTGTAGGACAGAATGGCGACGAAGCACACTAGGATCACCGTGTGCCACGGAGAAGTCAGATTCGCGCCGTTCCAAGAGGAACGATTAGGCCCGGTTTCCATCACCCAACTTCGATGCCGAGGGATCGGTTAATAAGTCAGCGTCCCTGTAGAGATTAATCGCCATTTAGGCATTCTCGAAAATCGAACGGAAGAGCCAATCGCTTGCCTGTAGAACTTCCCCGGTGCGTCTACGCGGGATGCGAATGCCGTTTTCATTCTGCAGGGGAACCGATCGCACTAGCTCGTACTGGTCACCCTTCGTCGTCCATCTTGATGGGGAGCGGTCTCCTCAAACCCCATGGGTCGGGCAGCCTGCATCACCTCCGGGTCGTTGGCGCGGAACCGATCAGCGATCTCCCTGAGAAACAACTCGTGTTCGGTCTTGCCGAGTATCTCTGATCTGTCGAGTTCAAAGATCTCCTGAATTCGCCCATTAATGCGGAGGTAGTGGCCGCTTAAGTCTTTGCCCTGGATAACGGCTGTGGAATTATCGAAGAAGCTTTGTTGTCCTAGACCGAAGATTTCTCCACTTTCCCGCGAAGTTGGGCCGGAGCACAGTCTCTTTCCCGAATAGGACGGAGCATCCCCGAACGACCTTACCCTGATCGCGGACCTGTCGGAACTGTCAGTAATAACAGATTTGAACTTTCAAGAGTCAAGGCGAATCCTAGCCAGGGCTGCCCTCAAAATTGAGACATGGATCACGGAAGTTTTTCCACCTTCCGCTGCGAAGCCTACCGTAGTCGGCATGTGAGGCTGAACAACTTGCAGAACTGCGTCATCCTTGAAACGGCGGGCAGCAACAGGGAGGGGACACTTCCGTTTTCCGCAGGGGGTTGGGCTCCTGCATGGTGCGTATTTCCCCGGATGGTTAGAAATTGGTTCCCTCCGACCGTTCCGCGAGTGACATCAACACCTGCGCTCCGTCGGGGAGCCAGCCTTCAAGGTGGTCAGATCCTGTTAAAGGGACTCGAATAAGCGAGAGGTAGCCACACGCACTTGGTCGAAGCTGCCCAGAAATCCCACCTGTACCTGGATCCTAAATGACTGATTCTGTTCGCCCTGAATTCCCAGTTTAGGATGCCCACAAAGAGTTTTTGGACAGTCACGGTCGCGGCGGCCTGCGTTTGCAATCAATCAGCTCGGCGCCAATGCAGGCGTCCCCTCTGACAAGGGATTTTCGATATATTTTTTGATGGACATTGTTAATGGGACTGCCAGTACTGCTCCTGCGGGTCCGAGGAGGAATCCCCAAATGATGAGCGAGAGGGTGACTTGGAGGAAGGAAACATGCAGCATCTTTTTCATTAGCATTGGCTGAATCAGGTAATCCGAAATCATTTGCGTCAGAATGAGCCCGCCGACCACAAGCAAGGCCCTTTGCCAGCCCAACATGAGGAGCGCCATAAAGGCCGGCGGGACGATGGCGATCAGAAAACCTATGCTGGGAATGAATTGCAGGAAGAAATACAGGAAACACCAGGCTACCGGGAAGTCGACCCCAAGCGCAATGAGGAGCACCAGGTTGGCCAGCGCGACCATGGCTCCCGTTTGCCCGGAAATGACGATGTAACGCTGAACGTCTTTGCTGTAGTGGACCAAATTCCGGGCAAGGAGACTGGTCTCGCCCCCATCGTTGTAAACTATTTCAATCAGAAAAATGAGCGACAGCAGCCAGGTGAGCAGTCGAATGGAGAGTAGGCTTATCGTCTCTGGGAGCAACGTGATTGCGCAGTCGGCGAGCTGATCGGTACTATACGAATTCTTTAAGAAGTGCTGGGCGGATTGAATGCCATGAGCACTTAAGAAAACTGCGATTCGCTCGCTGAGCCGATGGTATTGTTCCGCGTAAATCGGAAGTTTTTCCCGCAGGTGAAAGCCGGCCTCGGCCAAGGCAACGGCTACGACGAGATAGAGTGTGGCAATAATGGCCACTGTCAAGACGATTGCCACGCTCTTGCGTAGTCGGAATCGGCTCCTCAGCCATTTCGGTAGTGGGAGGATGACAAAGGTTAGCAGGAGTGATATTAGAACAACGGAGAGGATGTGGGATGCCTCTTTGATGCCCCATGCCACGATGACGACGTAAGCGGTCGTTTGCAGGACTCGTATTGTCGATTGAGCATTTCCTGGCACTCCTGCCTCCTTCGAATGGATCGTGTGAGATAGTTGGTAGCATCGGGCAGGCCGGCCGACTAAGCTTGTACCGTCGCCACCTTTTTCGATCCACCGATGGAGGTGTCCGTGCTCAAGGAAGAGATCCTCTTAGCGGTAGTTATCCGGTCGCCTGTCGCTACTCACTGCTCCATCTCTTTCAGTATCTTCGCCTTAGCTGCTAGTATTCGCTCTCGCTGATGAGCGCACATCGACTGGAGTCTCATGAAATGAGCGGGCAGCGGCTCTTTGACGGAGTTGCCGCGGGCATCCATGAAGCCAAAAATCCTCGGTTGAAAGTACCCATCTGCTTGTTGTAGGCCGCCTTGGCCTGCGCTGATGCCGCACAGCCATAGCACTGGATAAGTACCCGTAGCACTGTCAGTAGTAACAGGCGGTTTGCAGTGCCGAGCAGACGCCGAACACTGGTTCCGCCCGGGTCACGACGCACTCGGAACTAATCCATACTTGTGATTAATGCTGCAGGCCACTAATTGCGAAGCGAGAGCGCATTTCAAGACGTGCGGATGCCTCTTCTCGAAAGGAAGCCCGGCGGTTCCGGCCTCGGCCTGGAAGATGCGGAAGAACTGCGTGCGGTCGAACTGGAAAAGCTTGACGGCGTCTGTCTGGCCTTGCCGAGCAGCGCTCTTGCAGAAGGATCCTTGCCGGACACGCCTATGGATCAGGCAATTCTGCACAACTACAATTCGAGACGGTCGGGGGACAGCAATATAGTTTTCAAGCCCGGCTGGTTCATCAATGATTTCACGGTCTGGCGGGCCTCCGTTCACGGCTCGCCGTGGCGCTACGGCCAGTTCGTTCCGGTCCTCTTTGTTTGTCCTGGAATGGTGCATCAGCGAGTCTTTCGTGGAATCGCAACGGTGGACGTGGCCCCGACGCTCCGGTCGCCGATCACAAGCACACCAGGCTCATGCTCGAAGAGTTCGCGGACCTTATCCGGGCTTAGGTTCCACATCTCCGCTACCTCGATGACTGCGTAGTGACGTTCAGCGGGGACGGCATTTTCTTGCTGCGCTAAGGCTCCCATGGTTTGTTCCTTTAGCGATTCAAATCGAGAACGCGACGCCGCTGGGGCCGAGATAAGCGCTCCTCGTATAGGAGCATTTCGTCATGATGCCGTGGACTGTCGAGGTCTGCCCGGAGCAACTCCCGCTCCAGGTGTCTGTCGTTCTGGGCAAGGATTTTGACGCAAGCTACGCGGACACGATCGTGTTCGTCTTGCAGACAATCGTAGGCGCGAGCGATATTCCGGTGCATCACACGCTTCTGTCTCGTTCGTTCTTGACGAAGACTCGAAGCTGGTTGAAGCCGCCGGATTTCCAGTCGCTAAGGTCGCCTTCCTCGATGGTCATGCGAGTGGCAATCCTCCAGCAAAGCTCCGTCTTGTCGGCGAACCGGACGTGGATGTACAGGAGACCTTCCTCAAATTTGTGCTCAACCCAGTCCACAACTTTCCCGTGCAAACCACGATACCGCCGGCCAGGAATGAACTGAGGAGCAGCGGAGAACGTTGGCTTTTTCTTCTTCATGAGTGACGGCCCTCCTTTTTCGGTATTCGAAGAGGAGGGGACACTTTGGTTCGTGACCGAGATTCCTTTGAGGTCGTTCGAGCAGTGCGGCTCCTTTTCGACGCAAGACTCTTTCTCTGGCGCGCGCACTCTTCATCAAAGCGGTCCTCGTCGGACATGTCCCAATCGGGAAGAATGACGACACGAGGCGGAAGCCCTTTCCGTTTCCGTCTCTCTTCGGAGCTGCGAACTTCGAGATAAAGGTCATCCTGGTCTTTCAGCTTCTCGTCAAAGGCACGCTGAAACCGGTAGGCCCACTTGGCATCGTCCTCAACAATCTTCTCGAAGTTGTCGAAGAATTCGCGGTTGGCGTACACACGCGCGATCTCGACATCGGAGCGGGCATGCTGAATGAGGTCACGTTGAAAGAATGGAACGGACTCTAGACGTTCAAGCCCCATGATGAGCCGGTCAAACAACTGGTTGAGTTCGAGAATCTGCTGAAAGAGCGCGAGTTTCATAGGCCGCCTCGACTTGTCATCGGTAGGCGGCGCGAGCATTCGGCGCCATTAAGCGCGCAACCGTAAAGGCGGGGAAGGTTGAAACGAATTCGACTGGCTGGCTCAAATAGGGTTTGAGCCGGTAACGAGTGACGCGGGCTGAGTTGCGCCCACAATGAGAAATGGATAAGTTCTGTTGCAATCGGGTAGCCGGAGCGAGATTGCGCTCGCCCGGCCCCCTAAGAACTGTGCGTGAGGGTTTCTCCTCACACAGCTCAAGCCTTTCGAACGCCTCCTAGGAGACGCGGCTTCGAAACAGAGAGACGCTGGCTGTGGAC
>WNFS01000720.1_pt1 | contig 24168 bp, 20 predicted proteins | sample 5400141 | NCBI WGS metagenome assembly WNFS01 (sample SAMN13153358, study PRJNA577476) | soil metagenome | isolation source: 60 cm saprolite under Madrone tree | place: USA:California | collected 2016-06-14
TCTTCTTCGTTTCCGGATCGTAAAAGTCCTCCTGCCGCGCGAAGCCAACCGGAAGTCCGTCCGGATTGAGCTTGGAGTCCGCTGGGCTGGCCAGAAAGCCGAACCGCGCCAGGTAAGTCTTGTCGGCAAACAGATCGCAACCGAATAGCGACAAGCACGGTTGTTCCAATGCCATAAACCACTCGTAAGGTACAAGGCGGGTTCCCTGCGGAGTGTGATGGAAGTGAAGGCGCTCGTCGTCGGTCCATCCTTGTTCTGCGCGCACCAACTGTTCTGGCGGAGTCTGGTACTCCGGCACGACCACTTGAAACTGAGGCTGATGCAAGTACCAATATGCTCCTCCAACCAGAAACAAAATGATAATTATCGCGCCGATGAATATTCCCTTCATAGATCTCCTTTTGGAGCGCCAGCCTTGGATTTCATTCTCAGCGTAGCCTCGCAATGATGTCTTACAAAACTCGGAGGGCCGTCCCCGCAGAAGATCCACGGCCCGAAAGTTCCGACCTATGCAGGGCGCACAGGTGATCCAGCAACCCTGACAGGCTATCCCAAGGTCCGCAGATCTCATTCACAGTGTGGACGCCAAGCATTCGTAGCTTTCGGTTTGCGATTCGTTGAACCATTGATCGGTGGTACCCTGGTGTGGGAAAGTCTCCGTGACAGCCTTAATATGAGTTGATGGACTGTCTCTCAGCAATCGGCCATGATCGCGAGATTCATGCCGTCATCCTGGCCGCAGGAGGGGCTTTCTGCTGACGTAATCGAACGGCTACGCTGCGACTACTCACACCGAGTTTTCTGAGAACATTGTGAACATGGTTCTTAACCGTATTCTTGGAGACACACAGCTGGTCCGCGATTTTTTTGTTACTAAGATCCTGAGTCAAAAGTTCCAAAACCTGCTGCTCCCGTATAGTGACCCCGGAATCAAGAAGAAAATCCATCTCTTGGTTTCGCGTCAACTCTGTAAGGCGGGAAAATAAAGCGTAAGTAACATGCGGTGTACAGGCGAATTCGCCGTGGCGTGCGGACTGAATGATCGAAAGCATTTCCTGAAAAGATGCGTCAGCCGGAACGTACCCGCTCGCTCCTGCCTCCGCGAGTTTGACAACACCCTCCTCCGATTCCACAAATCCGAGCACAAGAACCGTCGCGTCGGGATACTGCACAGCGGTGTCTCGGACTAACTTCAGGACGGATTCCATATTCACATCCAGTTCGAGAAGGATTGTCGAACAGCAAGCGAGCACAGAAGATTCGGCCTGGGTCAACGGATAAGCATCGTGTTCGGAATGGGCGGATATCGACAAGGCTAAAGCTTCAGCGCGGTATCTGCTCGTGGCGAGCACGGCAATGGTTGGCCGGGAGGGGGTTGCCATAACGGCTCCGGTTTCAGTTGTGGCTTCACCGAGACGTGACCGGAATATAGCACGTGCACATGAATGAAGAAAAGAAATATCAGTTCTCCCGGATTGCTAAAAGTGACTTCCCGGATCAATTCGCTGGATGTAATCGCAAGACGGAAGAAGCAAGAAGGCAGGCGCGGTGATACTTGGGAAGTTCTATGCCAAACGTGAAAATTTTGTTGGGGGACATTGGAACAGCATGGGGGCAGGCAGTGAGGGAGCTCGTAGGAGAAAACGACCAACTACAAATTGTCGGGCAGGCACAGAAACCCGTAGACATCCTACTGCAGGCCAAAAGGGCAAACGCCGACGTTGTTATTCTCTGTCAAGCGCTTCACGGTGGTGAGCCTGGTATCTGCAGCCACCTTCTACTGGAGTATCCCAATCTCGCAGTGGTGATGGTTCCTTGTGACAGTGGTCCTAACTTCATCTGTCGAATGGTCCTGCACCGGGAAGTGCGCGACGCATCTATAGCAGCTCTTCGGATCATGTTACGAAAACTCGATGTCGAGTGAGCGGAGAGCCAGATGCTTCTTCGGGCGCTATAGAAGAATGGCGTTTCGGACTACCTGTGAATGGCCAGCTTGCCGAGACGAGCGAATCTCCACCCTTGCCGCCTCGTGTCGGCTGCTGACATTAAGCTTTTCGAGTAAGTTGTGCACATGATTCTTAACGGTGTTAGGAGCGATAGCCAGGGAATCGGCGATTTCCTTATTACTGAGGCCCCTGGTGATGAGGCGCAGAACTTCCCTCTCCCTGAAAGTGAGCTCTGGCGGGACGTGAGTGCCGCGTTGCCGCGTGCGCTCGCTGATATTCTCAAGGACTAGCCGCGTGATGCGTCCAGCGGATGGGCTTCGGTCTTCGCAAACCATCTTCATAGCATCCAGGAGCTTCGGGAGGCCTTCACGAGTATCCACGTAAGCACTCATGCCCGCTTCGATCAATAGCAGTAATTCGGGATCCGTGATTTCGCTGCCCAGCAGTATGATTTTGGCAGTGGGGTACTGAGCGCCCGCGCGCTGGACGTCCTCAATTGCCTCAGCCGCTGTGAGGCGAGAACAGTTGACTAACGCAAGTCTGACGTCGCCCGAGATCTTCGTTAGCGAACCGAGGACCTGCCAATCGTAGCTCGACAGTGCCGCTGCCAGGATGTCGCGCAGCAGGCGGTCCCAACCATAGGCCAGTAAGACCTGTTGTGGCGGTTCCATCACGACCTCTCGGAGCGTGCCTTACCACTAAATCGAAACCAGTGTTTCACTGTCCATCTGCTGAATCGAAGAACAGAAATGGTCGTTGCCGCGGCAGCCCAACACGACTGGGTCTGCTCCCTTTGCTGCATCGTGAACCACATCCTCCTGTGAGATCTCTTTTTTGAACCGAGAGAAGAAAATCAACAGCGCGACTTTCAGCACCTTAAGACCATCGAGCCAGACGGCCAGAGGTAGGATGTTGTCTAGTTCTAGCCCCAACTTGCCATGAATCGGTACCCAGATGCACGCAAGCACATCCCCACGAGGGGCAGACTGTGAATCCAAGTAGGCTTCCATCTCATAAAACGAGAACGCGAGCTAATCCCCTTCACGCGGGAAGAAAAGAGCTAATTGTCTTAAACCGCGAGCCTGCGGCATATGCGAGCACGGTACCTGCGACATCTAGAAGCAATTGAGTTCATGGTCGGTCAGTTCTGTTTCACACCAGAACAAACAGGCGAATCGTATTGTGTGCGCTCACTAAAAACCCGCCCACGCGTGAGGGATGGCTATAAAGCCCGCTCGCATCTTGCAAGCAACACGTGGGTTAGGAAGGACCGGGCCCCTTTCCTATGGCTGGAGGAGGACTAGCAGACACGCGGAGAGGGACCATAGCCGAGTAGTCAGCATAGTCCGTTTTTGAATCCACAGTGGGATTGTCAAAAGTTGCTCAAGAGTATAGATATACGACTCACCTGGGCTTGAGGATCACGCAAACGCATTTGCCGTGGGGCGAGGCCACCTTCAACCCGAAACTTCTTCCATCACAAAATGGCTCAAGGATGTAGCCGTGATCAGTGAACATCACAAACCAAAACGCCCCGATACGGTCGAGTTCCATGCTCGTGCAGTGCAGAGGGTAATCAGCACTGTCCGCGAGCGTTTGGACGACAGCATCTCGCTGAAAGAAATGGCCGCGCTAGCTTACATGAGCCGTTTCCATTTCAATCGCACATTTCGCCAGATTACCGGCTTGCCTCCGCGACGGTTTCTGAGCGCATTGCGTGTACAATCCGCGACTCGCATGCTGCTGGACACAGACCACAGCGTTACCGACATTTGCCTGGACGTGGGCTACAACAGCTTGGGAACTTTTATCCGCCGGTTTTCCGAGGTGCTAGGGATTTCGCCAATGCGACTGCGGTCAATGCGGCGGTCGCCGGCACGAAATCTCCTCCAAAAGGCGGAAGCGAATCCGCAAGCAGGAAGTTCGGCGACCGAACCCACAGTCGTGGGGCGGATTCAAGTTCCTGTTTCCTTTTCGGGTCCGATTTTTGTCGGGTTGTTTGCAACTGCGATTCCGGAAGGAGCGCCGGTGGCCTGTGCCATTCGGTACTCGCCTGGGTCCTTCCAGATTGCAGGCGCACCCAGAGGACATCACTACCTCTTTGCTGTCGGATTACCTTGGCCCGACAGAGTAAGCGACTACTTCAGGCACGATTTTGCCCCGCGCGGTGGTGGCGAACTCGTCTGCGTGGACAAGGACATCGTGGAATGCGGGGAGATCTGCCTCAGACCGGCAATGCCTACAGATCCTCCCATCCTCGTCAATCTTCCGGTTCTTTTGAGTAAGGCACTTAGCATGCACAAGGTCGCATAGACAGGCAGTTATCATTTCAGAGTGATGTACGATGCGGACCACCTCCCATTTTGCGAGATCCCACGTCAAGGCGCTGGTGGTGTGGGGAGCGGTAATAGTGATCTGGTGGCATGCTCGGTTGCCCCAGTTACGGCCTGACGAAGCGGCGGCAATGGCTAGACATTTTCATTTCCAACGCACGGCTTTGACGCCGCTCAGGCCCGCACTCCAGGATCACCGGAACGTGAACCCGAAGTTAAAGGGGATCGTTTCCTGGATCTCCTCGGTAGGCGCCGCGGTCGGCCTCGGAGATCTCGACGGCGATGGACTGGCGAATGATGTCTGTCTGGTCGATCCCAGAACCGATGACGTCGTTGTCTCGCCAGCGCCCGGAACCGGCGAGCGATACCCCGCTTTCACTTTGCGGCCTGACCCTTCCATCTATGACCCCTCCATGACGGCGCCGATGGGCTGTTTAATGGCTGATCTCAACGAGGATGGGTTGCTAGATGTTGTCGTGTATTACTGGGGCCGAACACCGGTCGCTTTCCTGCGACGGGAGGGGGCGGACTTAAGCCTATCTCCCGCGAGCTTTCTCAGCCAGGAGTTGGTTCCGGGTGGGGAACGCTGGTACACCAATGCCGGATTAGTCGCCGATATGGACGGAGACGGTCACGCCGACCTTGTATTCGGAAATTACTTCCCGGATGGTTCGGTTGTACTGGGCGGCGATGGGCCGGTAGAAATGCCAGCGTCCATGTCCCGTGCGGGCAACGGGGGTAGCAAAACGATTCTTCTGTGGAAGTCTGCCACTACGGGCGAGATGCCGAGGGTCGACTACCAGCGCGCGAGGCAGGTTGAGCCCATCCTCGGTACCGGTTGGACGCTGGCCATGGCTGTCTGCGATATCGACGACAACCTCCTTCCCGAACTTTATATCGCCAATGACTTCGGGCCGGACTTGCTGTTGCACAATGAATCCACTCCCGGACATCTTGCGTTTCGACATTTGCGCGGCCAGCGTGGCTGGACGTCGCCAGAGTCTAAGGTAATTGGACACGATTCCTTCAAGGGAATGGGTGTGGACTGTGGCGATCTTAATGGCGACGGAATCCCGGACCTGATGGTCAGCAACATCACCGATTCCTACGCATTGGAGGAAAGCAACCTGGTTTATGTCAGCACGGGAGACACACGCACGATGTCGGCTGGAATGGCGCCCTATCGAGAAGTGGGTGAGAGTTTGGGCCTGGCAAGGAGCGGGTGGTCGTGGGACGTGCGCTTTGGAGATTTCGATAACGACGGCTTTTCCGAGGTGGTGCAGGCCACCGGATTTGCCAAGGGGTCGGTTGATCGCTGGCCAGAACTGCAGGAACTGGCAATGGGAAATGACTTGATGTTACGCGACCCGTCGCATTGGCCTCGGTTCGCTGCCGGAGATGACTTGAGCGGAGCCAATGACCACGACCGTTTCTTCGTGCGCGGCGCATCTGGAAGGTATTTTGATTTGGCATCCGAAGTGGGGCTTGCCGATTCCCAACTGACGCGCGGCATCGCCGTCGGCGATGTGGATGGGGACGGGCGCCTAGATTTTCTGGTGGCAAACCAGTGGGGAGACTCGTTTCTTTTTCGCAACCTCAGCGAATCCCCGGGGGCATTTCTGGGGCTGCATGTTCTTAGGAAAGTTCTTCCCGGTGCCACCACGATCCACGACGGTCACGCGCGGGCTGGCACTCTCGCCTACCCCGGATTCGGAACTCGAGTGACTGTCTATTTGCCCGACGGACGAAGGCTGGTGAAAGAAGTTGATGGTGGCAACGGGCACTCAGGCAAGAGCAGCCCCGATGTTCACTTCGGCCTTGGCAAGGTCGATCAACGTCCGCTCCACGTTGCGTTCGATTGGCGAGATCGACAGGGCACAGTCCGGCATCACGACGCAAGTCTGATGCCCGGGTGGCACTCAGTTCAATTGGCGAGTCTCGAAAATGACGAACAATAACAACATGGATGCCTGGATTCAAGCGCGGCGCATAGGCGGGCTGCGTCGATTTGCACTCGCGATCACCGGCTTTAACATTCTCGGCCACACCGTATTCGGGTTTGAGCAGTCGTGGGCACAGCCACTGGTTTCGTTAGCCACTGCCTACGCTTGCGAGTTGTTTTGCGAGTGGATGGAAGCGCACGGGGAAGGTCGTCGCCCACGTTTCCTGGGAAGCTGGCGGGAGTTCGTGGACTTCCTGCTGCCCGCCCATATCACTGGACTCGCGGTCGCGATGCTGCTTTACAGTAGTGACCGGCTTCTGCCCATCGTGCTGGCGTCAGCGATTGCCATCGCCTCCAAGAACACGCTGCGATTGAAAGTGGACGGGCGTGTGCGGCACTCCCTAAACCCATCCAATTTTGGAATCACCATCACCCTGCTGCTCTTTCCGTGGGTTGGTATCGCGCCACCGTATCACTTCACTGAAAACCTCGGGGGCGCCGGTTATTGGGTTCTACCGGCGATCATTTGCGTGTCGGGCACGATGATTAACTACCGTTTCACCGGGAGGATACCTGTCATCGCGGGATGGTGGGGCGGGTTCGTGACGCAGGCGGCATTGCGCAGCCTGGTGTTTGGCACACCATGGATTGCTGCGCTAAATCCGATGACTGGCGTCGCTTTTGTTTTATTCAGTTTCTACATGGTGACCGATCCGGCTACGACTCCCTTCGATAAGAAGAGTCAGATTTTTTTCGGTTTGTCGGTGGCGGCAGTTTATGGCTTGCTCGTCTGCATGCACGTAGTATTCGGCCTCTTTTTCGCACTGACCACCGTTTCCGGACTACGTGGATTAGCGATATGCGTGGGGAGCCTCAGCCGGGCTGTGTATCCAGCAAGAGTTCCCGCACATGCAGCCGCTGCCATGCACAAGACTGCCTGAGCGTTTCTGATCAAGGACTGAATAGGGTCTGGAAAAACGATGTGATATGGCCGGCATTGTGAAAACGTTGCTAAGTATTTCGCCGACAGAGGCGACCTTTGCCCGACGTAGGTTCCATTTTTTCCGGGACTCGGCCCGCCAGCGGCTGGAGAGGGTTGGAGAAACGTTTTTGCGGGGATATAACTTAGCCCTCGCCGATCAAGGAATCGAGTCTCTGGCGGAGCGCTTGAACGAAATCGATTTCGAATTTCGGGGCTACGGTTTCGAAGGCGCGGCCATGGGGCTGGATATCCTCGATCAGATACAGCCTTGGAAAGCTCGACGCATCGACAACTTTCTGCACGATTCTGGGAAACCGCATATTTACATGGTGCATGTGGGCGTTGGGTGGTCGATGGCACGCTGGCGTTTAGGAATGACACGGCGGCTCGCTCATTTGGATCCTCTGCTGCAGTGGCTGGCGCTGGACGGTTTCGGTTTTCACGAAGGGTACTTCCATTGGCCTCGTTACGCGGTCGGCACACTTCCGCCGTTCACAAAGCTTCGCGGATACGGCTTGCGGGCTTTTGACCAGGGGCTCGGACGAAGCCTCTGGTTCGTGGGCGGGGTTGACCCTGAGTACATTACCTCAGCGATCCTCCGCTTCCCGAAGTCCAGACGCAATGATCTGTGGAGCGGCATCGGCCTAGCTTGCACCTATACGGGTGGCGGCGACAGCGGTGAGGTTCGGGAACTCCGCCGTGCGTCGGGAGCCCACTGGCCGCACATCGCCCAGGGCGCGGTGTTTGCCGCTGGTGCCCGGCATCGCGCGGGCAATATGGCCGACCAATTCTATTGGGACGTCTCACCGGACGGCTCACGGATTGCCGTAACTCTGGGCGAAAAGGCAGAAAAGGGTCTAATCCGTGTCCTCTCACTGAAGGGGGACCATCGTCGCGACGTGACCGTGGAGGACTGGCGGACCTTCCAGTCGATGGATTGGTCCAGCGACGGCAAAGGCTGGTACGTCTCCAGCCGGTCCGGTTCCGGAGCTTACCTCCTATATATCGACGCGCTGCATGGCGGCACGCACCTGTTGCGATCCCAGCCAGGCAGCTTCGAAACCTGGGGAATCCCATCTCCTGACGGCCGCTTCCTAGCCTTTCTTGAGTGGAGCTCAACTGGCAAGGTTTGGATGTTGGAGCTCAAGCCATAGTCGTAGCAGAAGGTCCGGCCCGGCTGGTTTGCGGTGCGAACCAATCAGTATTTGAATCTCCGAGCGTGCTCTCCGTGAAGCACGGTCACGATGAATTTCGCAAGAGATGAAATGTGCAGAAAATAGAAATTGTTCCATAATCAGAACAAGGGTACGCAAAATTTTGCACAATTCCGGAAACTATCTGGTTGCTGGCGAAAAATCGCCTCTCTAACAATGTCGGCAGTGTCAAGCACTTTTGGGGCGCACTAGCCCGTGTACTCCGAAGAGCGCCATTTCGCTCTAGTTGAATGTTTTGCCTTTGCCATACCAACCAAGGCTCGCTCGTAATCGCTTTCAGGCCAGGAACTCAGTTCGACCCCCGTGAAGGGGAGCGGGATACCCAATCAATTTCGGGAGAGGGCTGAAGGGCCCTCTCCCGCGATCCGCGTGTAGGGTAGCGGCCCGGTGTCAAGTGAAAAGAAAACTAACGGCGTCAGGAGTAGCGATCGCTCCCGGGATACACTCTCCGAGCCCGTTCTGCAGAAGAAACCGAATTGTGTGGACACTACATAGACCACCGCTCGTTATATGCCGCTATTCAAAACATCGACATATTCTTTCATCGGCCTCTCGTTGGCGAATAGACTCTGTCGGGTCCGCCAAACACTGCAGAGGCCGATGAAAGAATATGCCGAATCACGTACACGTCATTTCGAGAGTCGTGTCAGGAGCGGCCTCCACGTGTTAGTGGGCAGCAATGAGTCATAGAAAAACCTCAGAGGGCGGCGGGGCGATTGTGATTCAGGTGCTTGCTCTGGGACAACATCTGGAGATAGTAAGGTGCGAGGGGAAGCTGAAGCAAATCGCTCGCCGCGGTCGTGGCGAGCAGCGAGTCGACGCCATGGGAGGTCCGCGCGATGGCGACGGCTTCCTGCTGGATCTCTCGTCGTTTTTAATCGCCACCACGAAGGCATCGATTATCGACGCTTGTGACCTCTATTTTCTCAAGGTTTGTGTCCGCCGTGGGAAGAGCGCTCTATCCTGGCTGACTACCGCAACCGCCTCGCATCACTCAGCAAACTATGACGAATTACTGGAAAGCAGTGACAACGAGGAAGATGCACACCACCAACAGGTCAAGCTGGCTGTTTCCGCCATCTACGCACATTCGAAAAATCCGCTCGATGAAATTCATAACTGCTTCCCTTCAACAGCGTCTGAGACGGTGAACCTCGTTGCCGCCAGGGTCATGCCGTGTCATCCAAATTCAGCTTGGAAACGTACAACACACACAATCGCCAGCAGACAGGCAGAAAGTCCCGCACCAGCCCGACTTTACCAGGGTACCGTCACGGTATCTTCAGGTTGCGCGCTGGGGGTACCTACGAACGGAACGATGAAATAGTCGATAGTTACCGTTTTCTTGCCACCGTCGACACTGACTCGAAGAAAACCCGGCTGATGATCGTTGTGCGCCATCAGCTTCAGATCGGGATGGGTCGTTTTGAAACCTGCTGGTAGCGGTTTCCCATTTGAGCCCATCTCGATTTTGTGCAGGAGTTTTTGGGTATTAGCGTAACCGCCGGCCCCAGCGACGATGTAAGGAACTTTCTTTGCTCCCAAGTCACGGTCGAATCGTTGATAAGAATGCACGTGACCTGAGAGTACAGCAGTAGGAATACGGCCCGTCTCCTGAATGACCCGATCTAGCGCGATCTCAATGTCTGGATAACCCCCGTGCGTCGTATCGAGCGAGTATGGTGGATGGTGAACGGCAATAATCAGAGCTTTGTCGGGCGAGGCCTTAGCAACCTGGTCTTGGAACCATTGTTGCTGTTCGCTTGTACCCCTGGCGTCGAGCGTACCGTCAACATTCGAATATAGGCCCACGATCGTTACAAAAGGTGTTTCGAATACCCAGTAAACGTATGGTTGAGTCATCGTCGGCCGGTAGGGACTGTCGTGGTGACTCGCCATGTCGCAAAAATTGCGCATGAAGCCGAAGAGGGAAGGCTCAGTGTCAACTGGGTCGCCGGGGCGTGTCGACGTGTCACCGTCGTGGTTCCCGGCTATAGCAAAGATCGTCCCATGGTAGTTCTGGTAAGGTTCATAGAACTGACTCGTATACAACTTGCTATCCCCGTTGAAATAGACCACGTCTCCAAGGTTGTAGTAGAAAGCAGGTGCAGGTTTCTTCAAAGCAGTGGCGTCCGAAATCTGCTGCTCCATCGCCTCGGAAATCGCCTTCTCTACGTCGTCTCCATGGATTCCACCTGTGTCTCCGACTGCGTGGAAAACAAGCGCTCCCGAATCTTCAGCCGCTTTTGCCTCGTCAGGTAAAACGACGTCTAACCCAAGGCTTAGGTTATTGAGGTTTGTTGTCGGCGGTGGGACGAAGCGAGGATAAGGTTTGGGTGCCGCGACGGGGTCGCCGAGTTGCCGGGGGGTCTTGCCAACTGGTTTGGTGGGATGTGCAGTTATTGGTCTCGAATGCGGTGGTATCGGCGTGGTTCTCAGAAATTGCTTAAATTGTGGAGTTTTCATTGGTTCTCCTCTTTATCCCGGGGTTTGCATTCCGGTACGCATCACGCCCTCTTCCCTGGCGTACTGGGCCTTGAACTATTGTCATGTCGCGCGCAATCACACATTTTGTTGCGCTCCTCATTAGCAAGTTGTCAAATCCCTCTCGCAGCATCGAGCTGACCCGACGCTGCCGGGAGGTCCCCCTCGGAACTGTGGCGAATTTACTGGCAACTGAATGTAAAATGTCGTCCTCTGTTTCGCGCCCGTCGTCAGTCGCTCGGCAGAGGTTGTATGACGGCCTTTCCCAGACAGTCGTGGCGCGAATTAACTTGAAGCGGACAATTCTGGCCTACTGCCGCGATATTTAGCGGGGAAGCAGGTCGCTATGAGAATTGACTTCAATCCAAGACCACGAGAGCGAAAGACCCCTCATCTCGCAAATCCATCCATTGGTGTGCCACATGCGCTAAGGCTGACGAAGCCTAGTCTGCTTTCAGCGCTTGAACCTGTCTCGTATCGTTCGGCTGCTGACCTAAAACGACTGCGGCTGGGAAATGCCGCAAGTCTGCGATAAAAGCAATAAACCTGCTTAGAAGACTCCCGCCTCTATATTTCTGACCAGTACCTAATGATGATTAACCTGTTAACCGCTTCAAATGCAGATAGCGAGTAGCAGTGTATCCAACCACTCCTGAAATCATCACCAACATTGTGTCGAGCAGTGAGTAGGACCAGCTGATTCGAAGTTCTCCTACTGCAGCACTGATTAAATATCCGAGCAAAAAAGCTGACACAATGGCTATGTAATTGCGCAAAGCAGGGCGGATTGCATTAAGTAGCGATCCGAAGACCAAGCCACTCAGAATTGGAAAAAGCTCAATCGAATTCATACGATAATCTCCTCACCTAGGATTTGGCGAAAAATCGAACAGATGGGCTGGGGCCGCACCTGCGGACACTGACCCCGATTGGGCAGGTTCCGGTAGGCTGGCTGAGATGAATGGCGCGGGCGCTGCGCCGGTCGGCAATCCACCTGCCGATGGAGCGGGACCTGCATTATGAGCTCCGAGTGCGGCGGCTTTGGCAGCAAGTTCTGCCGGAACGCCAGAGACATCTGCGATAGCGTGAGGTGCGCCCGTCGTTTGGACGCGGATTGCGCCGCCCGCCTCACCGGCGGTCGCCGTGTCATTGATTTCAATGCTGATTCGTGCCATGGATCCTCCTCAAGGTCCTAATACAGCGAACCTGCCTTCAAAAGTTATGGGGTTGGTTGTGGGATTGGCAACGGTCAGCCAGTAAGTAACGTTGTTCACGTCGGCACGTTCCACGGCAACGGACCAACCAATCTCCGGGATGCCGGTGTGGACTGTAGTGGGCATCATATACCAGACTACGTGCCACCCAGCAGGCCAGTTGAAGGTAAACCAGCGCTGAGTCGCACCGGCGGGAAGCGATCCTGTAAATTGCACGCCCGTCCACATGAGGGTAAGCTCCTTTTCAAAGTTAGTAGCGACTCAAAATCTCAAACCTGCCTTCGAAATTCACCGACGTCCCGATAAGGTTCTGTACGGTGATCCAATAAGTAGCGAATTCCGCGCTGGCACGTTCGACTTGCACGCTCCAAGTCAACTGAGGAACGGTGCCGGCAGTTGTCGGCATGACGGTCCAGATAACGTGCCATGTAGCGGGCCAGTTGAACGTGAACCAGCGACCCGTCTGATTCGGACTCAAGGTTCCATTCCACTGGACGCCGCAGACGGGATTTGTCATCCAGCCGTCAACCGGGATCTCCCAAAGACCGCGGTTACGCGTGCCCGCGCGCAACACCCACGCGTGGGGGTGGAAAGCAAGGTCGCCGACATAACAATTGGGCAATCCGTTGGAGAAGTCGGCCCAGTGAGCGCCGGCGTCGAGGCTCTGATACACTCCGCGATCCATGGCTACCCAGACGCGGTTGCCATTGCGTGAATCGATTTCAAGCGCATTGACGGACAGGTTAGGCAGCCCGACGGAACAGTCGGTCCAATGCGCCCCGGCATCATCGGAGCGAAACACGCGGCCTCCACCCCAGGTTGAGTAAGTGGCCCATATGCGACTTCCGCTAACCAACACATCGCTTATATTCGCGTTAACGCGAGGACTGGTCACCGCAGTCAGTGCGGACCAGGCCGAACCATTCCAATGGGTGTGATAAATCTCTCCACTCCCAGTGCCGACATACACGTTATTCGCATCCGGTACGCAGATGGCGCTTCCGCTATCAGCGGCAGGGAAGGCAAGTCGAGTCCAGGAGGCGCCATTGTTCATAGTGATATAGATTGCCTGGCCAGCGATGGCGAGTGTGTTGCCATTCGAATCACTGCACCTCATCGGAGGATAAAACGGACTACCTTCGCCTGGCGGAATAGGAGGCGGAATATAGTTCCAGGACCCGAAGTCCCCACCAGTGGTGGAAACCTCCGGACTCATTCCATAATAAGTGTGGAACACGGTCAGAGGATTGTCGTGATTAACACAACAATATCCACCATCACCATCTGCGACATGGTCGAAGTTGGCTGAACCGGTCCAGCGGTCGGTCCCGTTATCCTGCGTTCCACCCATGATCCAACGGGAGGACCCGACGTTCTGAGCTATGTACTCGAATTCGGTGATGATGAGCCCGTTGTTACAATGTTGCCACGTTATTCCGCGATCCGGGCTGCGGTAAAGGCCGCCATCAGAGCCGGCGTAGATCATGTTGGAATTGCCGGGTTCAAACGCGATAGCATGCTGGTCTGGGTGAATGGACTGTCCACTGCCGGTCTTACTCGATATGTCCGTCCACGTCCATGTGGAACCGGAAAGATCGCCGCGATACGCGTCAATCGCGCCGAGATAAACCTGGTTGTCTCGGTCAGGAGCTGCGGCAACGTACCAGTCATACCAAGCCTGGCCTGTATTGAGGCCGGTAGGAACCGTCGCAGCAGTCCACGTTCCAGATGCGCGGCGCCAGAGCCTCGGCGTGCCAGTCTGCGAAGCCCAGGCATATGCCACCGAGGGGTTCGAAGGAGCTATGCTGACCGTCAACCGATCGAATCCGCCTGTGCTACCGGGCAAAGTAACCGCAGCCCAAGTGATACCGCCGTCAGTGGATCGCCAGAGACCATCGCTGGAGGCGGCCAGGATTTCGGCAGACGGGCCGCCAGAAGGCGACATTGCGATGGCCCAGGTCCTTGCACTTCTTCGCTGGGTCCAATTGACTCCGCCGTCAGTCGAGACATAGAGCCCGTCAGTTGTGGCAGCCAGGAGACGATGACTATTGGCGGCATCCACCTTGAGATCATAGAATCCTTGACCCACGAAGGGGTTCGTGCACAGGGATTTCCAAGTCGCACCTCGGTCAGTGGAGCCCAAAACACCGGCTCCTAGCCATGACCACCAATTACCTTCTCCTGTTCCACAGTAGACCGTAGCCGGATTGGAGGGATCAAAGGTGATCGCTCCGATCGCGGTAGTAGCGGCGTAGTCGGTTCGCGGAACCCACGAGCCACCACGGTTAAAACTTTCCCATACCCCGCCATTTGCCGCGCCACATAACACGTGCGCAGGATTCCCTGGATCTACAGCGATGGCAGCAACTCGGCCGGAGACGTTGATCCGACCCGAACCATAGGTCTGTCCGTTTGGAATGGTGTAAGGACCCAGATTGCGCCACTGCGGACCAGGTCCACCGGGCGGTCCGGTGGGCGGGCCCGCAGCTGCCAAGTACTCGTTCGCAATGTTCTCAGCTAACGACGATTTTTCGCTGCTCTCTTTCCCCTTGCCACTAGCGGACTTCTCTGAGGCCGCTGGATATCGCTTGATTCGGGCGAAGTATGGCTTTGCCGCTTCTTCTGGAACCGCAGCCTCGACTGCGGCTGTAGCAAGCTCGGCATATCCTTTGCTGGCCAGCAGCACCAAGAGGCGCTCCAGCGGCTTACCGCCGGGAGGGCGTTGGCCTTCAGCGACTGTCGAGAGGATATCCTTGCGGGCTTCCAATGCTTGAATAGTATCGTCATACGGACCTCGCATAGGAGGCTCCTATCTTCTTTAGAGAATCAAGAAAGTGTTAACCTGCAAACGCGTGGCCAGAATTTCTACTCGTCATTCTGACTGCTTGTTGTCAGACTGGGACCGGTCTGGATTGTGTGCAGCATCATCCGACCAGGAATCCGGCTCATTCTCCTCAGCTTGGTCTTCTCCTTGATCGTTGGGAACGCGTTGCTTCCGGAATTCCCGAAGTCTCTCCGCTGCCCGGCCACTAGGCGGTTCTGGCGATTTGTCGTCGGGCTTACGCAAGTAATTCCTGTCCTCGACGTACAATGGTACATTGCTTCGAGAGCGGCCCGGAATGGGGAAGGGCGGGCATAGAACACTCTCGTATCTTGCAACTGCTTTAACTCGGGATACCCAAGGGAAGGTCACAACCAATACCACTATCCCTGTGGGGTGTCAAGTAAATTCGATAACTTTTTTATCGTTATAACTTCCCGCTAAGGCTGATACTCCGGACATAGTCTCTCTTTCTGAGGGAACCAAGAGCGATGTGACGTTGGCACGTACAACCCATTCGTCTGAGCGGGCGATGTGTTCCGCGACTACCCTCTCCTCCTGCCCCTTAACGGCGCAACCACGGCAGACCCGCTCTGACATTCTTTCTAAAATACCTGTGATGTTTTCGTACCGCACCTGGACCTTCCAGCGCCTCCATCGCGAGTCACTGTTTGCTGTTGCTCGGCTTCTTGGGCGTTTGGTAGGGCGACTTCCTGCTTCCGCCGCAACTGGGTACACGAGACGCGCCAGAACAGCTGCAAAAGCTAAAATCATGAGCATCCCACCCTTTCAGAACAATGATTGCATCTCTCAGAGATTTGCCGGCAGTCGCATTGACGTCCCATTCTTCGGAAGACTTCAACGCCTCGGAGGTGATCACGAGATTGTCATTCTTGGAGCTTGGAGGATACTTGACACTCATGAATTTCCCGGTGAATCGCAATTCGAACTGACTATCTTTTCCTCCGGCGCCTCCGGGTTGGAGGGTGCAGGCAACAGCAAGGGGGGGGCCAGGGTCGTCCAGCGTGGCGTTTACGCCGGGAGTATTTTCAAGAAAAAAATCCACACGCCAATGAGGATAGTACTTCTCACGATCGAACCGCGCGCGGATCCGGGTGTCATTGTCCACGGTAAACTCTCCAAGACCAGGATCGGCGCTCCGAGACGCAGACAGGAGGTCGCCGTTCAGCAGCAATTTCGGCGGCGTACTGCCTGCACGGCGTTTGAAACCCTGGCCAAAAATCTGCAGGAGTATTGACTGAGGTCGCGAGCTGGAGAACTCAGGCGACATTGGTGCGATATTGAGGGCCGGATAAAACATGGGTTCAACATCGTCATCCCTAAGCCGTTTCTGCTTGCTCCAGTCAGAATCCTTCGTCGATGTGTTTATCCACAGAAAAAAGCTATTGATGGCCGCTCCTTTTGACGGCGTTACAACGGTGATCTGAGGGGTCCCGGTGAAGCTGGCAGACATAACAAAAGAGAGAACCAACTTTCCTGTCCCCACGAGTTCAAACACTCCCTTAACATCCTTGTCGCCGGCATTTTCAGGAATCGTGAAAGCGGTCTGTTCGACCATGGGTTGGCCGAGTGAAACGACTTTTTGTAGCGGAGTGCCATTAATCAAGACCCCAACCTGTGGCGTGAACTCACCGATTAGTTCCACCGTCGTTCTTTGTCCAGCAGGTACGGACTTGTAAAAGACTCTCGAGACCTGGAAACCCTCGCGTGAGCTGGGAATCTCGACCACAAAATCCCGCGTATCCGAACAGTCCTCATCGTTTTTGGCGAACTCCGGCTGGAAGGGGTCCTTGGGGACGATCCTGCGCCGATAGCCGCACCCGCGCGCACTCAGGGTGAGGGTCCGTGCGTGTGCCGGAACTACGAGTACCGCATAAGTAGTGCGCAATCCTGGCGACAGCCGCTTGGTACCCGGCAGCGGGCCGAAGGTCCAGCCGAACCTGCTCTCCCCCTTGCCGAAAGCGGAAGCGAACACTTCCTGTTGCACAAACTGATCGTATTGGTCGTGTTGCCGCTCATAGCGAGCCTTTCCACCGAAACCAGAAAGCAGTCCGAAGAGGCCCGCGAACCCATAAGCCCGCGACACGCTGTGCTGCTCCGCAACGTTCAAGCCGCCCTGACGAGGGATGAGGTCCAGGGCAAATGCACTACAAGGTCTGAAGGAATCGTCCGCAGTATTGTTCTGACCGGTCTTGCAGTCGGTCGGCGCCGTATCAGCGGGAATCTTCTCGAGCTTCCAATCCAGAATCCATTTCGCGAATTGTTCAGCTTCATCATTCGACAATGAAGAATCGGTGTTACGCAGATCATTAGATATTTCTCTGAGGACGCCGCACCTCACGCAGACCCTATCCTCATTGGCCTTCAACGCCGCCTTCAATGCCTGTTTCTGAGCCTCCTCCCTGCTCCGTTTCTCTTTCTCAATTTCCTCTTTATCGGTTAGGCGTTCTAGGCGTTCCAGGTACTCCATGTGCTCTAGCTCAGCGTGTAGGCGCTCGCACTCAGGGCACTGGGAAACTTGACCACTCTTCGGGTGGTAGTAATGCCACCACCCGGAGTGCACCTCGTGCTCCTCGTTCCCGAGCCTTGAAGGCTCCTTGTTCGCTAATTCCCGCTTTGAATCGAGATAGGGTTCACATGACTCGTTGATGTCTTTTGCAGCGGCAAACTTCTGCCTCAGAAGGTTGCAGTCATGGCGCAGGCGCTGCAACTGAGTGGCATCCGGCGGCGCAGCTTGCTCGTCCGCGTCCTCATGAGGCGCAACGATCTCAACCTTGTCAATTTGCCACCAGGTCTGCGCCAGGTGATAGCCCCACAGAGCAGGCACATCGGGATAAGGCTTGAACTTCTGCGTCGCATAAATACTCTGGGGTAGTTCCAGAAAGATCACGCGTTTGTTAGGCCCGACCGAATCTCGGAGCAATGTGAGTTGCTTGGCAACAATCTCATACTGCAGGTTGATGTAGTTATCCAGCTTGATGGAAGCTTGTATCTTGGGCTGCCCGGCGGCTCCGCCGGGTATTCCCGCCAGCAACTTGTCAAAGGTGGAGTTAGCGCCTATTGCCGTGGGAGTTCCATTGTCTGTTGGCACGGTGGAGGTGACGCTCAGAGTCGGCTCACTCCCCAAAGTGCTCGATATTGACTGTGATTCGGCATCAAGCGCCGCCTTTTCAGCAGTCAGGCGCTTTACTTCTGCGGTTTGCGCTGGAATCCTTGGATCGCCGGCGGGAAGGCTGTCAAGTTGAGCTTGAGCTGCGGCAACCTCGGCGGCCTTTGCGGCCTGCTTACTTGCCAAGTCGTCCAGTCGAGCCCTTTGACGGTTGTAACGTTCTGAGTCGATCTTGTACTGGCTCGTCGCAGCCGAATTCTTTGCTCCCGTCGCCTGATCAAACTGAGCCTGCGCCGTGAACAGGGTCTTTAACGCATCGATTCTCAGTCCCACAATCTCGTTCGCGTCCAGCGCGCCCAGGTCCGCGGCCGCAATGCCGAGATCATGAGCGCGATTCTTTTCCAGGAGATAGTGTGCCTGCTCCATGGTCCAGACATTCGGCCTGCCTACGGTGACAAGCACGGTGGGCGCAACCGTCTTTGGTTTTTCCTGGCCCTGCCCGAACGCCAGTCCTGTCCAAGCCGCGAAAGCGCAGATCACAATTGATGATTTGGTTCGAATCATGGTCACTTTCCTCCGGATTCCAGACAACTTCATCAGTCCTGTGCAGCACTCTACTTAATTGAACGATTTCTCCGCCCAAAATCCTTTCGGGTCTCCAGGCGCATTTCCGGCTTGTTTGGTCGCACCGACCCTTATGCAACTCAGATGGGTACCAACCGCGAGGCCGCGTGAGCGAGGAACTGATTGCGAGCACATCTACCCCTTGTCCTGTTGGGCGGTCAGGAGGACGTCAACGTACTTATCCTCAACTGCAATCTGCAACCGCGACGGAAGCTTCTTCCACTCGGCAGTTGAGACCGAATCAGGTCGTTCGCTGTTTGCTGGCCAGCCAATGTCGGATCGCAACACCCTGCCCTTAGTTTTCTCGAGAAGTCTTGCATAAAGCTTCGCGGCCGGCATTGGCCATTTTTTCTTGACGGCAACTTTCTTGTCGAGAGGGATGAGGGCTATCAGGCTGCTGTCCGTCATCATTTCCAAGCCGTGCTCGACCGCTGTGGCGTTATGACTCGAATGGTGTCCAACTTTGTAAATGATCGTGCGGGCCAACAAGTCCTTGGCTTGCAGTTTTCTGACGCGCCCGTTAGTCCCGGGCAACTCCCACGTGTAGTCGTGCCATGACAGCCAGTTGCCAAGTTGCGCATCTGCCGCCATGAGAATGACTGGCCCGTTCTCGCCAATTTCAAACGCCAACGCGAGGCTTGTATTGTTCGTCAGATTATCCAGTTGCAAGGCCAAATCCGCTGAACCAAGCAACCAATCCATATCCACGCGCCGCCAGGTATTCGCAACGCTGTTGTAAGAAGCGAGTCGGCGATCGGTGGCTATTGAGCGAAGCCGGTATCTCTGGTCAAAGGGCAAAGCGCGGTCCAGTTGGTCAGTATCCAGTGGACTCAGCAGCGTGCAATATCTTTTCCACGAACCCTTGTACGCGAACCATTTTGCGCTCGCTCCGAACCCCGTGACCGAGCTTCCTGAGAGTTCGTACAGCTCAGGATTGCCGTGCTTGCCCATGTTCTTAATCTTCTTTTCATCGTGTGGCGGGCCGAGCACATACACAGTGACTCCGGGCAACCAAGTCGGCTGCAAGTATGTGCCCGGCTTCAGGTATTCGCGATTTTCCGGAGGGGCTTTTGAGGCCACGTATTTCATCGCTTCGTCTACTCCCTTTGCGAAGGCTGCACCTAACATTGGGTTGCCAACGAAAGACAATACTCCCTTCATTCCGGCGGCCAGCGCCCCTACCCCAGGAACGGTGGATTTCGATTGTGAAAGCGCCTCGGAAGCTGCCAGCGCCGCAATTCCAAGATCACCCTTGTACTTTTCCAGCTCTTTGGCGAGGGGATCTGCGGGATTCTCGGTCCAGGCGACCCAACTGTGACCTACGCTGATGGCGTCAAACACCGTCCGCTCAGTATTGAACCCCGATAAATGATCTTGGTGCTCATGTGTCGCCATGAGTAACGTCAGTTGTTTCTTGGTAGTCTCTGCAATGTTGCTGACCACATCTTCCATCTTGACCCCGGTCGTAGTCGCGCCAAGAGTTCCGCAGTCGATCAACGCATGAGATGCGTTTTCAAAATCACCGTCATGGGCAAAACTCAACAGGAAACAGTCTCCCAAGCCTTGCCGGTACATACGGACCCTGACGTCACTGACATTGCCTAAGGCCGCGCTGACCGCCGGTCTTGAAACTTCCCCTTTCTTGCTTGTTTTCTTCTTTGGCATAGATCATCCCCGGTGGATCATCGCAAATGGCTCGCCAACGTGAACCGCCTCAAAGTAGGTATCGCGTAGTGAGGGTTCGGCAGCAGCACGAAATGCAGCCTGCCTTTCTTGTCGCGTTTGGCTGAGAACGTCCTTTCGAATGCAGTAGCGGATCCGGGATGAATAGAGGTCCGCGACCAGCGTGCATCCTCCCCAAAACAAAGAACTGGGCCTACCCTGTGCGGCGACGTTACCTTTCTGCAATAGCTCAACAACAAACTGCGGCAACAGGTTGCCATCGGGGCCAATCCGATTTGCAACCCTTGCCGCCCGGACCTCGAACCTGGTTTTCCGTCCTCGAACCACTTGCAATCCCAGATAGCGGCCATCTTTGGCCCCACCCTGAGTTCCATCAAGGTGTTCCTGCAGATAGCCATGAATCTCTCTCCGCATGTCGCGAGCCAGATAAAAGACCTCTTTACGCGTTTTCGCATAAAACAATCTCTCTGCGTACCTGCGAAGAGGCTTAATTCCCCGAAGGAGTGGGGCCGACACGGAATACCCATCCTCTTCTGGCCCGCGCCATACCAAGCTCTCTTCTGACAGGGTTCGCAGGTCGCGCGGATAAATCCCTCGGCGGCGAAATGCTTCGATGAATGCCACCCGGTAGTGAAGGTCGTCGTCTTCGACGAGATCCCGATCGGCAGTGATGAGCGCTCGCAGGTACTCACCGAAGGTGAGATCGATGGGTGGGCAGTAGTCCAGAGCGCGAATGCAGATACTGAGAACGTGAGTGGCCGCTTTGGAGACTTCCATGCTCAAACGATTGATGAGATCTGGGTGCAGCTCTCCGAGGGGAAGGATGCCACTGCCCCCGGTCGCGACGCGCAGAAGGTCGGCGGTCCTGTTTTCGTAGATGGAGAGAAAGGCATCGAAAACCGCGGCCACTAGAATCGCCCCCCGTTCATGAGGTTCGAGCGTAGTTTCATAGTCGGTGGGATCAGGCACTGTGGGTACCCAGCTCTTTGTCTGCTTGTCGTGCTTTCCAATCGCGTCTCGAAGAGCAGACCGCTTCCCCGTCGTACGCCCAAACTCGGTAGCGAGTTGTGCCAATAGATTTTCGTGATTTCGCAAGTTGCCGCGCGTTAGTCCAATCTGGTGCCGGACCAATTCTGGGTAGGTAAAGTGTTGAAACATCGCGACAATATCGGCGAATGCTTCGTGAAATGCCTGCATGTCTGGATTCGTTGGCTCCGTAAATGCCCGGTGCATGCCGTCCAACAATGCGTGTGTGGTCTCGTGCGCGATAACGTCATGGGACAGGCACGTGAACACTGTCCCTCCCGGAATGTGATCGGCAGGATCGTCATCTGAGGCCGCATAATACCCCAATAACAAGGCTATTCTTTGTGGGCTGTAGTATGCATTTGCTTCCCTAAGTGCGTGGGGATAAATCCTGAGTCTCTGCACGTAGTGTGAGTCGTCGAATTCCTTCTTTCTTGGTTGCGGTCGCCACAAAGCCACCCGGCCTAGCGCCCGTTCGAAATGGCGAATGGTAAGGCTTGATACCGCGTAGACCATCTGTTGATGGAACTGGGGCACGCCCTCGGACGGAGAGTATCCTTCCTGCGCCAGCAAGCGCGAGTCATCCAGGTCAACCGGATCGTAGAAGCATTTACTCGCCGGGTCATAATCTATTACTTCCAAATACTCTCCAAGCGGACCGGGCATCAGAGGCTCCCAGGGTACTTTGAAGACCATCGTGCTCACGGGAAGGCTCACAAGATGGTTACGTAGACTTGGATCGAGAGCGAATCCCCGCAGGCAACGGAAAACTGGTCGGAGATGGTCACGCCCGGTCGCTCGCGCCGAACCGACGGCCAAAAAGGACGCCAACTTGAGTCTGGGCCTTGAATTAGCAGCCACCTGAACCCCCTTTTTGAAGTAGCAAAAAGGCGTCGCCGCGTGTAGGCGGACCTACACCTTTGACAGCGAAGACATGCAAGTGCAGCTTCGCTCGACGAAGAACCTTCAAGCCTCTTTTCGGGGAAGTCGGCGAGCCCCCTCGGATATGAAGCTCTTGAAAGCCCCATGCTTCCGTTCGCCGAATTGGTGCCCAACATATGCCTTGAATTCCAGAAAGTCAAGGACTAACAAGAACTGGTCACGATGTGAGGTCGCTAAAGTGAATCATCCCTTTGCAGCCTAAGCAGTGCGGTAAACGATTCACTGCCTCTCCGGCGGGCGATGCTGTGTGGGTGGTGAATCGGATCATTGAGTTACCTGAGCTCATTATTCAGGACCTGTGCGAGCCGGGCTCCTGCCATGGCTATGCGTCTCTTGGTGAGCCTATACGCCCCGAGATCGTAGTCCGACCGCGGGACGATGGTGTAAGGACCATCCCTATCTCCGATAGGGATCGCGTAAACCAGTGCACGCGCAGACTCAAAGCTTTCGCGGACCCAGGCCGCCGTATCGGAGCTGTGGCTTGAACGCAGAGGAGCTGCCCCGAGGTTCTTGCCAAACACTGCGGCCCGGTTTACGCACGGAACCTTATCGCTGCAAAACTTGCAGTCAGAACCGGGAATATCGTCCCAGTAAGTATGCAGGTTGGAAGCAGCGTCCCCGACGAGCTTAACTTTGTTGCCACCCGCGTCGCCTCCCGCCTCCGCTCGTGTGACCCGCATAGTGGCATGCAGGGGCTGATGGACGTCACCGATCAGATGAAGAAGCCAGACCAAGTCGTAGGACTTGAGGGCATCGGGCTGCGAAGAAGACAAGACAGCGCGGAACGCAACGATCTGAGTTTGAGCATTTGGAACAGGAATCGTCGGCAGAGCAGTGCCGTCAGGGGAAAAGGGTGTATCCACAAAATGCCAGTAGCGGTGCCGGAAAAGATCTCCATATCCGATGTTTTGAGAGGAGGACACGCCAGCTGGTGCGTTGGGATCAGGACCGTCATCCGAATACCGCGAATCGCCTTTGATGTCGTCTGCCCATGTGGTAGCGATCATGAAAATCATCATGTCGTGATCTTCGGGCGATGTACCGCCAGGAATTTGCTTCTCCCAGTTTCCGTAATCGGGGTTTAGCTTAAGCAGATCGTGTACGCGGGCCTTCGTGGCCGGCGTCAGTTGTTTGTAGGCCACATAACCGACGGCCATGTGGCCGATGGGTCCCCAAGCGTACAGAGATGCCGGAAACAAAATGAAAAGAACACAACAGAGGTAAGTGCGGAGTGCAGTCATTTGGCGTTGCTCCGAGTTGGCTCTGTAATTGTACAGGGCACAGGGGGCAGGCTGAAGACAGTATCAATGAACTTCACCACCGATCCGGGGTTGCCTTGCTGGACCTGCACACCAAGCAGGATCAGCCCACCTTTTCAGGAGGGCGGATAGCTATAGGATGAAGAGCGAAGGTTAAGCAGCAGCCTCAATCAAATTCATTCTGGTCTTGGTTTCAATCCCACTTTCTCGCTAAGCTTTCCGAATCGACGAGACTTCCTCAAGTCCTTCCAGCATGGCTCGACGTTGAGAAATATCAACCAGTCGCAGTTTTGTGCAAGCGCGCTCTCCAAGCAATCCAGTGCCCGGTCATTTTCGCCGAGACCAATACGGATAAGCGCCTCATAGTATGCGGGCATATACGCAATCGTCCCGCTTGACGCTGCCATTTCAAGCTTTCTGAGACAGGAATGTAGTGCACCCCTGTAGAACTGGACACGGAAGTTAGATAGGCTTGGGGCCTCCGCCAGGAGGCGAGAATGTCGAGAAAGCCGAGAGTCCAGAGAACTCCAGAAGAGAAGTGGCAGATTGTGTTGGAAGGTCTGAAGAG
>WNFS01000842.1_pt1 | contig 24165 bp, 19 predicted proteins | sample 5400141 | NCBI WGS metagenome assembly WNFS01 (sample SAMN13153358, study PRJNA577476) | soil metagenome | isolation source: 60 cm saprolite under Madrone tree | place: USA:California | collected 2016-06-14
TTAGGTGTCGTCAGTATCCAGGGTCGCATGTTGACGGTGTTGGATCTGTCGCAATTGTTGGAACAGCCGCACCGCTCGAAAAATTCGTCACACATTTTGGCGCTGCGCGGTGACGACCAACTGGCGCTGGCAATAGACAAGCCGGGCGACATAATCACCCATGATGATGGTGATTTCGAACCCGCGACGGAAGCTGACGGCAAACTGATTAGAAGAGTCATCAAACACCACGGCGATGAAATAAAGGTCCTCGATGTAAAAGAACTTTTCCCCACCGCCATTCAGGGTCGCGAGCGCCGCCGCCGCCGCTTCTAGCCTCAGTAAAATACCGGCTACACGCTCAACGCTGACACTCTTCTTCGTCCGGCCAATGTGGAAACTATTTCTGAGTGCTAGAATCGAGGTGGAGAGAACAATTAGAGAGTTTTGTGTCAGCTAGCCGCATTTCTTCTGTGACTCAGTACTCATCACTCAACACTTTTCACTATCGACATGCACGATCAGGCATTCACCATCCTTGAATACCAAGAACTGCTGGCGCTGGCGCGTCGCGGCGCACAGACGCCGATGGGACGGGCGCGCGTGGAAGCATTAACGCCGCTCGAGGATGTGAACGCGCTGGGGAAAGCGCTGGAAGCGTTGGCGGAATGCATTGAACTCAGAAAGCGCGGCGTGGTCTGGAGCTTTTCTGAGCTGGAAGAACCCGCGGAACGAATCGCGCTTTTGCGAGTTGCAGGCGTGGGCCTTGAGCCGATGGCGATCCTCGCTCTTTCAGTGTTGTGCGAACAGGCGATGTCGGCGCGCGCTTCGATTCTCGCCGAACGCGATGCGTCGCCAGTGCTGTGGAGTCTGGTTGAGAAAATCCCTACCGACCTCAATCGTTTGATCGCGCACATCGCAAATAAGATTCTGCCGAGCGGTGAAATAGACGATCGCGCCAGCCCGGAGTTGAGTCGCATCCGTCATGAGATCGCAGTCTTGCGTTCCCGCATAGCGCGCACGCTGGAAAGCGTGATGCGCAAATCAGGCGAGGCAATCCAGGACGAACTGGTGACGATGCGCAATGATCGGTTTGTGATTCCGGTGAAATCCGATCATCGCGCGCGCGTGGCCGGAGTCGCCCATGGTTTTTCCTCCTCGGGGGCCACAGCTTTTGTCGAGCCGCTCGAAACTATTGATGCCAACAATGAATTGCAGGCCTTGCATGAAGAAGAAGCACGCGAGATTGCGAAAATTCTTTTCGCGCTGACTGAAGAGTTGCGGGCGCAATTGCCGGCGATTGAAGCGGCGGCGGCAGCCATAACCGAACTTGATTTGATAAACGCCAAAGCGGTCTTTCAGAAAAAGTTTGCATGCGTGATTCCGGAAATTGGTAAGTCCGGCAAACTACAGTTTGTCGAAGCGCGTCATCCGTTGCTCGAAGAAAATCTGCGCGCAGCGGGTAGCGCCGTTGTTCCTGTTTCGTTTTCACTCGACGAAAACAACAACACAATGGTTATCTCCGGCGCCAACGCCGGCGGCAAAACAGTAGTACTAAAGACTGCGGGGCTACTTTCGTTGATGGCCTTGGCTGGTTTGCCCGTGCCTGCACGCGAAGCGCGCGTTCCTTTTTATTCGTCCGTGCTCGCAGACATTGGCGACCATCAATCACTGGCCGCTAATCTCTCAACCTTCACCTCGCATGTGGCAAACATCTCGCAAATGATTGAACTGTGCCAGGCGCCGGCGCTCGTCTTGTTGGATGAAGTGGGAAGTGGCTTGAAGATGTATGCCGGCAATGAAGAAGGCGTACTCAACGCGAGCGTCGAGTTTGACGAAAAGACTTTGCAGCCAACTTACCGTTTGATTGTTGGCGTTGCCGGCTCGTCTTCGGGACTCGAGATCGCGCGCCGTTTTGGTATCCCGAACAAAGTCATCGATCTGGCTTTGGAGTCGGTGAAGGATTCGACGCGGCAGGCAGTGGAGTATTTGCGGCGCATCAAGCTCGAAGCAGAAGAGGCCGAAAGCCTGCGCGCCGCGCTTGAAGAAGAGCGCGCCGCCGTGGCTGAAAAATTTGCTTCACTTGACAAAAAAGCTGAGCGCCAGGAGCGCGAGCGGCAGGAACTATTTCAAAAAGCTCTGGATGCGACTGTCCGCGAATTTGAAAAGCGATCGCGCGAGCTGGTTGCCACCATCCAGGATCGGTCTGAGCGTCTCAAAGTCGAGCGTGAAGCTCAGCGACGTGTATCGGAACTGAAACGCGAAGCGCAACGGGCAACGAGCGCGGGCAGCAAAAGGGAAGCAATATCTACAGCGCCGGACAGCACCAGCGGGCGTGGCGTGCGCGTGATGCGCGATGGTCAGGTCGTTAAGAAAGAAAAAGAGTTTGAGGAAAGTCGGACAGCCGAGGAAGAGTATACGCCGGCTGCGCATAGCGAGATCGCGGTTGGCGATAAAGTTAAACTGCGCTCGTTTGGTTCGATAGGCATTGTGGATAGTCTTAAGGGAGACGAGGCGGAAGTACGCGTGAAATCGCTTCGCTTCCGTGAGAAGCTGGAGAATCTGGAACGCGTTGAGCTGTCATCGCCGGCAAAATCAAAAGCGGAAAGGTTTGCGAGTCTGCGAGAGTCAAGCGGCACCGAACTCCATCTAAAAGCCGCGCAGGAAAACGGCCGCTCCGAATTAAATGTCATTGGCCGAACGACGGACGAAGCGGTTGACGCGGTTGATAAGTTTTTGGACGAAGCTTCGCTTGCAAGTTTGAGCCAGGTGCGGATAATTCACGGGCACGGCACGGGCGCTCTGCGCCGCGTAATCACCGAGCTGCTAAAAGATCATCCGCACGTCGCGCGCTTCAACGCGGCGCCGCAGGAGCAGGGTGGCTCCGGAGCAACGCTGGTCGAGTTAAAACAGTAATACAATGCGTTACCCGCAAACATTCATCGACGATCTCAAGCGTCAGGCAGACATCGTTCGCGTCATCCAGGATTACGTCCAACTCAAGAAGAAGGGCGCAAACTGGATGGCCTGCTGTCCTTTTCATAAAGAGAAGACACCTTCCTTTTCCGTTAGTCCCACGAAAGAAATCTTTTACTGCTTTGGTTGCCACAAGGGCGGATCAGTTTTCAACTTTGTGATGGAGATGGAGCGGGTTGCGTTTCCGGAGGCGATCAAAATCGTCGCCGAGAAAAGCGGAATGCCGTTGCCCAAATTGATTGATGACAGCCGCTATGAAGCAAGGAAGGCCGAATCGGATCAAGTCATCGAACTAAACAAGTGGGCGCTTGAATGGTGGGAGCAGCAGCTTGAGTCAAGCGCGGAAGGAAAGATCGCGCGCGACTATCTCAAGCAACGTGAAATCGCGGATGAAACACGCCAAACATTTCGTCTTGCTTATGCTCCCGACAGTTGGGACGCCCTTTCGATTTATCTCCGGCAAAAGGGAGCGACGCAGGAACAGATCGACAAGAGTGGACTCGTCGTCAAAAAGGAAGAGGGTGGCTCGTACGATCGTTTTCGTGGCCGCCTGATTTTTCCAGTGATGGATATTCAGGGACGGCCAATCGCATTTGGTGGTCGCACATTGAAGGATGAAGGTGCCAAATACATTAACTCGCCTGAGACCGCAGCATATGTAAAAGGTCGAAACCTGTTTGGACTAAACCTGACGCGCGATGAGATTCGGCGTCAGAGTTTCGCCATTCTGGTTGAAGGTTTTTTGGATCTTGTCGTGCCTTATCAATTCGGTATTCGGAACGTGGTCGCGAGTCTGGGAACCGCTCTAACGGCAGAGCAGGTAAAACTATTAGCACGGTTTGCCCGCAAAGTAGTGGTCAATTATGATGGCGACCCTGCCGGCGTGCAGGCAGCGAAAAAGGCCATCGAAATACTGCTGGCGGAGGATATTGAAATCAAAGTATTGGTGCTTCCGAAAACGGATCCTGATGATTTTATTAGAAAGAGTGGTGCTTCGGAATATACCGACGTTCGGATCGCTGAGTCACCAGATTCCGATGAATACTATAGGGCAGTGAGGCGGAAAGCCGCTTTAGTACGAAGTGGAAGTCTCGATATTTCGTCTCCTGCGGAATTCATTGGAGAACACGGCGTTTCGGAGTATAGCCGTCGCCGGCATAGCACAGCCCAATCCCACATTCAATTTGTGATCGATCAGGCTGTCCAGAATCGCAACCTCAATCGGCCTGCTGAGAAAGCCGACGCAGTTGAGGAGGTGCTTCCTTACATTCGCGCTGTGCGCAGCCGTATTCAGAAGCGCGAGTATTTTGACATTGCGATGGATTCGCTGCGGATTTCAGACGCGGCGCTGCGGCGTGAATTGTGGCATTCGTTAAGACTTGGACCAGACAGCACCCGCACCGAACAGAAGATCGTGCGAGGAACTCAGGTCAAGCCAACGGTTGCGGAAGAGCAATTGTTGGAACTGCTGCTTGCGGATGGACAACTGCGTCACAAGCTTCTGCCGCGTTTGGAAGCGGAAGACTATGACGATCTGCCCACCGCCGGAATCTTCCGGGCCCTGGTTGAGAGTGAACGCGCAGGTTCCGCGGTTGATTTCGATTTCCTTAGCCGGAGCATCGAAGGAGATCCAATCGCTGATTTCCTGCCGGCATTGCTCATGAGTGCGCCGGACGATTCGGAAGCGGATCACCCGGAGACTCGCGAGTCAACTGCGCAGAAGTGCATTGACGCTTTGCGATTGATGCGAGTTGACAGGAGGATCGGCGATTTGATGGCTGAGATGGCGGCGGCCGAACGCAACGGGGCAACCGATCTTCTGGATAAGCTTTCGACTGAGCGGCTTGAGCTCGCAAGGAGGCGCAGCACTTTGTTGCCTCAGGCGCAAGCGGTGCAAACGGGACAATGAGTCTGCCGGCTCGCGCGAGCCAGGCTCTCGTTGCTGATTAGTATTTAATGACGGACTTTTCTCACAAACCACGCAGGCAGCATTTTATTTCCCGGGGTTAGAGATTTGAGTACTGAAGAAAAAAATCGTGACGATGTCATGGAGCGCCTGCTTGAACTTGGCGGCGACAAAAAATATCTCACTTTCGACGATCTCAATCGCGAACTGCCTGACACAGTCGTTTCTCCCGACGACATTGAAGACGTCCTGCAAAAACTTGAAGGCTCAAACATTCCGGTCGGCGATTCGGATGAAAGATTGCTTGAGCAAGCGGCCACTGCTGCGACTGATGATGAGGACGGCGCCGATGCGGACATCGAACTCGATCTTTCCGCAGGCATGCTCGAGAAAACAAACGATCCGGTTCGCTTGTATCTGCGCGAAATGGGCGTGGTCCCACTGTTGACTCGTGAAAGCGAGGTGGCCATTGCCAAAAGAATCGAGCGCGGCCAGCTAAAAACGCAAAAAGCAATTTCGCGCTCACCAATTGCAGTCAGGGAACTCTTAAAAATCGGCGAAGAGCTACAGTCAGACATTGCGAACATTCGCGAGATTGTCATTTTCTCGGAACAGGCTGAGCTGACAGGCGATGAAGACAAGGCTGAAGAATACCGGGCCTGGACCATCGAAGGTATCGAGAACATCCGCAAGGTCTTTAAGCAGGGTTTGAAAGATTGGGACAAGCTGCGGGCAGAACAGAAAGCGACGCGAGGGAAAAAGAGCAAGAAGCTGATGCGGCTGAGGCGCAAGGTTGCGCGCATGCGTTTGGAAATCGCGCAGGAAATGGGACGCCTGAACGTCACCGAGCGCGCGCGCCAGCGTTTGATCAATGCCATTCGCGCGGTGCAGAAAGAAGTGCGCGACGCGGAGCGCGAGATTGAAAGTTTTACCGAGAAACTCAACCGCAAGCGCATCAAGGCTGACGATCAAAAGGAGTTCAAGCGTCGGATAACGGCGGCAAAAAAACACCTGCATCAGATTGAAAGTGTGCACAATGTCAGTCCGGTCGAAATCAAACGCGCGTTGCAAGCGATCGTTATAGGTGAACAACAAACGGGGCAGGCAAAGCGCGAACTGGTGGAAGCAAACCTGCGCCTGGTTGTTTCCATAGCCAAGAAGTACACGAACCGAGGCCTGCAGTTTCTCGATCTGATTCAGGAAGGCAACATCGGTTTGATGAAAGCAGTCGATAAGTTTGAGTGGCGGCGTGGCTACAAATTTTCGACTTATGCAACCTGGTGGATTCGGCAGGCAATTACCCGCGCCATCGCCGATCAGGCGCGCACTATTCGCATTCCGGTGCACATGATTGAGACTATCAACAAGCTGATTCGCACGTCGCGCGCGCTGGTCCAGGAATTGGGACACGAGCCGACCAGCGAAGAGATTGCGTTCAAGATGGACATCCCGGTTTCGAAAGTACGGAAGGTTTTGAAGATCGCGCAGGAGCCCATTTCGCTTGAAACACCGATCGGCGAAGAAGAAGACTCACATCTTGGCGACTTCATCGAAGACAAGTCGATTTTGAATCCGGCGGATGCGGTGGTTGCTTCCAATCTGCGCGAGATTACCGACGAGGTCCTGGCAACACTCACGCCGCGCGAAGAAAAAGTTATCAAGATGCGTTTTGGTTTGGGAACTACTGGTTCGGAACACACGCTCGAGGAAGTGGGCCAGCATTTTGCTGTCACACGCGAACGCATTCGGCAAATCGAAGCCAAAGCGCTGCGCAAGCTGCGTCATCCTTCGCGTTCGCGCAAGCTCAAAGCGTTCCTGGAAAATACACAACGATAGTTTCGTTGGGACAAAAAGAAAGGCGCTGAAGATCCAAATCTTCGGTGCCTTTTTGTCTGGTTGTCTGGTTCTTAATGCGCGAAAAGCGTCAGGCGTTATTTAAAAGTAAGAAAGGCTGTGCTCTTGACGGTGTAATCAAAATTGTACTGGTAGGTGTAGCCAGGAAACTCGATTGGTCTTACAAATTGTACGCTGACTTCCATGCGATTATCGCGTTGGGCTGGACTAATCACCGCGTCCGCAGGCACGCCATATTCTGGGGCGCTTTTTACCAACTGATCTCTTACCCAGGTTGCCGGGTAACCTTGCGCAGAAGCAACGTCCACGTTGTGTTGCATCAAATCCTTGAAGAGATACGCCTGGTAGGCGACGGGAACATACATGTATAGGGCGTATGCCCCGACAGCAATGATCGCGATGACGATAATGAACTTAAGCCGCGCACTGCCGCGCTCAGTTGTTCTCTCGTTCGTATTCATCCTTAAGTCCTCTTTCGCAAGCCCGCTCGAATCGAAGTCCTTAAACTGGCCGCATCCATTCCCTTGTTACTGACGATTCGCGGCCGTCCGATTCGTTCCAACAAAACCCATTGCACCCGGCCGCGCGCACTTTTCTTATCGCGTGTAATCGCGTTGATGATCGCGTCGACATCAAGATCTTCTGCTGCCGGCAATGGTCCACAAAGGCGGATGCCCGCCCGCAGCAATTCTAACTCTGATTTATCGAGTAGGCCCAGGTTTTTCGAAAGTTCGCCGGCCACCAACATTCCCCATCCTACTGCTTCACCATGACGAAAGCGTCGATAGCCAGTCAACTCCTCAAGCGCGTGGCCTACCGTGTGACCGAAGTTGAGGATGCGGCGCGAACGTCGATCCGTGCGTGCCGGATCTTCGCGTTCATCGGCTCTGACGATTGAAGCTTTGAAGGAACAGTGGGCCGCGATAAGATTTTCGAGCTGCGAAGAGACCGTGATCCGCTTAGCTTTGATCTGCGAAAGATAGTCGGTTGTTTGTTTGAAAAGTTTCCGGCTGCCGATCGCTCCCTGCTTAAGGCACTCGCACCAGCCCGGCGTCAGCTCGCGCGCAGGCAAAGTTTTAAGGGTTTCGACGTCGGCGATAACTGCAACTGGCTGTTGAAACGCACCGGCTCGATTCTTTCCAGTGGAGAGATTAACGCCGACCTTGCCGCCGATGGAGGCATCGATTTGCGCGACTAACGTGGTCGGAATCTGCACCAGAGAAATACCGCGCAAGTAGATAGCGGCTGCAAATCCGGCTACGTCTCCGGTTACTCCGCCACCCAAAGCAACCACTCCGTCCGTTCGTTCAATGCCATGGTCATTCAAAAATTGTATTGCTGTTTCGGCGGTCGCGAGTGATTTGTAACGTTCGCCGTCCCCCATCAGCCAGCATGACACCTGGAACCCGCTGGCTTCAAGGCTTTCAGTTACGACCGGACCATAAAGATTGAAAACTTTTTTGTTTGAGATAAGCGCGAGACGTCGTGTTTGACGTCCAAGGCTACGACGGACTTTTCCTCCGGAAGCGGAAAGAATCCCCTGGCCGATCACGATTTCGTAGTTGCAGGATCGTGCCGGGATGCTAACTTGCAATCGTTGCAATGCCTGACTCCTGTTTGCTTATAGTCGCGATGGATTAACCAGCGCTACCTGGGAGTGCGCATTCTAGCACGCAGTTTTTTTGAAATTTGTTTTGGAAGGCCCGATCAAAAAGCGAATGGGCGCGACAAACGTGGGAGTACGTCGCGCCCATCCATATTCGTGGTCACTGTCCTCACCCCAGCAACCACTTGAGACGGAGGATTCACCAACCGTCTCTCTTGCCCCACAATATACATCGCAACGCGCATGCCGCGCAAGAATGTTTTTGTGAGCAAAGAGCGAGCTGTTGATTTGCAGAGACTCTTGATAATTCTTAGGAAAATGGTCAAAAACCCGACTTTGTCTTTGCCCGTTGATGATGTAATTCTTGCAGGGTTTGCGAGTAAAATTTCTATGATCGAGCGGGGTAAAGTTAGCCCAACGTTTGTTCAATAACAGCCGCCAGCCGTTGCGCAAAATTTTCAATTAGCGACTGGCTCGGGCCTTCAATCATCACTCGTGCCAGTGGTTCAGTGCCGGAGTAGCGCAACAGCAAGCGACCGTGCGAACCGAGCTCGTTTTCAATCTCGCGGCTGACTTCGTGAATGGAAGGAACCTCATCAAACGGTCGTTTTTGTTTCACCTTTACGTTGATGAGTATTTGTGGGAACACCTGAAGCCCATGGGTCGATTGCTGCAAAGATTCTTGTTCTTCCACAATCACCCGCAACATGCAGAGCGTCGTAATCAGGCCATCGCCTGCCAAACTTAGTTTTGGCAGAATGATGTGGCCCGATTGTTCACCACCCAGAGTCGCTCCGCTTCGCAACAACTCGTCCAAAACATATTTGTCGCCAACATCCGTGCGGACCAAACTCATACCACGCGATTTCAATGCCAGCTCAAGTCCAATATTGCTCATTACTGTAGCCACCACAGCTTGCTGGGCTAGTTCGCCGCGCGCCTGGAGATAGTTTGCCAGGACCCACAAACTGCCATCACCATTTACAAGTTGGCCTCGGGCATCAACAAAAAGCGAACGATCCGCGTCCCCGTCAAACGCTACGCCGAGATCGGCCTGCTGCTTGAGCACTTCGGCCTGTAGCTGCTCGGTATGAAGCGAGCCGCAGTTCAAATTTATGTTGCGACCATCCGGTGTGTTGTTGATGGCGATAACAACCGCACCAAGTCTTTCGAGTAGAGCCGGCGCCAGCGCCGAAGCTGCGCCATTAGCGCAATCAACTACAAGTTTGATTCCGGTGAGCGAAAGACCACGACCAATTTCGTTCGCGAGATAGTCGAGATAACGCGATTGCAACGACTCGGCTTCAATCCCAACTGCGGGGTTAGGTGTTGACCTGGCTTCCCCACGGGCGTCTACCTGCCGCGTTTCGGTTTTAGAAAAAATATCTTTCTCGATCAGCCGTTCGGTCTCTTCATCAAGCTTTCTGCCTTGCTGGGCAAATATTTTCAGGCCGTTGTCCTGGTAGGGATTGTGTGATGCGCTGATCACTACACCGGCGTCGGCCGAAAGGGAACGCGCCAGATAAGCAACACCGGGCGTCGTGATCACGCCACCAGATTTCAAGTCAGCCCCTGCCGCTGTAGCGCCGCGAGCGAGTGCCTGTTCCAGCCACGGCCCAGACTCACGCGTGTCGCGTCCGACGACAATCAAGGGTGTGCGGCCGAGTTTTTCTCGCAGATGATTCGCGAGCGATGCACCAACAATCTCGACTGTGGCGGCATCGAGTGGAAACTCTCCGGCTTCGCCGCGCATGCCATCAGTGCCGAATAGTTTCTTCATCAGCTGTTGAGCGAAAGGTTGATTAGGACTTAATTAATGATGAGTGGTCGCAGCGCGCTGGGCCATGCAAGGTCATCTGTTGCAGTGGCGAAGGTGAGATGAGCGTCACCGCGTTTTTTCTCGACGATTTCCACATGGATATCGACTGTCGGATCCAGCACGTCGATCCTCGGGTCAGGAATATTTATCGCTACGTTCGACAGATTGAAGCTCTCCTTCTTCCCGTCCAGCCAAACTGTTTCGGTCGCCGCCTTATGTAGAGCGTTAATGCGATCTGCCGGCCCACGCAGCCGAACTTTGGCGGGATTCGCCGTGAAGCTGCCGAGTTCGAAACCTTCCGGCAGCGTCCCCTCAAATTTAACCTCTACGTCAAGCTGCATCTCGACTCTTGGCTCAAGCCGGATTGGCAGTGTTGCCGGATGAAATCCTTGGAGGGTAATGCCCTCGGGCAAGTCGATTTGCACGCGATCGCTCGACAGGCGCACGATTCGTTCGCCCGGTTTCTGATCGCTGATGTCTACCGTCGCTACTAGATCGTGTGGACCGATGCGATCCAGTTTGGAATGACTGCCCGTCAGCACAACTTCAATCGTCGATGGCAGTTCGTTGCTGATTTCCAAACCCTCGGGTCTCAGAAAGTTTAATTGCACTCCTGGAACGCGCAGCGTGACGGGCTTGTTCTGGCCAGTCACCGCCAGCCAAAGCGCCAGCGTGATCACGAGCGCCAATAGCTTCAGTCCCCAGTCTTCAAGAAACACCTTGTGCAAGCCGCGCTCAAAGGCCGACAGCGCTCTGGGCATCGGAGTTACTTCTGCTTCGTCGTCAATGTCTTGAAAAGGCATAACTAAATTCGGATTGCGAAGGTTCGGGTCATGAATCCGCCGGAAAGCGATCAAACTGAGGCAATTTCTTCAGTTTCGGCTTCTGCGTTTGCAGATTTGTCTTGCTCTCGTTCCTTCTCGCGTTTCGGCGAAATGTCGAGCGCTTGCGAAATGGCGGCGCGCAGTTTTGGCGCATCCAAACCGCGCTTGATTTCGCCGCGCTGCACTATCGAAATCAGACCTGACTCTTCTGAAACCACTACGGCCACGGCATCCGTGTCTTCGGTGACCCCGAGCGCAGCGCGATGACGCGTGCCCAGTTCGCGCGAAAGACGCGGATTAAGTGTTAGCGGCAAAAAGCATGAAGCCGCCGCCACCCGATGACGACGCACAATCACGGCGCCATCATGCAGCGGAGATTCGGTATTGAATATACTGATCAGCAGATCGTAACTAAGTTCGGCGTCGAGCTTGACGCCGCCATCAATGATGTTCTTCAGCCCTACATTGCGCTCGATTATGATCAGTGCGCCCGTCTTAGTGGAAGACAAGGTCGTGGCGGCGAGAATAACTTCATCGTAAGCACCTTCACCAAACTGTCCCAGATGCCTTTGCGTGAAGGGCATGCGAAAACGATTGCCAAAAGAAATCAGCGCCTGTCGGATTTCCGCCTGGAAAAGCACGATGATGGCGACGCCGATGTAAAGCAAGGCACCGCGCAGTACAAATTCCAGGGTTGCGAGATCTTCTTTAATGGCGAGCCAGTAGAGGAGGGCGAAAGCGCCAATGGCGGCGGCCATCGGGGCGGCGCGAGTCCCACGAACGAGCTTCAAAACTGCATACACAAGCAAGAAGACAAGCACGATGTCCGCGATGTTGCGCGGCTCACCAAGTCTTCTCAGGTACTCCGTGTATGGCAGTAGTAAAAGCATCAGATGGTTTAGAACTCCGGATTTGATTTTTGCGATTCAGCAGCGACAATTTAGTTTCACCAAACCCGGAATCAGAAAAACTCCTACTCGATCTTCAGCCGACATGCTCTGGGATAAGTTCCTGGTGGGCGCTGTGACTCTTGCGCGCAGTCTCCAGAAAAATCATCTCCACTTTCGGCTCTGCCTTTCTGATTATCTGCTCTATCTCTTCGATGGTCCGTTCTATCTCGCTAGTTACCAGATCGTCGCGCAGATTCACATGCGCGTTGATTAAGATCTGTTTGGGAGCCAGATGCATCGTCAGGATCTCAATCACCTTTACTACGTTTGGATGACTCTCAATGGCTTCCCTAATCCTTTGAACAGTTTTCGCGCTGGCTGCTTCGCCTAACAGCAAAGCGCGAGATGTGCGGGCCAATGCAAAAGCTACAATTGCGAGCACGACGCCGATCAGAATTGAAGCGAGTCCGTCCCAATATGAACCCGAACCTGGCCCTGCGTGATGCTCGGTCAGATACAGTCCCGTCGCCGCAATCAAGAGGCCGAGCAGCGCCGCAGAATCTTCAAACAACACAGTCTTGGCTGTTGGGTCTTTCGACTCGCGCAAATATTGAAAAAATGAAAAGCCTTCCGCACGCGCTTCTTTCAACTCCTGATAGATAGCCAGACTGATCGACGCCGATTCCAACAAGAATGAAAGTCCCAGCACCAGGTACGCCCAAAACAGATTCTCGGGAGCGTGCGGGTGTTGCAGTTTCACCACGCCCTCATAGACTGCGTAAGTCGAGCCCACCCCAAAAATAAAAATAGCTGCGATGAACGACCAGAAAAAGCGCTCCCTGCCATAGCCAAAAGGATGTTTCTTTGAAGCCGGCCGCTGGTAAAAGCGCAAACCGAGCAACAGAAAAATCTGATTGGTCGTGTCGGCGACGGAATGTAGCGCTTCGGCCATCATGCCCGACGAGCCAGTGACGAACGCCGCTGCGAGCTTCAGTACTGCAATCAGCGCATTTGCAAAGAGCGCCCCGACTACTGCCAGCATCAATGAATCCTTCAGCCAGGAAATACCCTAGTTATGAATTGAAGCCCGTTGGATTATGGCGAAAAACGAGAGGCGTGGCAATGGTGTTTCGGTTACGAATTCGTGCCAGTTAGAGGAGGCGACGTTATTGATGTGATTAAGAGACGAGGAGCGGCCGAGAGACAATCGCTAACTACGAACGCCTGGTGCTTTTACGAGACTTTTTCCCGAGCGCTTCGTAATCTTTCCGCTTTGCAGAAAACCGATAAGCTCGCCCTGGGTGTTTACCACCACCAATGAACCGGTTCCGTTGTCTTTCATCAACGCTTTCGCAGACTCCAGCGTCAATGAAGCGTCAACAAATAACTGCGGGTTAATGGTTCGCATAACATTTTTCACTTGCGTCGCATGCCACTTTTCACGCGGCAGAGACTTTAGATCTTCAAGCGCCAGAATTCCGTGTGCGCGACCGTTTACTGCTACTGGAAAACTAGTCTGTCGATGCAGCGGCAGAACGTCGTCTATCAGTTTGGTAATAGTCATTGCCGGATCGAGCGCGATCGAGGGCGACATAACATCGCCGGCGGTTAGCAGTCGCGTGTTCTGCGCGCCCTTAACTACCTTCGCAGCGGTATCGAGCAGAAACAGGCCGACGAGAATGGACCACCCGCCCATGAAGTAAGGTTGCGAAGGTCGCCAGCTCGGCGCAATCATGATGTATACACCAAACAAAATCAGCGTGCCGCCGATTAGAATCCCGCAGATTCCCGCCATGCGCGTGGCCTCTTTGATGCTGCCGCTTTTGTGCCACAACAGCGCACGCAAGACGCGGCCACCATCCAGTGGGTAACCGGGAAAAAGATTGAAGACGGCTAACAGTAAATTCCCCCAGGCGATCAAAAAGAAAACTACAACCGTACCATTGTAGTTTCCCAGCGCCGCGATTTTAGTGCCTGCAAAAGCAAGCAGTGCGAAAACAAAACTTGCGGCTGGGCCAGCAACAGCGATGCGCAATTCCGAGCGCGGATTCTGCGGTTCAGTTTTCAGCCGGGCTAGACCGCCAAATGGATGCAATACGATCTCTTCGATCTCTATGTCTTCGGCTCGCGCCATCAACGCATGTGAAAGTTCGTGACCAAACACAGAAAGGAACAGACCGGCGGTCGTAATGAATCCGAGAATCCAGGCAGTAGCGGGAGCGAGCGGTGGCAAGCGAACGTTGCCAAGTTGAATAACGTGGCTTTGCAGGTTGCTGGCGATCAGCCAAATGCTCAGCGCAACCACTGCAAACCAGCGATAGTCGATGCGCACCGGAATGCCGTAGATGCGAGCTATGGTGATGCGGCGAGTGAATAACTGACCGAGCGGCATGGCAGGTCGGACGAAATCAAAATGCGCCGCTCGCCTTTTGCCAATCAACTTCCCACAAAACGACTGGCTGCTGGCGATTCTTGACGCTGATGGGTTCGCGAGGTTTTAGTTTGTATCTACTTCGTGCTGCTTTGGCGGTAGCATCGCTCACCAGAATCTCGCCGCCCTTCGCATTCGATTCCAAACGAGAGGCGGTGTTGACTGTATCTCCGATAGCAGTGTATTCGGAGCGACGTTCAGAACCGATATAGCCGACCGTCACCTCGCCGGTATGCAAACCAATGCCGACGCCGATTTCCAACAAACCTTCCTGACGCAGTTCCATGTTGATACCGAGAATGCGGCGTTGCATCGCGACCGCCGCGTTCAAAGCATTGGAAGCATCTTCGGGAGTTGCGGTCGGTGCGCCAAAGAGTGCCATTAAGCCGTCGCCAAGGTATTTATCGAGCGTGCCGCCGTGCGCAAAGATGATGTCGGTCATGGCGGAGAAATAACGGTTGAGCAAGCTGACAATTTTTTCCGGCGGCGCGTGTTCCGAGATGCGCGTGAAGCCGCGAATGTCGGCAAACAGAATCGTGATCGTTTGATTGACGCCGCCGAGTTTGAACGACTCGGGGTTCTCAAGCATCTGCTTCACTACATACTCGGGCAGGAACCGGCTGTAGTTTGCGCGTGCGACTTCTTCGCGGGCCAGGCGCTCGTGCGCTCGTGCATTCTCGACCGCGATCGCAGTCTGCGCTGCGACCGCACTGATCAACTCGAGATCGTCAGGCTTGAACGCCGCAAAAGGATCGAGGCGATCTGCATAGATGGCGCCATGAACGCGCGACTCTCCTACCAGCGGCGCGCAGATGGTGGAACGAACGCCCTGGGAAACGATCGAATCGACGCCGGCGAATTGTTCGTCGGACGCCGCGTCCTGCGAAAGCAAAGCCACGCGATCCTTCATTACTTTACGCGTGATGGTGCGGCCAATTGTCAGTTTGCGTGCGTGGTTATTCAAACTCTCATCCCGCGCGCGCATCGCTATCGGGTTTAGTACCACGTCTTCGGGGTTTTCCTTGCCGTTGCCTTCGGCCAGCAGTGCAACCACGCGATCCGCGGGCGTGGAGCGAAAGATGATGTCCGTCGCTTTGGCAAAGATCGTTTCCAGATCGAAAACTGAGCCAAGTGTTTTGCTCATCTCGTAAAGCGCGCTGAGAATGTTTGCCTTTCTTTGCAATGCCTCAAGCACTTTGTCTCTGGCGGGCGAGGTTGTTGCCAGCGAAGCTGGAGGGACGTCCGCCTTCCCATGCAGCACGGTTGTCATAACGTCGTTGGCAGAGATTAGCAGTTGCGTGTGCCCGAGTGGCTTATCGTCATAACGCACGTCCGTAGTTCGTTCTTCTGCCGGTTGTTCAAAACGCAGAGTGCTGGCGCCGATGGTTACGCGATCCCCGTTTCTTAATTCATAATCGAGATGAGGCCCACCATTAACGAAAACTTTATTTGCGCTGCGGCGCAACTGTCCGTTGATGACGGCGCCGTCGACAAGCGTAAACGAACCGTCTTCGCCTGATTTTATGTGGGCGTGATAACGCGACGCGCGCGGGTCATCCAGCACGATGGTGTTGTCAGGCGCGCGCCCGATCGAACAGACGGATAGCGGCACAAAATCGTATTGCCACTGTCTGCCACTTGCGTCGGTAATCTTTAGGAAGGCCATGACGTATGAAAGCGAAAGCCCGGGAAGAAACTGTGTACGAACCTGGCCGAGCGATGACTGCGGCGACAATCAATAAGTACCGGTTCGGCACTCGATCCTAGCAGTATGATCTGTAAAGTGACAACTGCATATGTTTTGGTAGCAGACATAGGCGGTCTGGTTTCGGGTCCACCGACGCCTATGGCAATTACCGAATCGCTAATGTGCGCTTGCGAGTGCGGCGGAAGCTGTGAAATTTCTGGTTGAATTGAAGCCTTGCCAAAACGTGACTGATTACGAGTTGCCGGTCTCCTCGCATCGCAGGAAAATTAGCGGCAGAGGTTTGCTCCGCTTTTCACTTGTGGGGTTGTCAGTGTAAAGCTTGACGCTAAGCAAGACCGCTTGTTAGACTCAAACCACTTACCAAATAGGGCCCGGCGCTTTACTGCGTCGCTCGGATTTCCCCCAGACCCGCGCGTGTGGCGCAGTCTGATTTTTCTAAATCAATGGAGGTGTTGCGGTGGGCTTCAAAGTCGGCCAGAAAGTCGTTTATCCAAACCACGGAATCGGAACCATCGAGCAGATCGAACAGAAGCAAATAGGCGCCAGCACACTTCCTTTCTACACGCTGCGGCTTGCGGCCAACAATTCCCTGGTGCTGGTTCCTGTTTCAAACGCTTCCGAAGTCGGTTTGCGCTCGCCGATTTCTTCCGGCGAATGCGAAATGCTTTTCAAAATCCTGGCGGATGATTTCTCTTTTCCCGCCAACGACTGGAAAGATCGCTTCAAAGAATTCTCAGAGAAGATGAGAACAGGCGACGTCTTTGAAGCCGCTGATGTGCTGAAGCACCTGACCTACCTCAACCACCTGAAGCCACTTTCATTTCGCGAACAACGCATGCTCGAGCGCTCACGCTATCTGGTGATTTCCGAGTTGGCCGCGGTTTGCCGCCAACCGGAATGCAATATCGAACCGCGTGTTGAAGAGGCGCTGGCGCGTGCCTGTGCGAAACATGATCGGCGGCCAGCGCGCGCCCGCGCTGCTGGTGCTTCCGCCGGCCACTAAATAGCGCCTATTGTTCAAAATCCTTTTCAGCCCAATAAAATCGGGCCTTTGTTGAATTCGTCTGAGAACGATCTCAACTCGTGGTGATACCGCCCCTGGCTCACATGGTATACTTCTGCTATCGAATCAGCTCCGCCTTTATCAATGGACGAACCTGGCAGTAATCTCTCCTGTATTTTTCAGCGGAAAGTTTTACCACCCGCGCCGCTTTTATGATGGTGTTTCTAAAACTGATCGGCGTCGCAATTCTGGTTGCGACGAATGGCTTCTTTGTGGCTTCTGAATTTGCGCTGGTCTCGGTGCGGCGCGCGCGTATCGAAGCTCGCGTGGCGGCGGGCAGCAAAAACGCCAGAGCAGCGCTGCGCTTGCTGGACAACCCTACAACTTTTATTTCCGCGGTGCAGTTGGGAATCACGCTTGCTTCATTAGCGCTGGGCTGGATTGGCGAACCAACCATTGCTGAGTTACTTCATCCGTTGGCCGCGAGTATTGCTTCTGTGGGACGCGCGGGCTATGTGGCCCACATCATGGCAATCGTGATTGCTTTCAGCATTATCAGCTTCCTGCATATTGTGCTCGGGGAATTGATGCCCAAGATGATTGCGTTGGAACGTGCCGAGCGCGTGGCCATGTTTACCGCCGGTCCGTTGGAGCTCTTCGCGCGGGTCTTTCGCGCACCGCTTTGGTTGTTCAATGCCGCCGGCACTAAGCTGGGCCGATTGATTGGTCTCCGGTCAAGTTTGGATCACGCTTCGGTTTACACGGAAACAGAACTGCGGCAACTGGTCGACGTTGCGCGCGAGAGCGGCTACCTGCGCGCGGAAGAAAGACGTTTGATTCATCGCGTCTTCGAGTTTTCTGACACGCTGGTGCGCGAGGCGATGGTGCCGCGGACGGAGATGGCTGCCATTTCCAGCGAATGCTCGCTGGTGCAGATAACTAAAGCTTTCGATCAATATCGCTACTCGCGTCTGCCCGTTTATCGCGAATCGCTTGATGACGTGATCGGCTTTATTCACAGCAAAGACGTGATGCCTTACCTGCTCAGTCCGGAAAGGTTTCGCCTGGAAGATGTGCTGCAACCGCCCTTGTATGTGGTTGATACGGCGCGACTCGAAGATGTGCTCAGGCAAATGCAAAAAGCCAAAGCACATTTTGGTTTTGTCGTCGACGAGCACGGCGGGCTGGAGGGCATCATTACGCTTGAAGATTTGTTGGAAGAAATTGTGGGCGACATTTCTGACGAGCATGACGAAGAAGTCAACGAACAAATTACGCCGGCTGGAGAAGGGAAATACATCCTCGCGGGCGGCCTGGCAGTGCGCGATCTGAACCGGCGCCTGAAGTTGTCATTGCCGGAGTCGGAAGGCTACACAACCATTGCCGGTTTTTTGATGACCGAAGCTGGTCACGTGCTTAAGGTGGGCGAAAAAATTGAATACAACGGGCTTGTGTTTGAAATCGATCGCGTAGAGCGCCGGCGCGTGATCAGCGTGCGCCTTGAACTGCCTGCCGCCGAGCCCGAATCGTCAGCCCAAGCAACGGTTGAAGGGGCGCATGCCGCAGGTTAAGCGAACTACTCCGCGACACTTCGATTCCCCGGCGACGTGATGGTAGAGTTGGGCGCACTCAACTTTTCATGCGGGTGCTGTTTGTTGATTTTTATGGATTGGGCCAAACCAAATGAGCTGGATTGAAGAAATCAAGGCGCGCGAGATTTTAGACTCTCGTGGCAATCCCACGATCGAGGCGGAAGTCACTCTTGCCGGCGGTGAAGTTGGACGCGCGGCTGTACCGTCAGGCGCGTCCACCGGCGAACACGAAGCAGTTGAACTGCGCGACGGCGATGAGCAACGCTATGGCGGCAAAGGCGTGCTGAACGCGGTGCGCAATGTCAACGAGATCATCGCGCCCGAGATCGCCGGGCTCGACGCGTTGGATCAGGCGGAGGTTGATCGCGCGTTGATTGCGTTGGATGGAACGCCAACAAAGTCTAAGCTCGGCGCGAATGCAATCCTGGCAGTGTCGCTGGCCACCGCACGTGCTGCTGCAGCCTATCTTGAAGTTCCACTTTACAAATATCTTGGCGGGCCAAACGCGCGAACGTTGCCGGTGCCGATGATGAACATCATAAACGGCGGTGCGCACGCGGATAACAACGTCGACTTCCAGGAATTCATGATCGTGCCGGTAGGCGCCGAGAGTTTCACTGAAAGCCTGCGCATTGGCGTCGAAATTTTTCATACGCTGAAGAGCGTCTTGAAGAAGAAAGGCTATGCGACCAGCGTTGGCGACGAAGGCGGCTTTGCTCCAAATCTTCGTTCAAACGAAGAAGCCATCGAGACAATTCTTGAAGCGATCGCGCAAGCGGGCTACACCGCGGGCAAGGATTGCTTGCTGGCACTCGATCCCGCGGCCAGTGAGTTTTACGATGCCAGTGCTTACGTTTTTAAGAAGAGCGACAAACGAAAGTTGTCGAGCGCTGAGATGGTCGCCTTTTGGGACGACTGGAGCCGCAAGTATCCGATCATTTCCATTGAAGACGGTATGGCGGAAAACGATTGGGATGGCTGGAAAGCTTTGACCGACCAACTAGGCCCGCACGTACAACTTGTCGGCGACGACTTGTTCGTCACTAACACTCAATTCTTGCGCAAGGGGATTGAGCTCGGTGTGGCCAACTCAATTCTGATCAAAGTGAACCAAATCGGCACGTTAACTGAAACACTTGATTGTATCGAGTTGGCTAAAACGAATGGCCGCACCGCAGTTATTTCGCACCGCTCAGGCGAAACGGAAGATCCCTTCATTGCCGATCTCGCGGTGGCGACCAACGCCGGACAAATTAAGACTGGTTCGCTCTCGCGCACCGATCGCATTGCCAAATACAACCAACTGCTTCGCATCGAAGAGGACCTGCATGGAGCGGCACGCTTCCCCGGCCGTTCCGCTTTTCAGGTTCAAGCAAACCATGAATTTAGCAGACGTCAGGCATCTGTTTGATTACACCGAGTGGGCTAACGGACTGTCGCTTGATGCTGCCGCGAAGCTTTCCGACGAAGATCTGCGCCGCAACGTTAACATCAGTCACGCCTCAATCTTTGGAACGCTCCTGCACATGGCCGGCGCCGAATGGATTTGGCTGGAACGATGGTACGGCAGATCACCGGCTGGTAAAGAAGCCTGGTCGCTTTGGAAAACAGATTCCTGTCCGGACCTCACAACGTTGGCTGAGCGGTGGCGCGAACTCGTCGAACGACGTGCTGCTTTTATCAGCGAACTCGATGAAGCGCGACTGAGCGCTGAGCTTCCCTTTATTCTTCTCAGTGGCGATCCCAATTCAATGCGGCTGGTAGATCAGATGCAGCATGTCGCTAACCACGCGACGCTGCATCGTGGCCAGGTGGTTGGCATGATTCGCCAACTTGGCATCGCACCCCCGTCGACTGACTTGATCTTTTACCTGCGGCGCGAAATACCTGCATAACAATCCACTCCGAAAACGATGAGCGAATCCTGGGAGCGCGGCGAGTATCTAATCACCACCGATCCTTCGCGCCTTGACGTCGTTCTAATTCACAATTTTCTGTCAAACGAGTCGTACTGGGCAGTTGGTCGAAGCGTTGAAGTTGTGAAACGCTCGCTGGATAACTCACTCTGTTTCGGCATCTACAGAAAAACTGAGCAGGTTGGCTTTGCCCGCGTCGTTACAGACTTTTCGACGTTCGCATGGCTCGCCGATGTGTTTGTAGTTTCAGAACATCGTGGGCGCGGTTTGGCGAAATGGTTAATGGAAGTGATACTGGCGCATCCCGACTTGCTGGGGTTTCGCCGCTGGGTGCTGGCGACAAAAGATGCGCAAAGTTTGTATGCGCTATTCGGTTTCATTCCGCTTCACCGGCCTGAGCGTTGGATGGAACGGCCCGATCCGAGCATGCGAGAGAGTCCGGATTACTGGAAACCTGATAACTGAAACCATGGAGCTATCATTTGAATAAGAAGGGTCCACTGGCGCTCATCATACTTGACGGTTTTGGCTATCGCGCGGAACGCGAAGGCAATGCAATCGCGCTCGCCGAGATGGCGCATTACCGTGCGCTGAGCGAAAGTTATCCGCACACGCTGATTCAAGCATCAGGAGAATGTGTTGGCTTGCCAAAGGGCGTAATGGGAAATTCAAACGTAGGACATCTTTGTCTCGGCGCGGGCCGCGTCTTACGCACGGACGTCGAACGTATCAATCACGAAATCACAAGCGGCGAGTTTTTTCATAACCCGGCACTGAACGCCGCGATCGACAATGCAGTGAAACATGACCGCGCTTTGCACCTGATGGGTCTGCTGTCTGATGGGCTGGTTCACTCTTCACAAGAACATGCCTACGAACTTTTGCGTTTGGCGAAAGAACGCGAGGTGCGGCGGCTCTTCGTTCATTGCTTTTTGGACGGGCGGGATACGCCGCCGTCCTCGGCCGAAAAATACGTAGCCGCGATGCAGGGAAAACTTGAAAAGATTGGCGTCGGCGAGATTGCGACGGTGGTCGGGCGCTATTACGCGATGGACCGCGATAAGCGTTGGGAACGCACCGAGCGCGCTTTTAATTTGCTGGTGAATGGGGACGGTCAGCCTACGGCGGATCCATTAGCTGCGATCAGACAGTCTTATGAACTCGGGATCACAGACGAGTTTGTCGAGCCGATAGTTGTAACGCGTGAAAACGGTGAACCAGTCGCCACGATTCAAGACGGAGACTCCGTTATCTTCTTCAATTTTCGCGCGGATCGCGCGCGACAGATTACGAGCGCGCTGGCCGTTCCCGGATTTGATGCGTTTCCTGTTAACAATCGTCCGCAGGTGCATTTCGTGTGTTTCACAGTTTATGACAAGACTTATCCCTTGCCGGTTGCATTCCCGCCGGATCAACCCGTCAATATTCTTGCCGACCTGTTTGCGCGTTTGGGCGTTCGCAACTATCGCATGGCCGAAACGGAAAAATATGCGCACGTCACTTACTTCTTCAATGGCGGCAGTGAGCGCGAGTTTCCTTACGAGAAGCGATTGCTTGTCCCATCACCGAAAATCGCGACCTACGATCTGGCGCCCGAAATGTCGGCGTTCAAAATCACTGACAAACTGCTAGGCGCGATTGCCGAAGGCGAAACCGACGTATTCATCGTGAATTTTGCCAATCCCGACATGCTGGGCCATACAGGCATGCTCGATAAGACGATTGAGGCGTGCCAGTATGTCGACACCTGCCTGGGCAAGATTACAAAAGCCATCCAATTGCAGCGCGGCATCACCCTGATAACTGCCGATCATGGTAACGCTGAATTGATGATCGATCCGAGAACAGGAGGCCCGCACACAGCGCACACCAGCAATCCCGTTCCATTTCATCTCATCGATGAAGAATCGAAAGGCGTGAAACTACGCGAAGAAGGCGCACTCGAGGATGTGGCGCCAACGATGCTGGCTCTGCTGGGAGCGGAGAAGCCGCCGGAGATGACAGGACGCGATCTGCGCGAGTCTTAGCACGCGGCACTAATTGGAGTACGGCATTTTGTTTGGAATCGGCGTTTTGTTTGGAGTACGACGGCCTGGCGCCGCTTTGGCCCACTGCAGGGTAGCGCGCCAATTTCCCGAGCAGCCTTCAACCAATTAAGATGGAGGTGACCTGCGTCAGGGCCAAAGCGCCGCCAGGCCGGCGCACTCCAAAAGCCGAGGGTGCTTTCGTAGTAGTTTAAGAAGTGTTTGATCCGCGCAACATTCTGATTATCGATTTTGGTCAGCTCGGCGACGTCGTGTTGAGCCTGCCTGCCTTGCAGGCGATCCGGAAACGATTCCCAACTGCCCGTATCACTGTCGCCGTGGGAAAGCCCGGCGCCGAAATTGTTGACCTGTCCGGTTATGCGAACGAGACGTTGGTTGTTGACCGCGTCGGACTGCGCGACGGCTTCAAACCCCTTTCGGTCGCTCGTGTTTTCGGTCTGGTTAAAGACGTTAGGCGACGAAAGTTTGATTTCGTCATCGATCTTCACAGTCTCTCGGAAACAAATCTGCTCGGCTTTCTCTCCGGTGCACCTAAGCGACTCTACGCGCGCCGTCCGGGGAGATCTTTGGATTACCTCGCAAACTTTCGGCCGGCCCCGCCCGTCGAAACTGATCATCGCCAACGCCACCTGATCGATCGCTATCTTGATGTCCTGATTCCGTTGGAAGTGAAAACTGCGGAACGCTTTCCTAAACTGAAAACGAGACCCGGCGACGACGCAACGATTGAGCGCATCTTAAGGAAAGCAAAGGCAGACGCAGGCGTGCCGCTCATTGGCTTGTTCCCCGGTGCGGGCCATTCCAGTCGTCGCTGGCCTTTGGAGCAATTTACTGAACTGGCGGATTACTTGATCAGGAACGATCAGGTGAAAGTCCTGGTTTTTCTCGGTCCCGAAGAGCAACCATTCGTTAAAGACATGCGCAAGCAGTTTCCCCCGTCAACAGTGCTGCTGGATCAACTTACATTGCCGCAGCTCGCCGCCGCCGCTACACGCCTGGCCGCATTCGTGTCAAACGACACTGGTCCCATGCACATTGCCTCTGCGGTGGGAACGCCGGTCGTATTACTGTTAGACAAACGGGCCCCCGCAAGTTATCTGCCCCAGGGTGATCACCATCGCGTAATCTATAACAACATCATCAGCGATATTTCTGTCGATGAAGTTTACGTCGCCACCCGATCGATTCTTGCTTCGGGCCGGACGAGTGCTCTTTTTGCGCGTTAATTTTCCCAAGCCCCTGTCCGTAATTCGTTAGTTAGCCCGAGAAAACAATGAATCGTATTTCAACAAACCAGACACTCCTGGCAAAGAGTCTCTTCGGCCTTCTCGTCGCAATAACACTAATGCTGCTTGCGCGGCCGATGATGACCGGGGCCAAAGATGCAAACAAAAAGCCGTCAAAGACTGCTTCAGTTTCCGAAGCGAAATCCAGTGTTGGTGCGTCAGGCGAATTGACCCAGCAGATTAACAGCACGATCGAAAATAGCGAGTTTGCCTATGCGCGCTGGGGCATCTGCGTGATCTCTCTTACGGATGGGGCAGTAGTTTATCAGCGCGATGCAGATAAGCTTTTTACGCCGGCATCAAACATGAAAATCTACACCACCGGCGTGG
>WNFS01000722.1_pt1 | contig 24112 bp, 14 predicted proteins | sample 5400141 | NCBI WGS metagenome assembly WNFS01 (sample SAMN13153358, study PRJNA577476) | soil metagenome | isolation source: 60 cm saprolite under Madrone tree | place: USA:California | collected 2016-06-14
CTAGGGGTTCGCCACCCACCAACCTTCGTGTTTTTTGACGCAGAGTGTGGAGACGATTGAAAATGCTTGATTTCTGTGAGTACAAGAAACTGCCAGAGAGTGTCGAAGAGTGTGCAAAGAAATGGGATAGATTGAAGAGTTCGAAAGCACCGCTCAAGTCGGGATCTTCGATGGAAAGCCCCTAATGTGAAGAAGGTGGAGGGCAGGGGACCGCCATCAGGGTTGGATGGGTGGAGGCGAGCCCGACATCTTCTCCAGGAGATCGTCGTCCGCCTTCTTGTGGAGTTCGCGAACTTTGGAGAATTCCTGCTGGGCGGCCGCCGTGTTGCCCATGGCTTGAAACAATCGCCCCAGTTGAAAGTGTGTGTCGGGCTGCGCGGGATCCAGTTTCACGGCTCGTTGGAGCGCCGCGAGTGCATCCTTATAATGCTTCTGCTCCCTATAGATAGCTCCCAAGTCAGCATAGGCGATGCGCATGTCGTCCTTCAGTTGGACGGCTTTCTTCAGCAGAGTAACGGCTCTCTCCAAATCGTTTCTTTTCAATTCGATGTCGCCAAGATAGGCCAGCGCCTGGGCATGCTCAGGATCGACCGATAACGCGCTCTCGAACGCGGGTTTTGCGTCATCATACTGAAGCAGCTTCCAGTACAGATAGCCGAGTCCAAAATTTACGTTTGCTTCTGCTGGCGCAGCCTTCCGGGCAGCCTGGAACTCTACGATTGCTTCGGGAGTTCTACCCAGACCGTCCAGAGCCTCTCCCGTCAGCACATGAGCAGCGGCGGAATCGGGATTCTGTTCGAGGATTTGGTGGAACTGGTCCAAGGCGCAGGAATATTTCTTCGCCCACAAGCAGCTCTGTGCCAACACCTGACGCAGCTCGGTATTTGCCGGATCAGAATTCGCTGCCAATTCGAGATGCTTCGATGCCTCGGCAAACCGCTTCGTTCCGTAGTAGCTCAAGCCCAGCAGAGTACGCGCCTGCATGTTATTGGGATCCACCGCTAAAGCAGTGCGGAGCGGAGCCACGGCTGCCTCGAATCGCCCCTGCTTGAACTCCGCCAAGCCCAGATTCAACTGAACTCCCGGCAGTTTTGGATTCAGGGCGAGAGCCTTTTTATAAGCTGAAGCCGCCTCCGGATACTTCTGTTCCTTGGAAAGGACCACTCCCAGACTCGCAAATGCCCCGGCGTCGCGGGGATTTTGCTCCGTGACGGCTTGCCAAACCCGCGCCGCATGTTCGAGGTCTCCCTTTTGTTCGAGGGTCAGCGCCTCGGAGGGGCTGGGCGCTTGCGCGCCCGCATTCGCCGCCCAGAACAGCGCGAGGGCGAGCCGTCGACGTCTCCAGTCGGTCATAAGGGAATCACAGCCGAGTCATATGGTAACCCGACGCTGCTGGTCGGAGAACAATTAGTCGCGATTCCTGACCAGCCCCTGCGTGGAGTGCAGCACCGTGCGGCGGGATATGTCGCGCGAAAACGTTCGATGAAACGCTCGACCCTTACGCTGTGCTTCGAGGACACCCTCAGGATCCTTCCGCAATCGGATTGCGTCAGGATAAGACCGCGATCTCCTTGGCGCAAATAAAAGCTGCCTAGGAGTTGCAAGTGAGCGAGGTTGGAAGTTTCGCGGAACTTGCGCAAATAAAATGGGACAAAACAAATGCCCCGCTGGCACGGCGTACCAGCGGGGCAAGGTGCAATCCTCCAGCGTTGTTTCTAGAAGACGATCTTCATCCCGAGCTGGAAGATTCGAGGTTCGAAGGCAGAAGTGACCTGGCCAAATTTACTGTCGCCGAGGTTGGTGCTGACGTCATGGAATTGGGTGTGGTTCCACGTGTTAAAGCTTTCCGCGCGGAACTCCAGCCGACTGCCGCGTGTTTCGCTGAAGAGGAAGCTCTTGAAGAGCGACATGTTCCAGTTATCGCGGCCCGGTCCCCGCAGGGCGTTGTGGCCCAGCGTGCCGAAGGCACCGACTGCCGGAGCAGTAAACGCGGTCGTATCGAACCACTGGCCGACGGTGTGTGGATAAGCGACGCTGCCGGTCAGGTTTGGCCGGTTCGCGGCAGCAGGGAGGCCGTTGCCGCTCTGGTTGCCGCTGAGTCCGATGTTGATCGGCAGACCGGACGACATAGTCACGATTCCCGACACTTGCCATCCGCCTAGAGCGGTCTTCACCAGCCGGCTCTGGCTGCTCCGGAAAACCGGAATGTCGTAGATGAAGTTGAATGCCACGTTGTGCGTGCGGTCATAGCCTCCCGGCCCGACGTCGTATCGCCACCCTGCGTAGGGATTCGCAACGTTGCCCAGGTCGCCTCCGCCGTTGCCGGCAGTGGTCGGGTCGATGGTGCGCGACAGCGTGTAGTAGGCTCGCAGCTGAAGGTCACGGCCTACCTGCGAGTTGAGGTCAACCTGGAATGCGTTGTAATGCGAGTTAGCCTCGTTGGCGGTCAGCCGAATGGCATGGAAACCGGGATAAGTGAGGCCCGGCGCCAAGGTGTATTGGCCACCGCCGATGAGAGCTGGCAACGCGGTGGGATCCGGGAGATTGTATTGGCTACGGTCGTTCTGATGGCGGTTCTGGTTTCCCACGTAGGAAACGGAAAGAACAGACTTAGCATTCAGCGAGCGCTGTACGCCAACGCTGTACTGGTAGCTCGCGGGAAGCTTGTAATTGTCCACGGCAAGCCCAGTTAGGTCCGCGGGGTTAATCGGTCGGCTCGCTGCCGCACCGGTCGCCAGCAAGATGCCCGGGTCAGCCAATGTGACGCTGTTGTTAGTGACGCCCAAGCTAAACGGGATATTGGGGCCGGCGTCGTACATGTCGTTGCCCTGGATGCGCTCATACATGATGCCGAATCCGCCGCGGACGACAGTCTTGGCGTTGCCGCTCACATCGTAGGCAAATCCAAGTCGTGGGCCGAAGGCCGCCCAATGATTGTTCACCAGACCTTTGGGCACGCCGTTCTGGCCGGGGATGCCGATCCCGTTCAAGTACAGCTGAACGCCTGCCAGAATCGGATTTGGACTGGTCCCTAAGCCCGGGCTGAGGGGGCTAACCGTGCCATCCGGGAGCATGATGGCCCTTTTGGCTGGGTCGTAGAGCGAGGGATAGAAATTACCCATGCGGTTGTTCGCTTCGTACGTGTGTGGCACGCCGTCCCAGCGCAAGCCGAGGTTGAGGGTAAGCCGACGGTTCACGCGCCAGTTGTCCTGGACGTAGGCAGCCCAAGATACGTTGTTCCAGAAGCCTTTGTCTTGCACGGCGAGTTCTGAATAGCTCTTGGCAGTGCCGAGCAGAAAATCGGCAAGGTCATTTCCGGGCTTGGACTTGAGACCGGCAGGGGTGGTAAACGTCCCGTCAAAGTTAAAGGAACCCTGGGTGGTACCGAACAGGTCCTGGACTTTTTTGTAGATCGCCCAGCTCGCCCCGAACTTAAGCTGGTGCGCTCCCTTGGTCAGCGAAATGTCGTCGCGGATTTGGTAATCGTCCGCCTTGTTGCGCCACGGCCAACTGGAGATTTCGAAATGCGAGTTAATCCCTCCGTTCAAATCAATATTCGGGATGCGGCTCAGGTTGTTTGGCCCGGTGAATAGTCTTGAATTCGCGCTGACGTAGCCGGTGGGGAGCGCCAAGCTGGCCAAGCCAGAACCTGCAAAAGGAAGAATGTTGATGCGGTTGCCGTTGTAGTTGAACGCGGTCTCGTTGAGGAGTGTTGGACTGATGGTGTACGTCGCGTGGATTACGCCGCTAAAGGAGGGATTGCCAAATGTGTCGCCGACGGTCGGAACGTTGGCGCCGCTCCATTGGCTGATCCCGTAGTTCTGCGTGACCTGTTCCGCAACATAGTGGCCGAAAACGGAGAACTTGCTAGTGAAGTTGTGGTCAATTCGAGCGATCTCTTCCTTCAGATTCGTGGGAGAGTTGTTGCCACCGATAAATGTGGGATGTCCGTTAGCATCAACGGCATTACTCTTCGGGAAAATTCCTGCGCTGAGCAAAGCCGTCGCGTTCGGAGCGATCATGCAGGACGGAATCTTGTTGCCGGGGAACGGCGATCCTTGCGCGACTCCCGCGGGAGCAGCGCCACCCGGGCAATTGGCAAAGAGAACGCTCGGTGTAACTTGCGCGCTATTCGGAACATTGATCACCGTGGAGTTGGTGCTGAAATCACCGCCATATGAGGCAGGATCTGGAACCGTCTGGTTGGTGAGGCCACCATTGACATACCTGCGCCACTCCATGTTGTAGAAAAAGAAGGTTTTTGTCCTATTTGGATTGTACAGCTTGCCGAATGTGACCGGGCCGGCAACGTTGAAGCCGAACACATTCTGTCTCAGCTCAGCGACTTTTCGTGGAGGCGGGTTGAAGAAGTTGCGGGCGTCCAAGGCGTCGTTACGCACGAACTCCCACGCCGAACCATGGAGCTGGGTCGTCCCGGACTTGAGGACCATGGTCATGGTTCCCCCGGAGGACAGACCATAATCGGCGCTGTAGTTGGAAGTAAGTGCACGGAACTCTGCGATGGCGTCCAAGGATGGCGCAATGCTCATTCCGCCGGCACCGCCGCGATCGTCATCTTCGCCACCATCGAGCAAATAGATGTTGTGGTTTTGACGCATGCCGTTAAACTCCACGCCCGCATCTCCACCGACTGGTACGTTGGGAGCGGAGGCATTGATCTGACTCGACCCTCCCGGCGTCAGAGCAGCAAGCTGGTAAATGCCGCGGCCGTTCACAGAAAGCTGCGACAGTTGCTGGCCGGTGATGAGGTTGCTGGCCTCGCCAGAATCCGCTTGCACATGGACGACGTTGGCTTCGACGGTCACCGTTTCCTGTGCTGCGCCCAGCGCCATCTGGAAATCCACGCGCCTACGGTCGCCAACGTTCAGCACCAGGCCCTTCTCCTCGGCAACTTTGAATCCCGCAGCCTCGGCCTTAACGCTGTAGTGGCCAATGCGCAGATCGACCGCGACATACTGGCCCGAGTCGTTAGTGGTAATCGTGCGTGCCAGACTAGTCTCCGCATTTGTAATGGTAATCTTAACGTTGGCCATAACCGATCCCGATTGGTCGGTGACGGTCCCCACGACGGTGGCATCCTGGGCAGATGCGCGGAATGGCAAACCAGCCAGAAGCACAACAAGAATCAGCAGATAGCGCGGATTGGACGTCTTTCTTAAGGCAACCATATGCCTCCCCACACACTTCGACGTGAGAGATTGCATCCTTCACTCCTCTTGCATCATGACAAGGTTTCTCACTGCAAGCCGACCGTTAACGTTAACGGTTAGACTGCTTGTATTCTTTTCATCGATACTTGTCAAGCAGATTTTTGATCGTTGCTCGGGAAACGCCGCGGATTTCGCCCGGAGTGAAAGAAAAGCGAGGAATCGAGCACCGAGAGTTCTCGAAGCTAACGATGCTATACTTCGTGCGCTGCCCTCCTGACCAAAATATGATCACATGATCTCACCCCATCGAAAGCCGGGAAGCGCCTGGTATTTGGCGCTGGGTTTTGCCGGCACCCAGATCCTCTTGCTACTTGCGATTTTGCTCTCCGCGATTGGCGTACCCGGTCAACAGGCTTCCCATCCGAAGACCAAACAGGCGCCTCCCAGCATGGGTGTGGCCACCGGCGCTGCGCATGCCGCGATCAAGGATTCCCATTCCCGGCCAATCACGGCAGGCGGATTCGTGGACGATGCCCCGGTCGTCTTCAGCGACATAACCAAACAAGCCGGTCTCGAAAAGTTTTTGCATCGCTCTGGAAGTCCAGACAAGAAGACCATCTTAGAAACGGTTGGTTCGGGTGTGGCGCTGCTCGACTATGACAACGACGGATGGCTCGACATTTATCTCCTAAACGGCTCCACGATAGCGGCATTAAAAGGGAAGGAGACTGCGCCTCGTGCCATGCTATTCCACAACAACCATGACGGCACTTTTAGCGAGGTCACCGAAAAGGCCGGTGTTGCAAACCAACGTTGGGGATTTGGTGTGGCCGTGGGGGACTACGATAATGATGGTTGGCCGGACATCTACGTCGCCAACTACGGCAAGAACCGCCTATATCACAACAACCACGACGGCACTTTCACCGACGTCGCCGAGAAGGCCGGGGTAGCACTGGGGGGATGGTCGACCGGACCTACCTGGGGTGATTATGACCACGACGGGCTGCTCGATTTGTTTGTTCCCGGTTACCTGAAGTTTGATCTTGAACATCCACCGATCGCAGGACGGGGTCTGATTCCTGCGAATTTTTGCCAATTTCGAGGCATTGCCGTGATGTGTGGGCCGCGAGGTCTGCCGGGAGAGCCCGACCATCTATTCCATAACAATGGCGATGGTACTTTTACGGATGTGAGCGTCAAAGCGGGGGTGTCTGATCCCAGCGGCTACTACGGCTTGGCCGCTGTTTTTGTGGATGTGGATGATGACGGATGGGTGGACTTGGCAGTGGCCAACGATTCCGTACCCAATTATCTTTACCGCAATCGGCGCAACGGCGCATTTGAAGATATAAGTTATGCCTCCGGATTTGCCCTAAGCGAGGACGGGCGCGAGCAAGCGTCCATGGGTATCGCCGTCGGTGACTACAATCGCGACGGAAAAGTCGATCTTTTCACGACGACCTTTTCCGATGACTACAAGACCCTCTACCGGAATGACGGCGCGAACAATTTTAGCGATGTTACCTATCGGGTCGGTCTGGCTGGCCCAACCATCCCTTTTTTGGCTTGGGGAACTGGTTTCCTCGATTTTGACAATGACGGCTTGCTGGACATTTTCATCGTCAACGGTCACGTGTACCCGGAAGTAGACCGGCAAGATTGGGGAACAACCTGGGCGGAACGGCCACAGCTCTTCCGGAATCTTGACGGTTCCAGATTTGAAGAAGTGCCGCCAGCAACCGGCAGCGGTTTGGCCGATGTCATCAGCGGCCGCGGAGCAGCATTCGGAGATCTTTTCAATACTGGACAAATCGACGTGGTCATCAACAATATTGATTCAACGCCTACGCTCCTCGGCAATGTTGTCAAGAACGGTAATCATTGGCTGACCCTGAAACTTATCGGTGGTCCAAAGAGCCCGCGGGACGCAATCGGAGCGAAGGTCTTCCTTACTGCCGGGGGAGTCCGGCAGCGAGCAGAGGTAGTGAGTGGTGGAAGTTACAGTTCGAGTTCCGACCCTCGTGTGCACTTCGGATTGGGTTCGGCTACCAAGGTAGACAAAATAGAGATTCATTGGCCGAGCGGGACACGGCAGAAAGCGACCGTCCCCGGTGTCGATCGCATTGTGATTATTGAAGAAGGAAAAATTACGGCGGAAAGAATTTATGGTGACCGGCCTCCAAATCGTCGGGATTCGAGCAGCGCCCCTTCGACACAAGCCGTCTAGCCCCGGCGGTTCCTATTTTGCCGACGCCCTAAGACTGATGAGTCGAACATCTTGCGGTCCTGTTACTTTCGTTTTGCCAGCATTTCTCCTTTAGCTGATACCGTTCACGGCGCGCGCACCACCGGCGCTGCAGTTATCCAGAAGCAGGCATCGAGGCTATGCAACAAATATTGAAATCTCTTGACAACATGCAACATTCGTTGTATTCGCTTAGCCGATACTAGCGGTGATTATCCCTTCCATCAGATTTCTCTCATGGGTTTGTTCCTGACTAGAGCAGATCGAATTCGTCTCGCCAGTACGGTGCGGCCGTCCACCGAGCGCCGCCAAGGCCAGACTACGCTAGAAAGGCGCTTTGCAGCCGCAGGAGAAAATCTAAATGCCAGTCGGCGAAAACTCCTTCGATTGATCCTCGAAAATACGGGGGATACCTTTTTCCTGTCCTCGCGAGAATTGGCCAAACGCTACGAAGTAGACGCAGCAACCATCGTGCGAACCATCCAGGCTCTGGGGTACAAGAAATATGCGGAATTCACTGCCGATTTACGCGCGCATTTTGTAACCCAGATTACTCCCTACGCCGTCTTGAAAGCGGCATCGAAGGAGAAGCGCACGGTTGCAGACCGGATTCGCCACGCCATGGATATGGACTTGCGAAATCTACAAGCCCTACAGTCGTCGCTCAATGCGGAAAAAATTATCGCCCTGTCCAAGCAAGTGAAGCGTGCCCGCCGGATTCTAATTGTAGGAATCGACCTGGCCGCGGCGTTGAGCTGGCACTTGGCTTACGGCCTAATGACCCTGGGATTTGCCGCCGAGGCACCCGTCGGCAGCACCGGAAATGTCCAGAGAAGAGTAAGAACCCTGACGCGGGAGGACCTGCTCATTGCCATCAGCTTTGGCCAGTGCTTGCGCGACACGGTGGAGGCAGCGCTGCGCGCCAAGAAACTCGGGGTGCCAACGTTTGGCGTCACCGACAGCGAAACGACTCCCATTGCTCGCATTTGCGATGACAGCTGTATGGCGTCAGTCGCCAGCCCCTCCTTTGGCGGCTCCTACGTCGCTCCATTGAGTTTGCTGGGAACAATTCTGATCGCCTGCGCACATACACAGACCGCGCGTTCTCTGGAATTGTTGCGGCGGAGCGAATTGGAGGACCTCGCCGACCACCGCTGGTATCACGCATGAGGAAAGCGCAAGGTACTTGATCGCCTAGAGCATGTGGTTTTTCGTGGTTCGGGCCAAGGATTGACGTAGGAACAGTGACTATATATCTGGCAGAGACCGCCGTTGCCCGCGTACGTTGCAAAGGGTCGCTTCAAGTCTCGGTCAAATAATATTGACGGCGAATTTGGAATCCTGGCCAGAAGCGATGCGTTCATCTCCGTCATCGAACGCCCTATCTCGGTCTGCCAACACCTCCGGTACAGTTTGCCAAGACATTTTGCAAAGGTCTTGGAGCCCCACATGGCCAGCAACAGAATGCCGCGATGATATTTCTGTGAGGGCGAAACAGGCGAACCGCCAACTATCCAGCCGGCTCCAAGATGATGGGCGCGCTCCTCACCCACATCGAAAGCGACCTCACGGGAGGCCCTTGGCATGCGGCGCGCGGTAAGGATTTGTCATGGCGTCCAGAGCACTGGCTGGCGGATAGGAAAATTGCGGATGATTTCTTCTGTCCCAGGGTCAGCATTGAGACGGAGCCAGAGCTTGAGGTACTCCTCTTTTGAGAAAGCCAGACCAGCAAAGAGCAGGCTCGGTTGCCGCACGGGCCATTGATCGAAATACTGCACATCGGGAGCCAGGGGCCAACCCCTCTTGTCGGCGATGAAAGGAAACATATACTCGACCGCCTCTCTAACACCACGGCCGTCGGAGGTTTCAAACGCCCAAAGATTTTCAGCACGTGTGGAAACAATCTGACACACGGTGGTCATCGCATCAAGATTGAACAGGCTGTACGCGTACGGTTTGGTGCGCGCCAACTCCAGGGGAAAACTGCCATTCGGGGCGATCTGACTTGGCACCAGCGTAGCCATGAAGCGCTGCCGACAGAAGCTTGCTAGATCGGCATTCCCCGTATAACGCAAAAACTCGGCTACCTGCAAGACCCAGCAGGTAGCGTGATTGTTCTTCGCTTCGCGCTCTTCAATACCGTGCGATGAGGTTGTCATCCAATTCAGATACGCAGCGAACCAAGCTTTCACGTCATCACGCACATCATTCGCCAAAGATCGCGATCCCTCGAGTACCGCCGCAGCACGAGCGACCTCGACCAAATGGAGGGTATCGATGATTCCGATTCCCCGCCCGGTGGTCCGTCCGTGAATTGCTTGGGCAAACTCGAGATGTGGATTTATTCGGGTTGATTCATCAACGAACCAGGCACGCAGATGCCTTACAGCGTGAGCGGCGTAGTGTTCTGATCTGGTGATGAGCCACGCCGCGGAAAGTGCCGGCATCTGGACGCTCAGCCGGAGCAACGCGTGGCGATGCTGGATAAAATTGTCCGGATTTGAGAGGCCATCGCGCTGGATGTACGGGCCAGATGGATTTGCCGGGTCCGGCCACCAATAGTCACCCTCGGAAAAATAGTCGTGCTTGCCGCCGGCACTGCGAACAGCCGGGAAAGCCGTGATCGTGACCGGTGCTTCGCGCAGATAGCGCTTCGCGGCGCGAAGAATGCGCGTTCGATCAACCGCGGCTACATCGATCTCCGGGAGATGCAGGTCTTCCCTGGCTGGCAAGAGGAGCCTGCGCTTTGCCAGTAACGGCACAAACGCGCCGACCGCGGCCGCACAAAAGGTCCGGCGAGAAGGTCTTGGCCCGACGATGGCTTCTCCATCTCCATCATTCTCTATAGTCATGTGAAAAGAATCGATCATTCGCTCCAAGAATCTTGTCGCTCTCATTCACAGAGTTTCGAAGTCAGGCCAGACCTGCTGATTCTTGTCAAGTCCAATAGGCGATTCCGGAATTGGTCTTGCCAGAACACCCGTGCAGCGGTCCTGGCCAACAACCTTGTTCTCACTAAGAAAACGCGGCGCGTCTGATGGTGATAGAAAAAGGTGCCCAGAGATTACTCGATCGCGATCACCCTGGCAAAATCCCTTTGCGGAACGACTCGCGGTCCCCAATTGATGCCTAACGCGCAACATCCAACTGTTTGGTTGCTTCCTGCCCTCCCCTCCATTTTTGGGGGCATTGGAAGCGCGTTCCATCTCAACGGGAAATACTGTTCAATGTTTCCAGGCAGGGATAGGGTTTTTTCCGGTCTGGGCTATTTTTTCGACTTCATCCCGCCCTTAGATAAGTGTCGTAGCGTAAACCGGCCCGTTGGACACTGTTGCGCCTTCATCCCACCCGAGGGCGCGGTTAGTCCAAAAAAAACAATCGAAGATTCGACCGCCGAGGGGAAAGGTCATGAAAGTATCATCCGTGTGCCTGTTGCTTGCCGTAGTTGCACTATTGGGAGGATGCGGCGTCAAACCAGATCCCGTGAATCCACCTTCTGGAGTCATTGTGACGCCGGGCAGCGCTCAGGCCATCGACTTCGCGCAGAGCCTGAATCTTGATGCGTCGACTAGCAGCGGCAACTCGAGTAAAGGTGTCGCTTGGACGCTAAGTGGTGCAGGCTCCCTTTCGGGAGAGACGCCAACTGCCGCTATTTATAACGCACCCACGTCCGGCAATGCGGGAACCGCAACCGTCACTGCTACCTCCGCCTCCGATTCCACAAAGTCCGCGTCGGTAACCATCAACGTCACACCCCCTCCGTCGGTGACCACAACTTCGCTTCCTGCAGGGACACAAGGCACGGCGTACAGCCAGACGGTGGCAACTTCGGGAGGGGCCGGGACGGTGACGCTCACGGTCAGCAGCGGAAGCCTGGCCGCGGGGTTGAGCATGGATTCTTCGGGGCACATCACGGGCACGCCAACGGGACCGAGCGGCACTAGCGCTTTCGCGGTAATGGCCCGGGACTCCAGCAGCGCGGGCGCTCAGTCCTCCCAGTGGAATCTGAGCATCACCATCAACAGCTCCGTGCCAGCCATGACTTGTGGATCTGGTCGCGAGTCGCTCTTGAACGGCCAATACGCATTCACCATGCAAGGTTTCGATGCAAACGGGGCGGTGACGCTCGGCGGCATGTTCGATGCCGACGGCGCGGGACACATCGCCCGGGTCGTGGGCGTAGAAGACGTTAACAGCAACAGTGGGGTTCAAACAAATGTTCCCATAAACAGTGCCAGCAGCTCGTATTCCGTAGGAGGAGACAACCGCGGGTGTATGGCCATCACGACTGCCGCCGGGACATCGACCTATCGTTTTGCCCTCGGGGTGATCAACTCCGGTGTGGCCAGCAAGGGTCGCTTCATCGAGTTTGATAATACGGGAACGCTGGGGTCGGGGGTCTTAGAGAAGCAGGATCCCAGCGCCTTCTCGACGTCCCAATTTAACCGCGCCTACGCGTTTGGCGCAGATTCGACAAGCACTCTTATCACCAGCATGCGAAACAGGTTTGCCATGGTAGGCGCGTTTGCCGCGAGCGGAAGCGGGAGCATCACCAACGGCGAGCTGGACGCCAACGATAACGGCGACATTAACAAGAGTGGTGGCCTGAATTATCCGACAAGCGGTCTGCCTTTTACGGGGAGCTATACGGTGTCATCGAATGGCCGAGGCACGATGATTTTCACGGTCGGATCGCAAACCGTCAACATGAGCTTGTACATGATTTCCGCAAGCGAAGCACTGTTTATCAGCGTCGACCCGCAGTCCAGCGTCGCTCCGTTCACGGGTTCGGCGCTAGAGCAATCCGGAGGGCCATTTTCGAATTCGTCGATGAGCGGCCCAAGCGTTCTCTACGTGAGTGGACTCTGTGTAAACTGCGGGCCGGGTTCGACGATAGCTTCGGACCTGATCGCAGGTATTCTCACGGTCTCGAATTCCGGCAGCTACTCTTTTAATGGAGACGAAAGCAAAGCCGGGAGCATTTCATCGGTTAATGATACGGCAACCGTCAACGTGGCTCCTAATGGCCGGATAATTGCACAGGGGGGAGCGCGACCTCCGCTCTTTTATCTGGTGGGCCCGTCTAGGGCGTTTGTGATGCTGGTGGACGGAGGGGTCTACGCGGGCTTCGCGGAGCCGCAAACCGGAGGCCCGTTCACGAATCATTCCGCGAACGGGACGTACGTCTTCGGCTCAAGCGGCGTGACGCACCAGAACATAACTCACGAGTCTGGCGTGGCCACCTACGACGGCATGGGAACAGTTGTTGGAATCAGTGACACGGCGTTAGTGGGCTCAACCACCTCGAATCCCAGTTTAAAACCTGACCAGACCTTCTCCTATACGTATGTGGTTAGCCCCAATGGGAAGTTAATGCTGACACAGGGCCCCACGATATACATCATTTCACCTACCAAGCAGGTGGTCTTGAATGTAGACCCATCCGATTTGTACGCGAGAATTGAACCCGTCGAGCAGTAGGGAGGCAATCAGAGGCCAAGCTCATTTTACTGAACGTCCCGTGGTGTGTGATCCTTGGACGAATCAGTGGGCTTTTGTTTTGGCTGGTTTGCGGTAAGCGTCCCGTTGGTTTTGTTGCCGCTTCCTACCCAGGTTAGGCAGGATTCCAGGTGTTCTTCGCGGTACGTGCGACACCTAGAAGGCGGTCGATTTTTCGACTCCCCGGCTGAGGGACCAGGAGGTGGATGGTTCAAAATCCATTCGCCCCGACCAAATTTCTGCTGCAAGCCTCTTTGCATACCACGTACCATTTTTTTTAAATTCCTTCGGACGCAAAAAATCTTTCTCGTTTAGACTCATTGCGTTATGGTGTGGGATGCAGTTTTGGTGCGAGTCCTTTGAGAGGGGAAAATTAGGTGCAGGTTCGCGCGTTTTTGAAGAAAAATCAGAAGTCGAAGAGCAAGTCCCTTGGCTTAGAAACATGGTCATCTCAGGCCACGCCGGTTATGACCGCCAACTCGTCCCGAGCAAGACATTCCATTGCTCTGGTGTGGGCCAGGGAGCTTCAACAAACGGCGCGTAATGCTTTCAATTCACCCGAGCCTTTCAAGCAAGGCAGTCATTTATCTGAAAACCTTTTCTAAACGTGGCCACCAGTGAGAATCTATGTGACACCGCCAGCACGGGTAGAATGCTGCAAGTTAGAAGCAGGAGTCGAACTGATTCGGGAGGTTCTATGAAGAAGATGTTTGTTGCTTGGCTTGTCTCGCTGCTCCCGGCTTTGGTCCTTGCCCAGGAGAGCGTGCAGAAGCCGGAAGTCCCAGTGGAGAAATGGACCGCCAAGACGATCATGCTGATCGGCGCCCATGCGGACGATGACGCAATGTCGCATGGCACGCTGGCGATGCTTCAGGCGCACGGAAACCAGATTTACATTGTGACTCTTACGACGGGAAATGTGGGCACGCAGGACCCGAATTTGTCGCGAACACAACTTGCCCAGATTCGACGGGAAGAGGAATTGGCCGCGCTAGCCGAGCTGGGTATCCCGGGAGGGCACTACATCAATCTTGGATATGACGACGGGCTTCTCGAATTTGAAGATCGCAAGGCGGTGGTGGAAAATCTGGTGCGCTCGATTCGGAAGATACGACCGGATGTATTGTTCGCGTTTGATCCGGGCAAGCGCTATCAACGCTGGCACAAGTCGGATCACCGGACGGCCGCCTACCTGGCAGCGGATGCGGCGCGCGCCGCCATGTGGCGACTCCTATTTGAAGGGCAGATCATCCAGGAGGGTTTGCGGGAACATATGATTCCCGAGTATCTGTTCTACGACGGTGCCAAAGAGGATGAGAACACTTGGGTGGACATCAGCGAGTTTGTGGAGAAGAGGATAAATGCGGGGGCAAAATATGTCAGCCAGTTCGGACCGGGCTGGAAGAGCTATAAACCGAACCTCTCGGAAACCGAGCTGAAGCAATTGAAGGAATCGGTACGCGAGTCGGTGAGAATGAAAAACGGGAAACCCGTCGAAGGGTTCCGTTACTATAAAGGACTGCCAGATTCCATAGGAAAATAGGCCGACGATTCAGAGGGCGGCTATAAACTGTTGCGGCGGGCGCCGCATGGCATGAAATCGGTTTTTCTGGTGCCCGGTTTGTGATAACTTTTTTCCCGGCGAATGCTGTAATTCCTTACGGGGAGGACATGGAGGTATGGCCACGAAAGGTATTGTGGCAGTTCTGTTACTGCTGGGGTTGGGTGCAGCAGCTCAAGCCCCGCCGCAGGGTGCATGGGTGTCGCTATTCAATGGAAAGGATTTGACGGGCTGGAAAAACAACGGAGCGGAGAAGTGGGTCGTTGAGCAGGGCACCATTCTGTGCGAAAGTGCGGCTAACAAGTATGGCTATCTGACGACCGATAAGACCTATCGCGACTTCACCTTGCGCCTGAAGTTCAAGGGTGAAGCGGCGGGCAACAGCGGCGTGTTTATCCACGCGCGAATTACCGGCATTGACCCGGAACACGGACCGGACATTGAAGGGATGCAAGTGGAGGTGGACCCCAGCGTGGGCAAGCACACGGGCGGCCTGTATGAAAGCGGAGGGCGCGGCTGGGTAAAGATGCCCATGGCGGAAGGTGAGCAAGCCTTAAAAGCCGGCCAGTGGAATGACCTCGAAGTGGCCGTCGCGGGCAATCACATTGTGACGCAGCTGAATGGCGTGAAGATTGTGGATTATACCGATACCGCGCCAAAATTCACCGATGGCGTGATTGGCTTGCAGATTCACACTGGCGGAGGCGTGAAGATGAGGTGGAAAGATATTTTCATCCAAGAGAAATAGAGGGCGGAAGGCACACTTTCCTGGTGCGACCGCAAAGTTCCTTTTCTGAGCCAGCATCATGAACAAACAGAACCGTAGAGCCTTTCTTCAAGCTTCCACCGTCGCTCTGGTATCCGGGCTGGGCCCAGTTGCCGCCCTGGGGGGTGGAGTTACTGCCGACGATTTGGAGTCGAATCTCAGCGTCGCGCAAGTTGCTCCAACTGTACCCGCCAACGAGGGGAGGCAGCCGCTGCGCCTCGGGCTGATTTTGGGAATCGGCAGGGACCCCCAGGATGCTATAGCCAAGGTTCACGATCTGGGCTTTCCGACATGCCAAGCTTTCGTGGACGAGATCGATTCCGTGCTGGCGGGCCGCTTGCGCGAGGCGCTTAACAAATATCAGATTGAGGCGACTTCCCTGGTTGTTGGCGGCCCGGGACGGGAAGTGTGGGACTTCTACGGGGGGCCGCTGACGATTGGATTGGTTCCCCGGGAGACGCGAGAAGCGCGCATCGCACACATCAAAAAGGCGTCGGACTTTGCCAAACAATGCGGCATCGCCGCCGTGCAGACGCACTGCGGATTCATTCCCGAGAATCCCAATGACCCGGTGTACAAGGAAACGGTTACCGCCATGCGCGACGTAGCGGGATATTGCAAACGCAACGGCCAGAATTTCCGGTACGAGACCGGGCAAGAGACACCCATCGCGCTCGTGCGCGCCATTCAGGACGTCGGCCTGGACAATCAGGGCGTTAATTTCGACCTCGCCAACCTGATTCTTTATGGCAAAGCGAATCCCGTGGACGCGATCGAACTCCTTGGCCCCTACGTCCAGGGAATTCACGCCAAGGACGGTCTGTGGCCGACGAACCCGAAGGAGCTGGGGCAGGAAGTTCCCATCGGGAAAGGCAAGGTGGATTTTCCGCGGATCATCGGGCGGCTGAAAGAACTGAACTACCGAGGCGCCGTCACGATCGAACGGGAAATTTCGGGCCCACAACAGGCGGAAGACGTACGAGCGGCGAAGGCCTATCTCGAGAAGCTGATCGGATAAGTTGCCGCGTCAAGCGGGATCTGCGCACCACGAGGAGGACGGAGGATATATGTCAGACGACACGAAGCACGGATTGAGTTGTTCGGAGAAAGTGGACCGCCGGAAATTCCTTGGCGTTGCGGCGGCCACCGCCGGGATGCTGTTCATCAAACCGGAGCTGGTGCGCGGAACAGCCGCAAACTCCGCGGTTCGCGTTGGACTGCTCGGGTGTGGGGGACGCGGCACCGAAGACGCTACCAATTTGATCGATACGGGCGGCGCCCGCGTGGTGGCGCTGGCCGATCTGTTTCAAGACCAACTGGACAAAGCGCGAGAGAACTTCAACAAAATGCAACAAGCCAAAGGCTACGCAGCGCTGGACGCCGCACAACTTTTCGTGGGACCGAACGCTTTCCAGCAGATTGCCGCTTCAAAGGAAGTGGACGCCATCGTAATCGCCACGCCGCCCTATTATCATCGATGGCATTTAGAGCCAATAGTCGCCGCCGGCAAACACGTTTATCTCGAAAAACCGGTGGCCGTGGATGTGCCCGGCGCGCTGAAGGTAATCGAAATCGGGAAGCGCGCCGCAGGGAAGCTGAGTCTTGACGTGGGATTCCAGATCCGCGACTGCCCTCCCTTCGTTGAAATGGTGAAGCGGATTCACGGCGGGGCGCTGGGTAAAATCATTTGTGGGGAATCGCACTATTTCGCGGGGTACCTGGACCGACCGGCTTGGACCGACGCCACACCCGTGGAGCGCCGCCTGCGTAACTGGGTGTATGACCGAGTTCTTTCCGGGGACATCCTCGTCGAGCAGAACATTCACGTGGTTGATATTTGCAACTGGGTGTTAAAGGCGCATCCGCTCAGAGCTTCGGCGAGCGGTGGGCGCGCAGGGCGTCCCACGGACGGGGACGTCTATGGAAACTACGACGTGCTGTTCCATTATCCGGAGGGAGTTGACGTCACGTTTAGTTCGACGCAGTTTGCCAAAGGCTGGTGGGAAGTGACGGAACGATTCTTCGGCACCAAAGGGACTTCGCAGTCTCCCTATACCGGACCGCTGGGGATTTGGGGCGATGAGCCGTGGCAGGCTGAAGGCACTCCTGCGAAAGACGCTGAGCAGACCGGGTTTTCCGCGACCGGGAAGTTCACCTCGAACCTGGAATTTGCGGACCGCGAGAAGAAGAAGGCATTCGTTGAGAGCATCACCAGCGGCAATTTCCACAATCAAGCCGACAAGGGCGCCGAATCCGCCCTTTCATGCATGATGGCCCGCACTGCGGCGTACACCGGGCGCGAGGTCAGCTGGGAGGAGACGCTCAAGTCCACGGAGACGTGGGACCCGAAGATTGACCTGAACAAGTTGCGGTGAGGTCGCGGTTCTGGATTTCTCTCAACCGATTCCGGCCGCCGGTCGGTCGGAAAGGAATCCGCGTGGAATGACGACATTTGAAACCCTTCGAGGTGTATATGTGCAATTCTTCGCGCCGTGAATTTCTGAAAACCAGTGTGACCACAGCTTGTTCAGCGGGACTCGGCGTGTGCGGCATTGGCGAACTTGTTGCCGACGCGCGCCCGTCGCGCAGCACGTTCGCTACGCCGCCTTCCGCACCGTTGCCGATCAAAAAGGGTGTGCTTCTTGAAATGCTGCCCGCCAAGCTGAGCTACGCGGAGCGCATGAAAATGGCGCGCGACGTGGGGTTCGAGGTAATCCAAGCGCCCACGACACCCGACCAGCACCAGGCCGAGGAGATCAAGAAAGCCGCTGACGGCGCGAACGTGCGCATCGATTCGGTGATGAACATGGATCACTGGAAAGATCCGCTGTCTTCGAGCGATCCGGCAGTGGTGGAAAAGAGCCTGGCGGGGATGCGCACGTCACTGCACAACGCCAAGCTCTGGGGATCAGACGCCGTGTTGCTGGTTCCCGCGGTGGTGAATCCACAGACTTCCTACCGCGAGGCCTGGAGCCGTTCGCAGAAGGAGATCCGCAAGCTCCTGCCTCTTGCTGAGGAACTGAAAATTGTGATCGCTATCGAAGAGGTGTGGAACAAGTTTCTGCTTAGCCCGCTGGAGATGGCCGCATACATCAAGGAGTTTCAAAGTCCGTGGATCCAGGCGTGGTTCGACGTTGGGAATGTGGTGCTTTACGGCTATCCGCAGGACTGGATTCGCACCCTGGGCAAGAGCATCGTCAAGGTCCACCTGAAAGACTTCAAACGCAAGGAAAGCGGGTATGAATGGGTGAACCTAGGTGATGGGGACGTGAACTGGGAGGCGGTGCGCGAGGCGTTTCGTGAAATTGGCTACGCGGGGAGCGCCATTACGGAACTCGAAGCGGGTGACGAGGCTTACCTCCGCGACGTGAGCCGGCGCGTGGACCGGCTGATCATAGGGCGTGCCTGAGCGCAGCCGCCGGACAGCATATCTTCATTCCGCGCGGAGGTAAGAAAATAGCCGGAGCCGCGTGGAACCTTCAAAAAAGCGGAAAATTCTGGACACTTCCTCATGGTCCAGTGACAATCTGAGACATGGGCCGTCCGCTGCTGGTGGGATCCCGACGAGATTTTCTAATTGGAGCGTGCGCTTTTCTGCTCCCGCAGTCCCGCAGAAAGAGCCTCCCGCCCGCGCCGCCATCCCTAGTGAGTCCCATTCGTTTTCACGAGATTGCCGGCCAAGCCGGGTTGGATTTTGTGCTTCAGAACAATCCCACGCCGCGCAAACACATGATCGAAACCATGCCCGGTGGGGTTGCCGCGTTCGATTACAACGGCGATGGGCGGACTGATATTTTCTTCACCAACGGTGCGTCGATTCCTTCTCTGGAAAAGGATTCACCCAAGTTCTTCAACCGGCTTTACCGCAACGACGGCGGAATGAAGTTCACCGACGTTACCTCGGAAACCGGAGTGGCGGGGACGGGCTATTCCATGGGCGCCGCAGCGGCGGACTATGACAATGACGGCTACACGGATTTGTTTGTCGCCGGTGTGTACCGAAACACTCTGTATCGCAATCTAGGTAACGGCAGATTTGAGGACGTAACCAAAGCCGCTGGCATCAAGAGCGACAAGTGGTCCGTTGCCGCCGGCTGGTTCGACTATGACAACGATGGTTGGCTGGATTTGTTTGTTGTCAATTATGCCCACTGGACGCCCGACTTTGATCGCTTTTGTGGCGATCGCGATCGCAACTTGCGCGTTTATTGCCATCCTAAATATTTCGAGGGGTTATCCAACACCCTTTACCGGAACCGGCGCGATGGGACTTTCGAGGACGTCACCGTCAAGGCGGGCATCGGCGCGCACATCGGTCGCGGTATGAGCGTCGCTTTTGCCGATTATGATAACGACGGCTTGATGGATGTGTTTGTCTCCAACGACAACCTGCCGAACTTCTTGTTCCACAATCGCGGTGACGGGACATTCGAGGAGGTGGGGCTCCAAGCCGGAGTGGCTCTTACGAACAATGGACTGCCGGTGGCCAGCATGGGGGCAGATTTTCGCGATTACGACAACGACGGTTTGCCGGATCTCACCGTCACTGCCTTGGCAGGTGAAACGTTTCCTTTGTTTAAGAATCTGGGAAAGGGTCTGTTCCAAGACGCCACTCACCAAACCCGGCTGGGCGTTCTCACGGCGACGCGTAGTGGCTGGAGTAACGGCTTCTTTGACTTCAATAACAATGGGTGGAAAGATCTGTTTACTGCCAATTCCGATGTCAATGATTTGATCGACCTGTTCCAATCCACACACTACAAGCAACCCAACAGCCTCTTCGCTAATCTTGGGAACGGCACGTTTGAGGACGTTTCGGTGGAAGCTGGGTTTACTCTCTCACGCGCTCACCGCGGCAGCGCCTTCGCTGATTTAAATAATGATGGAAAAATCGACGTTGCTGTTAGTGCGCTCGGAGAACCCGCAGAGCTTTGGCAGAACGTCAGCCCCGACGTCAACCATTGGCTCATCCTGAAGCTGATAGGCACGAGAAGCAATCGTGACGGGATCGGCGCGAAGATCCAGTTAGGCAATCAGTTCAACCATATGACCACGGCCGTGGGCTACGCTTCCTCCAGTTCGGCAGGCGTCCACTTCGGATGTAGCAAGCTCGACAAGATCGAGCGCATTGAGATTCGCTGGCCAAGTGGCGTGGTCCAGGTGTTGCGCACCATTCGGACCAACCAAGTTCTCGAAGTCCACGAGCCTTCGAAATAGCCGGGACATTGATGGCTGTTTAAGGAGCTGTGATCTCCACCTCTTGTTTTGCTGCCTCTCTGGCGGCCACGGCAGAGCCCTGGATCTTCTGGTACTTCAGGAGTGCTTGTTTGGAGAGGCTGGGCTGGCCACTGGCCTGGTATGCGCTTGCCAGTTGGTAGTGCAAGCTGCCGTCTACATCGGTGGCCAGCGCTGCCCGGAGATGCGGTATGGCCTGGGCCGCTCTTCCTGCAGCCAGGTAGGCGCGCGCCAAGGCCTTATGCGCGGCCAGTAATTTGGGATCACGGGCCAGGGCGCGGTTGAGCAAGGGAATCGCCTCTTCCACTCGTTGCAGGTCGACCAGCGTCTCACCCACCAGAAAACTCAATTCCGCCGAGGCCGGCTGCCCCTCTAGCAGCCTTTGGAGTATGGGTAAGGCCCCGCCGTAGTCTTGGCTGAATTTCAGGCTGATGGCCAGTTGCTTCTGAATTTGCTTGTCCGTGGGCGAGAGTTTAATAGCTTCCCGCCATTCTTCAACGGCGTCCGCGTACTTTTTTTTGCCGTTATAGATATTGGCTTTCAGTTCGTGCTGCTCCAAAGAGGGCGGCAATTGACCGAGGCGAGTGAAGGCCTGGAGAGCCAGCTCATTGTAGGTACGCGAACGCCAATAATGCGACTCGGGAGTATGCGCTCCTTTTGTGGCCGCCAGAAGCTGGCTGAACTGTCCCTCCCTGAACTGGCACTCGAATGTGGGGGTACGGCAATCCGGTTGTGGAAGACTGACTTCCTTCTCCTCTTCAATGTTTGCCCAGTCGGGATGCTCAGTTTGACGATAGACCTCCGCCACCTCGCGGTGCAGTCCTCGCATCGCAGGTGTTTTTTCTAGTGCACGACGGTACAAATAAAAAGCGCTTGAGAACTGCTGCTCGCGGAGTCGGGCTTCTGCTACCAGTGCCAGCCAGTACTCCGATTCCGGTGCCGTCTTCTGCAGTTCATCGAAAGCACGAACGGAGAGCGATTCGTAGCTGCGCCCCAGTCCATACCAGGCCGCTGAACTTCCGGGATCCAATTCAGCGAGCTTCTGGTACTGATTGGCTGCTTCTGTGGGGCGGTCGAGCGAAAGCAAAGCACTAGCGAGCAACCCAAGCGCGTCCCGATGATCCGGCTGCAAGTGCAGGACAATTCTGAGGGCCTCCAGACCGGCCGGCGTGTCGCCAAGCCCCAGACGAGCAGCCCCAAGGAACAGCCATGCCGGCGTCAGTTTGGGATCGAGCCGGACCGCCACTTCCAGTGGCTCGACGGATTCCCTGTCGTCTCCCGCCATATGAAGCGCCATGCCCAGGTTCAGCAGTAGACCGGGGTTGCGGGGCACCGCTTGATTCAATTCACGGTAGAGGGGAATGGCCTCCGCAAACTTACCCTGTGCCATGAATTCCTTGGCGCGCTGCGATTTCACGGCTAAGTCGTCTGACTCATTGGAGCTGCCTGATTGCGTCAGGATCGAAACCAGGCAAAAGAGGAGCGCGCCCGCTGCTTTCATCCGTGTCCCCATGTTCCAACTAAGCTCAATTATAGGATTATAGGCAGATGCGTTCTCGGGCGTCAGTACGCAATTCAATTGCAGACAGAAGTAAAAACAAGGGCGCAGGCAGTTATGCCTGCGCCCGAAGAGAAAAACGGGGCACGCGCCGTCGCGTGCCCCGGCTGTGGATTCCCGACAGCTCAGAACGCCAGTCGGACGCCCAAGCGGAACTGCCGCTCGTCGAACTTGGCGCTGTTGATTTCCAGGAAGCTCCCGCTGGTAATATCGCCATTGGGGTTGTTGAAGTGTGGTGAATTGAAAAGATTTGAAGCGTCAACACGGAGTTGCACGCTCAAGCGTTCGGTGATGCTGACGGTGCGGAACAGGCTAAAGTCCAGGTTCACGGCGCTAGGCCCCAACAGAGGATTGCGTCCTACGTTGCCATAACCAACGCGAGTCACGGGCGCAAATGCCGCGGGGTCATAGTAGGGATTGCCGGGACCGACTCCACCAAGTTTCTTGGCGGGCCCGACCTGGTCGGGCGTTTGGGTCTGATCTACTGCGTTCAGTGAAGCACCGGAGGCCGTAAGACCAAAGGGTTGGCCGGAAACGGCGCTGAAGGTACTGCTGGTTTGCCAACCGCTGAGGATCTTCGTGGCCGCTCCGCCACCACTCACCCACGGCTTGCCCTTCCCGACCGGCAGTTCATAAACGTATGCCAATTGGAAGATTTGCGGGGTGTTGAAACCCGCCTGGGCGCGGTTGCGCCGCAGGATGTTGGGATCGTTCCAGCTAAGGCCGGCCCATCCGTCATCATCCGTCCAATTGATGGCCTTCGAGTACGTGTAGGCGCCCTTAACCATGAGCCCCTTCGAGAACTGCCGCGTGATAGCAGCCTGGAGGGAGTGGTAGTTGGAGCTTAGGAAGCCCTGCCAAAGCAAGGTGCTGGCGGTGCGGTTGCTGAACTTTGCAATGTTGAAAGGCTGCCCCGCCTGACCCGTGCCGGGTAGAGACGCGTTGACGTCGATGTCACCGAACTGGTGGACTGTCTGCGTACCCACATAACCCACGGAGAAAAAGAAGTTTGCTGGAAGTTTCCGCTCCACGACGAGGTTCCAGGACTCGATGTAGCCCCTCTTCAGTTGGCCAGGGCCAACGCTCCGCTCCAATGCCTGGGGCGGAAGAGGAATGGTCCCGCTGCTGATGTCGGGACAGCAGATGGGCGGAATGCCGACTGGGAGAGATCCGCCCGGAAGCGGCGCAGCTAGCGTCGAGAATGATCCTGCCGGAACAAAGCCGTTTACTCCGGCAAAGTTCGAGCCCACCGTGAGCGGATAGAAGCCGCGGAGTGGCCTTGCGAGAGGCAGCGGATCGACTGATATGCCAAAGCCAGCTCGCACCACAGTGCCGTTGTTAACCTGGTACGCAAATCCAACTCGAGGGGCGAATAGCTTTTTGCTGGTGGTGACTCCCAGATGTGCGGGGTTGCCACCGATCCCGCCAAGCAACACATTGCCCGTCGTGAAGTCATAACGATCGAATTTGAAAGCACCGTCGCGCGTCATGAGCGGATAGTATTCATACCGGAGACCCAGTGTGACAGTGAGCTTGTTAGTGATGCGATAACGGTCCCCAACAAACCATCCAAACTGCCATTCCTTGGCCGTCGCTTTGATAAATTGGTCGCTCTTGCCTGTTCCGTCGAAGAGTCCGAGCTCAAACTGCGCGAAGGCGTTAAACAGGTTGGGAGTGGCTCCCCCATTGAGAGCCGTCGTGCTGCCGCCGAAGTCAAACTCTCCGCGTGGGCCGGAGCCGAGTTCCGGCTGCCAGTGGTTCAGGTGGTGATGGACGATGTCCGTCCCGGCGCTAATCTGGTGTTTGCCATGCGACCACCGAACGTTGTGCGAACTGGTGAAGCTCCAGTCATTGCGATAAGCGGGGTTCCATCCCTCGGGGTTGCCAAGGTCCGCAAAGCCAGTAACAGAGAAGAACGGAATTCCGCTGCTGCGCAGGTCCGAGCCGTTGTTGGTACCGGGAATCCCCAGTACGTCCGACCCAATGTTCTTGCCAAAGTCCGGAGTTTGGCCGTACTCGCTCATGCGGGTGAATTCCACATTGCCGTCAACGACCAAAGTGGGCGAGAGGGTCA
>WNFS01005614.1_pt1 | contig 24090 bp, 23 predicted proteins | sample 5400141 | NCBI WGS metagenome assembly WNFS01 (sample SAMN13153358, study PRJNA577476) | soil metagenome | isolation source: 60 cm saprolite under Madrone tree | place: USA:California | collected 2016-06-14
GGCGGCTCATTTCGGCCAGCTCGGGGTTCTGCTGGCCGGCGGCCACCGAGCGCGGTTCGAGGGCCATGCCGCAGATCGGACACGACCCTGGTTCGGTCCGCACGATCTCCGGATGCATGGGGCAGGTCCACTCGATGCGCCCCGCGGCAGGGACCTCGCGCACGGGCCGGGGCTCCTTCTCCCCGGACCCGAGATACCTTGCGGGGTCGCTCTGGAATCTCGCGAGGCAGCCGCGACTGCAGAATCCGTACTCGTGGCCTTCGTGGATCAGCTTGCCGCCCTGGGGGTCATCGAGGTCCACGGTCATGCCGCAGACCGGGTCCTTGCCGGGACGCGCAGCGCGGGCAGCGTGCTTCACATGCCGCTCATGTGCGCGTGGCCGGTCGGCATCTTCGCCGGCTGCAACCCCACGAAGAAGAACGCGCCGACGGGCGCCCGTGTCCCATAGAGCGTTTCGAGCCCGGCGGGAACGACACCGATATCGACCGTGGCGCCGATGAACGGAACGACGGGACGTCCGGTGAAGCGGTGGACGTATCCGAACTGTCCCTGGAAGACGCCGTACTTTGCCTCGGGGTCGCCGGGCACCACCAGGTCATGGCCGAGCTTCTGCACGTACTCCAGCCGCCCGAACGGGACGTTGCTGCCGTCCAGGTCCAGGGTCGCCTCGGCGAGCACGCTGTCGGACGCGTGACCCGACTCGATGTTCCGGCCCCAGATGGCGGTCACCGCGAAGTTTCCCTGCGAGAGAATCGGCGCGCTGAAGGCGCCTGACGCCGTGACCCGGTGCAGGCTTACGTCCGGTTGGGAGGCCTCGGGGCTGTGGATGTAGCCGTAGGACACCTGGAAGCTCGTGCGCCCGGTGGGATTCACCGACAGGCGGCCCGACCACGAGTCGAGCGCGCCGAGGTCGAGGTCCCACCGGTCCTCGTCGGGCTCGCGGCCGTGGAAGATGGAGCCTTCGAGCTTTGCCCAGCCAGTGTAGATGCCCGCAGTCAATACACCGAAGGAGATGTGCGTCGAGTCCTGCCAGTGGTGGCCGATGGGCGGGAACGGGTTGTACATGGCTGAGACACGATGCATGAACGCAGTGGGGCCCAGCGCCGGCTCGCCGGACGGCGCGGCGTACAGCTCGAGGCCGAGCGCGTCTCCCACAGGGTGCCGGTAGATCGCCGCCAGCTCCATGAAGAGGTCGTGCGGATGCTGGCGGTCGTGCAGTGGAGAGCCGCCGTAGGTCTCGCCGCTCTGGAGCAGGAGCGGAAGCTGCAGCTCTCCGCCCATGGTCGCCGGCTCGGCGGAGAGCATGGAACGCAGCATGAGCTCGCCACCCAGCAACGGGCGTGAGGCCATGCCCATGATCCAGTTGACGGACGCAAGCCTGTTCGAGCCGCGATCGCTCCACTGCACGTCGTAGCCGGCCTCCACGGAGTAGTGCAGCATCAACATCCAGTCGCCCACCATGAAGTGATGCGCGAACACGGGCGAGGAATCGGGCATCCAGCTGGTTCCGGACCCTTCGCGGCCATGCGGGACAGAAAAGGCCGGGGCGTGGCCCGTCCCGTCCGCGCCCGAGTGCCCCATGTGCTCATGGTCCAAGGGGCCTGGCCCAGGCTCCCCCGATTCAGGCTGCTCCTCCTCGGGGTCCGTCGGCTGCGCGCCGGAGTGATGCTCGTGCTCCTGCGCGAAAACCGCACCCGGCCCGACCAGCGCGACGATGCAGACGAACACCAGTACGGATCCCTTCTTGAGCATGCGAGCCTCCCGTCGGAGCGGCGTGGGTGAACGGCACGGAAACGGGGCGCTCGAGGCCCCGCCCTGCAGTCAGCGGAGGCTCAGATCAGAAGCGCGCGTTGGACGAGGAAGAGCGGCGGGCCCTCGGCGCCAAGGTGCGGCTGCCGGCGAACCGGTTCGTAGACCGGAAGCTCCAGGGCGATGCACCCGGTGGCGACGCTGGCCGGCGCCGGCGCAGCTCGGAGCTGGTCGGCTATACGGGGATGAGCCGCGCCGAGCGCGGGGACGACGCGGCGCTCGCAGCATCCCTCCAGCTGAACGCCGGCCTCTTCGGGCGCCGACTGCTCGGCGCAGTCGAGGGTCTCGGTCCCCGTGTACCGGCAGAACATCCGCGCCTGGGCCACTGCGGGAGCCGCGAGCAACGCGACGACGACGAGGGCGCCAATGAGACGCAACATCCAGTCCAGCATAGCAGCATCGATGCATAGGGCGAGACGGCCATGTCTAGAACTGCCATTCCCATGACCTCACGCCCCAATTGGTTTTCGCTCCGGAGTGTCAGCGTGGACGGTGCCTCGGGCACATCGATGATGGTCCTCACTCCTTGGTCGTGAGCGGTCGTTCTACGGCCTGAACGATCTGCCGGGCCACGTAGATGCGGTCCCGCTTTTTGCCGGTCACTTCCCGCAGAATGCCTTCCTCGATGAGTCGTTCGATGTTGCCTTGAGCAGAGTGATACGTGACCCGAAGGATCTTCATCGCTCGAGGAATGGTCACGATGGGCGTGTTGAAGAGCTCGTCGATCAGCTTCAGCAGCAAAGCCGACGATCGTGCCTCGTGAAACTGACGACGAAAGCGCTCTCGTAGTTCGAGCAGACGGTGGGCTCGATCGATGGCGTCAGTAGCCTGTTCGGAAACACCGCGCAGGAAAAACTGGATCCATTCGGCCCACCGCAACGACTGGCTGACGCCGAGCAAGTGATTGCAGTAGGCGTCACGATGTCGCTCGAAGAACGCACTGAGGTACAGCAGCGGGTGAGGAAGAAGTCCCTGCGCGCAGAGCAACAAGCTAATTAACAGCCGTCCGATTCGACCGTTGCCATCCATGAACGGGTGAATGGCCTCGAACTGGTAGTGCAGGGCAGCCAGACGCACAAGCGCGGGCAGCCCATTGCCCTCATGGAAGGCTTTCTCGAGGCCGTCCAGCAGCGCTGGGAGCGCCTCCGGTGGGGGCGGCACGTACGTCGCTTCGTCAAGTCGGCATCCCGGTGGACCGATCCAGTTCCTTTCACGCCTAAATTCGCCGGGACGTTTGTCGCCACCACGGACTCCCTCCATGAGCACGCGGTGCATATCGCGGAGCATGTTCAGACCGACCGGCTTCTTGACCGCGTTCTTGAGCCCGAATTCGAGCGCGCGAACATAATTCGCCACCTCTCCCACGTCAGGGGCCACGGACGTCGCTGACGGTGCCGCCTCGAAGAAGAACAGATCCGAGAGGGATGCCATGGTTCCCTCGATGCGACTTGAGAGAACCGCTTCCCGTTTCAGGAACGGTGCCAAGAGCAGCTGGGGGTTCACGAGCGACTGCCCGACACCCGCCAGCTTGCCGAGCGCCTGGTCGGCCATGGAGAGCTCTCGTACAAGGGTGGCCGTCCATTCGATCTTCGGATAGAGCGGAGCTGGGACGAAGGCTGCGTACCCTCCGATGCCGTGGGTCACTCGTCCGTTAGGCGACGCGAAATCGACTCTGTTCATGCTGTTGTACCTGTCCCGCACATGCACTCACACTATTGTAGTTTCGGGCTCGAAACTACAATTTACAACGCCTTCGTTGCAGCAGCCTCCATTAGCCCTCTGGGGCGGCAGGCCAGAGCCAAGTGTCGGTCGGTCTGGCTGCGACGTGGCTCATGGTCCCAAGTCGCAGTCCAAGAACTGCGATTCGCATGACCTGGGACGGCGCCGCGACAACGATCGCGATCTCACGACTTGCGCCTCTAGGTTACCCACCGCGGATGGCGCCACCCGGATTCCCGCCGTTCGGCGCGGGCCGTGGATTGAAGGAGGCCGCAACCGCCCGGGCCAGGGCGCGCGGGCTGACGCGAAGGGACTGTACGGTGAGCTTGTTCTTCAGGCCGTGGATCACCATCGGCCTGCCCTTCATCATCGCGCGGTAGCCCTGCCTGGCGACGGTCGCGGCGGAAGCGGCCCCCAGCCGGAAGAGGAGCGATCGCGCGTTCCCGGCCACCGTCGCGAACTCGGTGGCCGTCGCGCCCGGGCAGCTCACGGTGGCGGTCACGCCGCTTCCGCGCAGCTCGTACCAGAGCGCCTCGGTGAAGGAGTTCACGAACGCCTTGCTCGCGTAGTAGACCGCCATGAACGGTCCGGGCGGGAAGCCCGCGGTCGAGCCGACATTCAGGATGCGGCCGCGCCGCCGCGAGCACATCGACGGCAGGAAGGCGCGCGTGAGCGACACCAGCGCGGTGACGTTGACGTGGATCATCTCCAGCTCGCGGGCGAGGTCCAGCTCGACGAACGCGCCGCTGGTGCCGAAGCCGGCGTTGTTCACCAGGAACTCGATCTCCAGGCCGAGGCGGCGGACCTCATCGACCACGCGAGAGACGCCGTCCGGCGCGGCAAGGTCGGCGGCCACCACCCGCGCCTTCACCCCGTGCGCGGACTCCAGCTCGCGCGCCAGCGCTTCCAGCCGGTCGCGCCGTCGAGCCACCAGGACCAGGTCGTGCTTGTCGGCGGCAAAGAGCCTCGCGTACTCGGCGCCCAGCCCGGCCGACGCTCCGGTGATCAATGCGGTTCCCATATGCGCCGTCGTAGCGCGACTGCTGCCCTTGCGCCAGCGCCGTCGGGCTCAGCGATTGGCCAGCGGCGCCAGCAGGACGACGGAGTAGCCGACCGAGGTCGCGCGCGTGGGATTGGCGTACGAGTGGCGCTGGTCGGCCCGGAACGAGACCACGTCGCCGGGGCGCAGGTGGAACGACTCCCCGCCCACCACCAGGTCGATCTCGCCGGATTCGCAGGTGAGATATTCGCGTGTTCCCGGCGTGTGCGGGACGCCCGTCAGCCGCGCCAGCGGCGCAAACTCCATCCGGGCGATCTCGGATCCGGGGATGGGATCGGGCAAGAGCTGCCGGACGTTCACCTGGCCGCGCACGCGCACCGGCACGGCGCTGCGCGGGTAGAAGCGCGAGGCGGCGCGCGGCGCGGCCAGCAGCTCTTCAAGTGAGATCTGGAGACTGCTGGCGGCCAGGTGGAGCACGGCGAGCGTGGGGTTGGCGCTGCCCGACTCGAGATTCGCCCAGGTGGCGCGAGGCAGGCCGGAGAGGCGCGCCATCTGCTGCTGGGTGAAGCCCCGGGCGGTGCGGAGCTGCTTGACGTTGGCCGCCAGGTGGCCGGCGAGGGTGTCCATGCCAAGAGAGTAGCCTTCTGCCAATGTATTGTCAGGAATGCCAGTTGGCCAGCAGGGTCGGTTAGCCTCGGTCCCTGAGGAGGTGTCACGGCTGATGGACCTGAGAGGCAAGGGTGCCTTGGTGACGGGGGCGAGCAAGGGCCTGGGAGCGGCGCTGGCCGAGGAGCTGGCTGGCGAAGGCGCGCGGGTGGCGCTGGTGGCCCGCGGCGCGGACGAGCTGGCGCGGGTCGCCGCGCGCATCCGGGCCTCGGGCGGTGAGGCGCATGCGCTCCCCGCGGACGTGGCGGACAAGCGCGCGGCGCACGTCATCGCCGGCGCGGCCGCGGCCCTGGTGGGACCGATCGAGCTGCTGGTCCACAACGCCAGCACGCTCGGGCCGGTGCCGCTGCGGTCGCTTCTCGATACCGACTGCGAAGACCTGGACCGCGTGCTCGAGGTGAACCTGGTCGGGCCGTTCCGGCTGACGAAGATCGTGGCGGGCGCCATGGCGTTGCGCGGGTCGGGGCTGGTCGTGCACGTGAGCAGCGACGCGGCGGTGGCGGCATACCCGCGCTGGGGCGCCTACGGAATCTCCAAGGCGGCGCTCGATCATCTGGGTCGCATCTTCGCGGCGGAGCTTGGCGCCGCGGGAGTGCGCTTCCTCAGCGTCGACCCGGGCGAGATGGACACCGAGATGCATGCGGCGGCCATGCCCGAGGCCGACCGCACGGAGTTGGCGCGGCCGGACGTGGTGGCGCGCCGGATCGTCTGCATGGTCCGGGAGGCGGAACGGATCGAGGCCGGCGCGCGGCTGGATGCCAACGCCTGGACGGAGCAGCGATGATCCCGGCGCGCTGGCCCCGGGAGGACGCGCTGGGCGAACGGCTCCTGGCGATCGACCCGCGCGCAGGGAGTTTCCGCGACGCCCGCATCGGCGACCTGCCCGCGCTTCTCCGCCCCGGCGATCTGCTGGTGCTGAACGACGCCGCGACCCTGCCGGCCTCGCTCGCGGGGCGCGGTCCCCGGGGCGAACCCGTCGAGGTGAGGCTCCTGGGCGAGCTGTTCTCGGGCGCCTTTCGCGCTGCGCTCTTCGGCGGCGGAGATTGGCGCACGCGCACCGAGGATCGCCCCGCGCCCCCGGCCGTCGAGGCCGGCGCGCGGCTTGCGTTCGCGGAGCTGTCGGCCACCGTCGAGGAGGTCTCGCCGGTCTCGCCGCGCCTCGTCGAGCTCCGCTTCGACCGCAGCGGCGCCGCCTTCTGGTTGGCGCTCTACCGCGCGGGGAGGCCGGTGCAGTACTCGTACACGGCGGCGCCGCTCGAGCTCTGGAACGTCCAGGTGCCATATGCCTCGCGGCCCTGGGCGGTGGAAATGCCGTCCGCGGGGCGGCCGCTGCGCTGGGAGCTGCTGCTGGAGCTGCGCGCTCGCGGTGTGCGGTTCGCGCGGGTGACGCATGCCGCCGGGCTCTCGGCGACAGGCGATCCCATGCTGGACGCGGCGCTGCCGCTCCCCGAGCGCTTCGAGGTGCCGGCCGCCACGGCAAGCGCGGCCGCCCAGGCCCGCGCGGAGGGCGGGCGCATCGTGGCGGTGGGGACCAGCGCGGCCAGGGCCCTGGAAGGGGCGGCCGCGCAGCATGGCGGCGCGCTGGTCGAGAGTGGAGGCGAGACCGACCTGCTGATCGGCCCTGGGTACCGGCCCTGCGTCGTCGATGGCCTGCTCACCGGCGTGCACGAGCCCACCGCCAGCCACTTCGCGCTGCTGCACGCTTTCGCGCCCGCGGAGCTGCTCGCGCGCGCCAGCGCCCACGCTGAGCACACCGGTTACCTGTCCCACGAGTTCGGCGACTCGTGGTTGGTGCTGGACGCCCGGGCCCCTGGTTGACGCCGGCAGGATTCGGTGCGCGTTTTCTTCGGGTCCCGTTCCGATAGGAGGAGCGATGGCCAAGTGGTTCTTCGAGCCGGGGCACACCGCCGCGGAATTCTGCGCGCGCCACATGATGGTGACGTACGTCCGCGGGCACTTCAAGAACGTCCGCGGGAGCCTCGTCTTCGACGAGAAGCACCCGACATCGGCGTCGGTGGAGGCGATCATCGACACGCGCGGCCTGTGGACCGGCGAACCGGAGCGCGACGCCCATCTCCGCAGCGCGGATTTCCTCGACGTCGAGCGCCATCCCCAGATCCGCTTCAGCGGCCGCGTGGGCAAGACGCTCGGCGCGCTGGACTGGAGGGTGGACGGCGAGCTGACCATTCGCGGAGTCACCCTGCCAAACTCGCTCGAAGTGCATTACCTCGGCCGCTGGACCACGCCGTGGTGGGAGGGCAACGTGGACAAGGGGCCGAAGATCCGGGCGGGGTTCGTCGCCACCACCACCATCGACCGGCACGACTTCGGCGTCAGCTGGAACAGCGGCCTCGACCACGGCGGCATCGTCGTGGGCGACCAGGTGCGGATCACCATCGACGCCGAGGCGATCCTCGAGGAGACGTGAAACGCGATCCCGGCCCCCCTCCGCGGCTCTCAAGTGGTGATGCGCGTGCCCAGCACCTGAAGGAACTTCGCGATCCAGTCGGGGTGGGCCGGCCAGGCGGGTGCAGTCACGAAGTTCTTGTCGATGACCGCCTTGTCGATGGCGATGTCCGCGTACTCGCCACCCGCTGCGCGGACCTCGGGAGCGCAGGCCGGATATGCGGAGACGACCCGGCCGCGGACCACGTCCGCCGCGGTGAGAATCTGGGCGGCGTGGCAGATGGCGGCGATCGGCTTGTTCGCCTGCGCGAACTGCCGGACGCAATCGATGACCTTCTTGTTGAGCCGCAGGTACTCGGACGGACCTCGTCGAAGGCCGCGTTGAGGGTGAAGTCGTGCCCGCGCTTCTCGGAGTAGGTCTGATCGCCTTCGAAATCGTGGATGGCGGTCCGGATCTTGTCGCCCTTCTGCTTGCCCGGGCAGACCGCTTCCACCGTGTGGCCGACCGCTTGCAGCGCCTGGAACGGCACCATGATCTCGTAGTCCTCACCGAAGTCGCCCACCAACATCAGGATTTTCTTGGCCATGGTTTCCTCCGCGGGTCCTTCCCGGAAGCCCGGCTGTACTCTCGTGCTGGTACGGAGTCAACGAGCGATTGACAGGCTCACGCGACGATCTCCAGCACGTCGGCGAGCAGCGCCTGCGCCGTGATCTCTGGACCGGCGCCAGGCCCGCGGACCACCAGCGGCTGCAGGTGGTATCGCCGCGTGGTGAACGCGAAGAGGTTGTCGGCGCCCGATAGCTGCGCGCAGGGATGGTCGGGCGCCAGCGCCTCGAGCCGTACGCTCGCCCGCCCCCTTTCGAGGCGCGCCACATAGCGCAGCACCTGGCCCGAAGCGGCCGCGGCGTACCGGCGGCGCTCGAGCAGCCCGTCCAGCTCGCCCAGCCGCCCCAGGAAGGCGTCGAGGGCCAGCTCGCGAAGCGGCGCAGGCACCAGATCCTCTACCTCGATGTCGCCCTCCTCGAGCCGCTCTCCGGCGGCGCGGGCCACGATCAGCAGCTTGCGGGCGACGTCGCGTCCCGACAGATCGGCCCGCGGGTCGGGCTCGGTGTAGCCGCGCGCGCGAGCTTCGGCGAGCAGCGAGGAGAACGCGACCGTGCCATCGTAGGCGTTGAAGAGGAACGAGAGCGAGCCGGAGAACACGCCGGTGAGCGCGACCAGGGTGTCGCCGGCGCGCCTGAGCCGGCGCAACGTCGAGAGCGCCGGGAGTCCGGCCCCGACCGTGGCGGCGTCGCCATAGCGCGTGCCGCCGCTTTCGGCCCCCGCCTGCAGCGCCTCCCATTCCCCGAGCCCACCGCCGGCGGCGAGCTTGTTGGCGCTGACCACGTGCACCCCGCGGGCGAGCCAGCGCGCGTGATGCGCCGCCACCTCCTGCGCCGCGGTGGCGTCGACCACCACCCGCACGTCGGCCGCCGTTTGCCGAAGCGCGGCCACCAACGCCTCGAGCCCAGGCCGCTCGCCTTCAGCCCAGAGGCGGTTGAGCGCGTTTCCGGGGTCGATGCCGGACCCATCGCTGAGCGCCCGCCGGGAGTTGGCGACGCCCACCAGGCGGGGAGCCTCGAAGCCGCGCTCGGCAAGCTGTCGGAGCAGGGCGCCTCCGACCTGTCCCGTTCCCAGGAGGGAGAGCGCTACGCTGGGCCGCTCCTGGACGCGATTCGCAGCAGCGAAGTGGGAAGGGACGAACGGAAGAATCGACGACATCGGGAGCTCCGTCAGGCCCGAACACCTCCTGCGGAGGACCGCGTGTCGTCGATTCCGGGCGCTTGTCGCGCGCGTGGCCGACGCCACCTCTCATCTCTCGGCGATCCGCGCCACAGAGGCGGGCCACCGCAGGAGTTGGCACCGTGACGGGGAACATCGGTCCCGCTGGTTGCCCCGGCTTCGAAGGGCCTATCCCTCAGCCGGTCTTGATGAGGTGACGCGTGTCTAGCAGCACCGGGCGGGGCCGTCAAACGATCTGGTGGACGCGCCCCTGGAACCCATGATCCGTCGCATCTCCCGGGCACACGGTCCTGGCAAGCCGGCAAGCGCTGGTTCGCGGCACAATGCGGCTCATGAAGAGGCGCTCCATATTCGAGGCGGACGGGATCGTCGAAGGGACGCCCATGCTCGCGCCAGCCAATGGAGTGACCTGGAAGGAATTCTTCCTCGCTCTCAAAGGACGGTTCATCAGGGACAAGCTGATGGACGTCGCCGGGTCGGTCACGTTCTTTGGCGTGCTCGCTTTGTTCCCGTTCCTGCTTTTCCTCGTGACGCTCGCGGGCCTGGTCCTTCAACCACAACAGGTTGAGCAGTTCATCCGAGAGATCGGGAACGTGGCGCCCGCAGATGCGACCCGGATCATCGCCCAGCAGATCCGCGACATCCACAAGAGCCAGAGCGTCGGGTTGCTCACGGTGGGATTCGTGGGCGCCATCTGGTCGGCCTCCGGCGGCGTCGTCTCCCTGATGGACGCGCTCAACGGCCTGCACCACGTCGAGGATCGACGTCCGTTCTGGAAGACGCGCGGTCTCGCCGTCCTCACGACCTTCGGCGCCAGTGCAGCGATCCTCATCGCCGCGTTGGTCGGCGTCGCGGCCGGACCGATCGCCCACGCCTTCGGGGGACCGGTGGCGCACCTCGTGATCTGGCTGCGGCTCCCCGTGGCCGGACTGTTGATCGCGCTCGTGTGGGCGGTGCTGTATCAGATCCTGCCGGACGTGCCGCGGCGGTTCCGGTTCCTCACGCCAGGGTCGGTAGTGGCGGTGGTCGTATGGCTGATCGCTTCCTGGGGATTCTCGTTCTACGTGCTGCACTTCGGCGAGTACAACAAGACGTACGGCGCCATCGGCGGCGCGGTCGTGATGCTGATGTGGATGTGGATCTCCGCCATGGTCCTCTTGGCCGGCGCGCTCATCAACGCGGTGCTCGAGGATCTGTCACGCGGCCGGACCTCCACGACAACGCCTGCTGCTGGGACCGCCAGCTTTGCAGTGCCCGGCCGCGGCGCGCTCCAGCCACACAGTGCGTCCTGATCGGTCGATGTTCTCATGATGCTGTTCCGGTCGAGAGCAATGACTCGATCCGGATGGGAAACTCGCGCACCCTCTGGCCGGTGGCGTGGAACACCGCGTTGGCGATCGCCGGCGCGGTGCCGACCAGCGCGATCTCCCCGAGCCCCTTGACGCCCAGCGGGTTGACGTGCGGGTCGTTCTCTTCGACGAAGAGGGCTTCCAGCGAGCCGATGTCCAGGTTCACGGGCACCAGGTAGTCCGCCATCGAGGCGTTGACGGGCCGGCCGTCGCGCCGATCGAGGACGGTCTGCTCCATCAGGGCCATCCCGATTCCGCCGACCATCCCGCCCGTGCACTGGCTGCGCGCGAGCCTTGGGTTGACGATGCGGCCGGCCCCGTAGGCTCCGGCCACGCGCCTCACCCGTACCGTGTTCAGATCGGGGTCCACCGCAACCTCCGCGAACACCGCGCCGAAGGCGTGCATCGAGAACTTCTGCCGTTCATCGCCGGGGGCGGTGGACGCTTCCGCAACGATCGTCTGTCCCTCTACCGGCGCGCCGGCAGCCTTCTCGCGAGCCGCGAGACAGGCAGCGTGCACGGCTGAACCGACGGAGGCCATGGTCATGGAGCCACCGTGCGGAGGCGTCGGAGGAAAATCGGAGCGTCCCAGCCGGAAGCGGATCTTCTCCGGAGGGATTCCGAGAGCGTCGGCTGCGACCTGCGTCATCGAGGTATAGGTGCCGGGCCCCATGTCGCTGGCAGCCGTCTCGACTTCGGCGGTTCCGTCAGGCAGGAGGCGTACCCGCGCGCTCGCCTGGCCGCGGTTGGTCGGATAGGTCGCCGTCGCCATGCCCCAACCGATCAGAAGCCGGCCGTCCCGCATGGACCGCGGGCGGGGATCGCGGCGCTTCCATCCGAACCGCTCGGATCCGAGCTCGTAGCACGCGCGCAGTGAGCGGCTGGAGAACGGCAGGCCGTCGTGCTCGTTGGTTGCCGTCTCATTGCGCAGGCGCAATTCGACCGGATCCATCCCGAGCTCGACCGCCAACTCGTCCATCCCGCATTCCAGGGCGAACATGCCGCTCGCCTCGCCGGGTCCGCGCATGTGGTTGGGCGTGCTGATGTCGAGCGGAGCGAGCCGGTAGCTGGTGCGCACGTTGGGGCAGGAATAGAGGAAGGTCGTCGCGGACGTCACGGCCTCGATGAATTGCTCGTAGCGCGACGTCTCGCCGGTCGCCTCGTGGATGATGGAAGCGAGGCGTCCGTCCGGAGCGGCGGCGAGCGCGATGCGCTGGGTGGTGTGTGGTCGATGACCCGTCGTGTAGAACATCTGCCGGCGGGTGAGCACGAGCTTGACTGGACGTTTCACATGGCGTGCCGCGAGGGCCGCCAGCGTCACGTGCGGCCAGGTTCGCAGGGTGGTGCCGAATCCGCCGCCGATGAAGGGGCAAATCACCAGGACTTGTTCCACCGGCAGCCCGAAGACGGCGGCGATCTCGTCCCGTTCATTGCCGACCCACTGGCTCTTGCTCCAGAGCGTCAGACGATCGCCGCTCCACGAAGCGGCGGTGGCATGCGGCTCCATCGGGTTGTGGTTTTCGCGGGCAATGCCGTAGGTCACGTCGATCCGGGCGGCGGCCTGGCTGAATGCAGTGTCGGGGTCCCCGCGACGGGTATCGGCCTGGATGCGGCTCCCGGGCCTCCGCGCGGCTTCCGGGATGATCTTCACGGCGTCGGGCGCATCGATCCGGACGCCAGGCGGTTGCCCTTCGTACCGGATCCGCAGAGCTGCGGCGGCGTGCTCCGCCTGATCCAGCGTTTCGGCAACCACTACCGCCACCGGCTGCCCAAAGAACCGTACCCTATCGTCCTGAAGGACATGCAGGCGTTCGCCGACGGCGGGATCGATGAAACCGCGGTGCTCGCGATAGGGGAGGCGAGGAGCATTCAGATGGCTGAGAATGGCGAGGACGCCCGGCAACCGCGCCGCCGCCGCGCTGTCGATGGCGGCGATGCGGCCGAGGCCGACGCTGCTGCCGACCGTGACCGCATGGGCCTGGTTCGGCTGGTTGAACTCGGCAGCGTACTGCGCCGCGCCCGTCACCTTGGCCCGGCCGTCGACTCGGGGAAGAGGCGTTCCAACGGACCGGTCGCTCATGTCGCTTCTCCCACCATCTCCAAGGCACGGATGATCGTCCGCCGCAGCAACTCGACCTTGTAGCGGTTGCCCGACAAGGGCTTCACACCCTCGATCGCGCGTTCGGCGGCCTTCTGCCAGGCGGTCCGGTCCGGCCTCTGACCAGCGAGAGCCGCTTCCGACCCGCGCATGCGCCAGGGCTTGGTGCCGACGCCGCCGGCGGCAACGCGCGCGCTGCGGATCACACCGTCGTCGACGTCGAGCGCGGCCGCAACCGAGACCAGCGCGAACTCGTAGGAGGCGCGATCCCGCACTTTGACGTAACGCGCTCGCTTTGCGTACGCGCCGCTCGGGACCTCGACTGCAGTGATCAGCTCGCCAGTGTGCAACGCATGCTCGAGATGAGGCGTCTCGCCCGGGAGGCGATAGAGGTCTTCGACGGGGAACTGGCGCTCTCCACGCGGGCCGCGCGTGCGCACCATGGCACCGAGGGCGACCAGTGCAACCGCCAGATCCGAGGGGTGGGTGGCGACGCATTGATCGCTGGTGCCGAGGATCGCGTGAGTGGTGTTGACGCCGTCGATGGCGGCGCATCCCGAGCCGGGCACGCGCTTGTTGCAGCGCGCGTCCAGGCTGCGGAAATACGGGCAGCGGACCCGTTGGAGGAGGTTGCCGCCGATCGAGGCCATGTTGCGGATCTGCGGCGACGCGCCCTCCAGCAGGGCTTCGACGATCAACGGTTGCGCCCGCGCCGCGTCCGGATGGCTGGCAACCTCGGACATGCGGGCGAGCGCGCCGATCACCAGGGTGTCACTCTTCAACCGGATGTCCCGCAGCGGGAGCCGGTTGATGTCGATCAGCTTCTGCGGCCGCTCCACCTCTTCGCGCATCAGGTCGATGAGGGTGGTACCGCCGGCGACGAAGCGGCCACCGGCGGCGGCGCCGGCGATCGCTTCCTGCTCGCTCCCCGCCGTCTGGAAGGAGAACGGGAACATGATCAGCTCTCCTTGGCGGCGGCGGCGATCGCGGCGACGATCCCCGGATAGGCGCCGCAGCGGCAGATGTTGCCGCTCATCCAGTTCCTGATCTCGTCCGGCGAGCCCGCGTGACGTTCCGCGATGCAGGCGACGCCCGAGAGGATCTGCCCGGGCGTGCAGTAGCCGCACTGGAACGCATCGTTCTCGATGAACGCTGCCTGCACGGGATGGAGCGTGTCGCCGGCCGCAAGCCCCTCGATAGTGGTGACCTTCGCCCCCTCGTGCATCACTGCGAGCGTCAGGCAGGAGTTGATCCGCCTTCCCTCGACCAGGACCGTGCACGCGCCGCAGGCGCCTTGGTTGCACCCTTTCTTGGTTCCGGTCAGGCCCAGATGCTCGCGCAGGGCGTCGAGGAGCGAGGTGCGCGGGTCCAGCTCCAGGCGCTGCGGACGACCATTGACGATCAACTCGACCTTTGAGGTTGTCATGGCGGCTGAGCCAGTCCCAGGACGCTAGAAGCTACTCCTGCCCGCAAAACTGCGCGACGGTCGCGAGCAGCGCCCTGAGCTCCACCGGCTTCCTCAGGAATCCGGCTGCCTGCATCTGCTCCGCCGCGCTGTCCAGATCGGCGTGGGCGCTCAGCACCACCACCGGGATCTCGCTCAGCGCAGGGTCCTTCTGTTGCTCGGCGCGGAACGTCCTGCCGTCCATGATCGGCATCATCACGTCGAGCAGGATGACGCAGGGCGCAGGCGTCGCGGCCCGCAACTTCTCCAGCGCCGCCTCGCCGTTGGCGGCATGGAGCGGGCGGTAGTTCACGTCCTCCAGAACTTCCGCGAGCGCGAGGCGCGTGTCGGCGTCGTCTTCGACGATGAGCACCGTCCTGCCGCACCGGGGTGCCGTCATGCGCGCGCCCGCGGGACCTTGTCCCGGCCTGCTGCTTCCGGCGCGGACAGGCGCGGCAGCTCGACGACGAAGGTCGAGCCCTCGCCGGGCGCGATGCCGATGCCGCGGTCGGCGACGGTGAGCCGGACGAGGTCACCAACCTCCTCCAGCTTCACGGTGATCGGCTTGCCCGCGCCGTACTTCACGGCATTCGACAGCAGATTCACCAGCACCTGCTCGATCCGCAGCCGGTCCCACGATCCCTCGACCTTCTCCGGCACTTGCAGCTCCAACGCCGCGCGGGTCTGGGCCGCGGGCTCGCGCAAATCTTCAGCAACCTGGTGGACGAGGACCGCCAGATCGAAGATCTCGGGCGCCATCTCCGCCCGTCCCTGCGCGATCCGGGAGACGTCGAGCAGGCGATCGATGAGCCGCGCGAGCCGCTCGGTCTGACGCACCGCCGCGCCGAGCCGCTCACCCTTGGGAGGGGGGAGCCCGCCGTTGCTCTCCAGGCCCTGGAGCTTGAGCTGCAGCGCGGTCAGGGGCGTCCGCAGCTCGTGCGCCGCCACCGCGATGAACTCGTCGCGCTCGAGCAGCGCCTCCTGGATGCGGACGCTCCTGCCGCGCTCCTCGACGGCTTCGCGTTCGGCGAGGCGGAGCTGCTCCTCGCTCTGGCTACGGGCCATCGCGACGGCCACCACGTTTGCGACAGCTTGCAGGAACCTGACGTCGTTTGCAGTGAGCGGGCGGGAGGCGGATGCCGCGAGGAAGCCGTACTCCGCGTCCGGCTCCGGCGCGTGGATCCGCACAGTCCTCGCGCCCGGCAACGGCGACTCGCCGGCGCGCAGGATGCGGACGTCGTCGATCTGAAGCGTTTCACGGATGGTTTGCATCGAGCGCTCGATCACCTGGTCGAGCTGCGCCGTCCGCAGCGCGTAAAGGCCCAGCTCCCCGGCCACCGACTGCTGCCGCGCACGCTCGGCCATTTCCTCGGCGGCACGCTTGCGCTCGCTGAGGTCGCGGGTGATGTTGGTGAAGCCGATCAGCACGCCGTCGCGATTTCGCGTCGCGGTCAACACGACGCTGGCCCAGAAGCGCGAGCCATCTTTTCGGATGCGCCAGCCCTCTTCTTCGAAGCGCCCCTTGGAACTGGCCAGCTCGAGCTCGCGTTCCGGCTGTCCCGCGCTGATCTCCTCCGGAGGGTAGAAGCGGGAGAAGTGCTGCCCGACGATCTCTTGCGCGGTGTATCCCTTGATGTGCTCGGCCCCCCGGTTCCAGGTCGCCACCCGGCCCTCGCGATCGAGCATGAAGATGGCGTAGTCCTGCACGCTCTCGATCATCAGGCGCAACCGCTCGTCGGCCTGGCGAAGCTGCTCCTCTGCCCGGCGCCGCTCGGTCAGGTCGCGCGTCACCTTGGTGAAGCCGATCAGCTTTCCGTTGGCATCGTTGACGCGGGTGATCACGACGTCTGCCCAGAAGCGGGAGCCGTCCTTGCGGACCCGCCAGCCTTCGTCCTCGACGCGGTCTTCGTCTTGCGCACGGCGAAGCAGGCGCAGCGGCTTGCCGGCCGCCTGGTCCTCCGGCGTGTAGAAGATGGAGAAATTGCGGCCGATCGCTTCGTCAGGGCGGTAGCCCTTCGTCCGCTCGGCACCGATGTTCCAGCTGGCGATGGTCCCTTGGGGGTCGAGCATGAAGATCGCGTAGTCCGTCACGCTGGCGACGGTCAGGAGCGTTCGTTCCTCACCCCATCGCCCCTCGTCCTGGCGGCGTCGCGTGAGGTCGCGCGTGACCTTCACGTACCCCTCGACCGCGCCGTTTGCCGAGCGGAGCGGCGAGATCACCTCGTGGGCCCAGAAGCGCGATTCGTCCTTGCGCAGGCGCCAGCCTTCGTCCTGGACGCGCCCCTTGCGGAGGGCCTCGGTCAGCAGCGTCTGGGGGCGTCCAGCCGCGCGGTCCTCCGGCGTGTAGAGGCGGTCGAAGCCCTGGCCGACGATCTCCTCGGCGGTATACCCCTCGATCTGCCGAGCGCGCGTGTTCCAGGTGAGCACGACACCCTGCGGGTCTAGGAGGACGATCGCGTAGTCCTGGATGCAGTCGGTGACGGTGCGCAGCTCCGCCGATGCGCGCAGCGCGTTCAACTCATCTTGCACGGGCCGATTCTCCATCGAGGGTCTATCCAGTAACCATTCCGCGAGTTCCATGCAGTCGGTTTTTGTACAGCGCCTCCGCTGGGGTCGTGCAGGCGCCGCGCCGCCATGATCCAGAGGCGGAGATGACGCCCGGGCGGATTCTCAAGACCTACGTGGCACTGACCCTGCTCGCGACCTTTGCCTCGTCCTTCATCTGGGGAATCAACACGCTCTTCTTGCTCGACGCCGGCCTCTCCATCGCCCAGGCTTTCGCGGCCAACGCCTTCTTCACCGCGGGCGAGGTGCTCTTCGAGGTACCCACGGGCATCGTGGCCGATACGTTGGGCAGGCGGATGTCGTATCTGCTGGGCGCGGCCACGCTGTTCGTCTCGACGGTCTTGTACGTGCTGATGTGGAAGATCCACGGCCCGTTCTGGAGCTGGGCGCTGTCATCGGCGCTGCTCGGGCTCGGGTTCACCTTCTTCTCCGGCGCGACCGAGGCGTGGCTGGTGGACGGCCTGACCGCGACCCGGTACCAGGGCACGCTCGAGTCGGCCTTCGCGAGGGGCCAGATGGCGCAGGGAGCCGGCATGCTGCTCGGCACGGTGGCCGGCGGCGTCATTGCCCAGGCCACGAACCTGGGAGTGCCGTACCTGGTACGGGCGGTGATGCTCGCGCTCACGTTCCTCGTGGCCCTGGTCTGGATGCAAGACGTCGGGTTCACGCCGAAACAGGGCGCGTCGATCGTCCAGGAAATGCGGAGCGTGATGCGAGCTTCACTCGACCATGGATTTCGCAACCCGCCCGTGCGCTGGATGATGCTGGCCGGGGTCTTCAGTGGAGGCGTCTCGATCTACGGGTTCTATGCGATGCAGCCGTACCTGCTCCAGCTCCATGGACGGAGTGGGTCCTATGCGATCGCCGGCGTCGCCGCTGCCCTGGTGGCGGCGGCGCAGATTGCCGGTGGCTTGATCGTCCCCTGGACGGGGAAGCTCTTCCGGCGCCGGACCTCGGCGCTGTTGTTCGGCACCCTCGCCAGCGCGTCCATGCTCTTGCTGATGGGCCTGACCGCGAACTTCTGGATCGTGCTCGCCCTGCTCGCAGGCTGGGCGGTCATCTTTGCGGCAACCACTCCGATCCGGCAGGCCTTCCTGAACGGTCTCATCCCGTCCGAGCAGCGGGCCACGGTGCTGTCCTCCGACAATCTGTTGAGCTCGTCGGGCGGCGTCGTCGTGCAGCCGGCCCTGGGGAGGGTTGCGGACGTCTGGGGCTATGCGGCCTCGTACCTCGTCGCCGCGGCGATCGAGGTGCTGGCGGTGCCTTTCGTGTTTCTTGCCCGAGATCGGCGCGCTCCCTCCGACCCGATCGAGGTCACCAATGTCTCCGGGCCGAAGAAGTCCCTCGCCCAGAGTCGTAAGTAGTGCAGCGGACCGGCGGGAGATTGCAGATCGTTTCGCTTTTGACCCACGCGGTCCCAGCTGTGTTCATGTTCTTGCGATGAATCCGATGCCGACGGCTACCGCCATCCGCAAGCCAAGCTGGCGCGCCTGGGTGCCAGCGCTGGCCCTGGTGACTGTCGTGTCCTCCACGCCCGCCCTGGCGGCGCTGGGGGGTGACGTGTCGTCGGTGCAGAAGGACCGGGCACGCTGCAAGGCCAGCCTGCAGCTTTCTCCCGCCGCCCATCATTCGGTCCACGAGCTCAAGGCTCCGACGGGCACCGTCATCCGCGAGTATGTGACCACGGACGGCCGCGTCTTCGGCGTGACCTGGCAGGGCCCTTGGCGGCCCGACCTGCGCCAGCTCCTCGGCCCCTACTTCGCTGACTTCCAGCAGGCTGCAAAGGCCAAGCGCACGGGGCGCAATGGGCCGCTGAGCTCCCGAAGCTCACGCCTGGTGATCGAGATGGGCGGGCACCCGCGTGCGTTCCGGGGGCGGGCTTACGTCCCCGACTTGGTTCCCGCTGACGTTCCGGAAGACGAGATTCAATGACGGACTCCCGGATGCGAAGGGTTATCACCTCAGTGCTGTCCATGATCGCAGCCGCGGGCTGCGGAGACGGCGGCGCGAACGCCGGGAACAATCCCATCGCCCCTCCTGACGGCGCGAACGTCGTGGCCATCGTCGTCGACTCCGGCCCTCTGGGCTCCGGCGGAGCTCCGGTCGGATACGTCAACGGGGCATTCGTCACCGTCACCGTCTGCGTTCCGGGCACTGCCAACTGCCAGGCCATCGATCACGTGCTGGTGGACACAGGTTCTTCGGGTCTGAGGCTGCTGGCGAACGACGGCAGGGCGGGCGGCGAGTTGAGCCTCCCACTGCCTCCGCTCGAGGACGTCGGGAAGAACGCGGTCGCCGAATGCTTCCAGTTCGTCGACGGCTTCACCTGGGGGCAGGTGCAGCTCGCGGATGTCCGGGTCGGTGGGGAGATGGCGGGCGGCATCGCCATCCAGGTGATCGGAGAGGCGGCGTATCCAGTGCCCGACCCGTGCCTGGGTTTGGGGAACGACGAAGACACGTTGGAAGGGACCTCCGGGCTGCTGGCGAACGGGATTCTCGGCGTCGGCCCGTTCGTGCAGGATTGCGGTCCGGCGTGCGCGACGGCTGGTTCCGGGAATCCCGGCGTCTATTTCGCCTGCAGCTCGGGCGCGCCCGGAGGTTGTGTGGAGACCGCGGTGGCCGCCGCCGCGCAGGTCTCGAATCCGGTGGCCCGGTTTGCCACCGATGACAACGGCGTGATCGTCGAGCTGCCGGCGGTCCCGGCGGGGGGTGCGCCCACCGCCAGCGGGTCCCTGGTGTTCGGAATTGGCACGCGTTCCAACAACGGCCTCGGCAGCGCGGTCGTCATCCCCGTCGACGACCGCGGAACGTTCACCACGATCTTCCCCGCGCAAGGGAACCAATACCCGGAGAGCTTCATCGACAGCGGCTCCAATGGGATCTACTTTCTGAGCGGCGCGGTGACCGGGATCCCGACCTGCACGGGAACCGGTGGGATCGAACGGTTCTATTGCCCGCCTGGTCCCTTGACCCTCTCGGCCGCGAACCAAGGCGCAGGAGGAATGCCGACGGCACCAGTGAGCTTCGGCATCGCGAATGCGAAGGCGCTGTTCGCCAGCAACAATGCGGCGTTCAGCAATCTGGGCGGAGAAAACTCGGGCGTCTCCAGCCTGCACTTGCCCGCTTCCTTCGACTGGGGCCTGGCGTTCTTCTACGGCCGGAACGTATTCACCGCCATCGAGGGGGCGGCGACTCCCGGCGGCCCTGGGCCCTACTTCGCTTACTGAGGCATTCGCGGATTCCAAGGGCCCCGCGAAGAGGTCCGGATCACGTTGGTGCGCTGGCCCTACACCTCCTTCGGCGACATCCTGGCCGTGCCGACGCTCTTCCTCTTCGACCGAACGGGGAAGACGGCCCGCATCCTCTACGGCGCGCCGCCCGACTTGCACCAGCAGATCGAGGGTTCGCTGAAGCGCGTCCTGCAGTGAGCCCTCGCGCGTCTCAGCCGATGGAGGGCGGCGACGCCGGATCGGCGGAATGCGCCTCGCGCAATCGCGCTTCGAACAGCTTCGCCTCCGACGGATTGCGCGCCAGCGCCAGCGCGCGGCCGAAGAACTCCGCAGCCTCTGCAGGCCGGCCCGCCTTGAGGTGGAACCGGCCTTGTGCCGCCGGCAAGAAGGGATACCCGGCGAGCCGCTCACGATCGGCGAGCTCTTCGAGCGCCCGCAGCCCATCCTCGGGTCCGCGCAGCTCGCCCAGCGCGATGGCGCGGTTGAGCGCGACCACCGGCGAGGGTCGCAGCGCAACCAGCATCTCGTAGAGCTGGAGGATGCGCTCCCAGTTCGTCTCCCGCAGCGAAGACGCCGCGCAGTGCTCCGCGGCGATGCCCGCCTCCAGATGGTACTCGCTCAGCTCGTTTCCCTCGGCAGAACGCCCGGCCAGGGCGAAGCCGCGCTGAATCAGCTCCGGGTCCCAGCGCGATCGGTCCTGCTCCTCGAGCAGGAGGAGGGACCCGTCCTCGGCGGCGCGCCCCGGCAGCCGGGCGGCGTGGAAACACATCAGCGCCATCAGAGCCAGGGTCCGCGGAGTCGCGCAGGCCGGGTGCTGGGCGAGCAGCGCGCACAGCCGCATCGCCTCGCCGCAGAGGCCGGCACGGACCGGCTCCCGCGAGCCGTGGTAGCCCTCGCTGAAGAGCAGGTAGAGCGCGCGCTGCACGGATTCCAGGCGCTTCGCGATCTGCTCCCGGCCCGCAACCTCGTAGAGCACCCGCGCGCGCACCAGCGTGCGCTTGCCCCGCGCGATCTGCTTCTCCACCGCCGCCTCGGAGACGAGCAGCGCGGCCGCGATCTCGCCGTTGCCGAACCCGCAGAGGAGCTTCAGCACCAGCGAGAGCTGGGATTGCGGGGACAGGTTGGGCGGACAGCAGGAAAACATCATCCTTAGCTGGTCGTCCTCGATCTCGCTCTCGTCGAACATCGCGTTCACGGTCGGGGAGAGCGTCCATTCACTCTCCAGCACCAGGTCGGGCGCGAAGCGCAGCCGCGTGCGCTCGGCGCGGATCAGGTCGATGGCGCGGTTGCGCGCCGCGCGCATCAGCCAGGCAGTCGGATCGTCGGGCGGAGGGTGAAACTTCCAGAGCTCGACGGCGCGCAAGAGGACGTCCTGCACGACGTCCTCCGCCAGGGCCAGGTTGTGCAGTCCCAGAAGGCGCGTCAGCGCCGCCAGCATTCGCGCCGAGTCGCGTCGGAAGTCCACCATCGCTACATCTGGCGGATGGGGCGCACTTCGACGCTGCCGTCGCTGTCGAAGATGGGGCAGCCGCGCGACAGCTCCACCGCCTCGTCCAGGTTCTTGGCGCTGATCAGGAGGTAGCCGCCGACCAGGTCCTTGGCCTCGGCATAGGGCCCGTCGGTCACCACCTTCTTGCGGCCCTTGATCACCTTGCCTTCCGCCTCGAGCGGTTCGCCGGCCTTGAAGTTGCCGGTCTTGCTCAGCTGCTGGATCCAAGCGCCCCACTTCTGGAGCTGCTCCTGCATCTGCTGCGGGCTCGCACCCACGCTCGTTCCACCGCGGAATACATAGAGGAAGTTCGCCATGTTCATCTCTCCTCGGCCGGCGGGGTGCCGGCCCTTCTGTCTACAAGGACGATCGGGCGCGGCGGATCCGGACAGGTTCTGCTCGCCGGAGCGATGAAGGGCAACCGGTTGAAGCGGCCCTGGTCGTGGATGCTAAGCGGCTCTGCCGACGCGAGCTATGCTTGGCTGTTCGTCTGGGCGGAGAGGTGGCGTGCCGGATGAGGATGGTCCCGGGGAACTCGTTCCGAGCTCATGGATTGATCACGTCTTGCGGGCTCCTTCGGAGTCGCCGTTGTGTCGACAGGATCCGGCTGCTGCGCCGCGCGCACAACCAGCACGCGGCAGAGCAGGTCTACGGACGGGCCTTCATGGAACGAGCACGCGCGCCACCTCGGCATGCTGAGCTTGCGCCGGGAGCTGCTGCGCGGTTGAGCGCGAGGGTCCTCCTACGAGGGGGCGCCGCCCGGCTTCGACGGAGGCGCTGGTGGCGGCGCGCCCAGCTTCACTGCGCAGTAATCGTAGAGCGATCGCGCATCCGGGTACGGCGTCGCGGAGCGGAAGACGAGCCGGTACCCGCCGCTGTCGAACTGCGCGTTTTGTTGCAGGAGGTTCGGCAGGCGCTCGTCCTTCTCCAGGGCGGAGACCAGCTCCGGCTGCGGACAGAGAACGATGGGCTTCTGTCCGGCCATCTGGAGCATGAGGACCGGGACGACTTGAATCCCGCCGGCTGCGGGGGCGGACGGGGCCGCTTCGGCAGCGGCCTGCCGCGACTCGAGACGGATCATGCGCGCCTTGGCCTCGGGAATGCTCGTCTCGATCGCCGTGCTCACCCAGTCGAGCAGGCGCTCTCGCACGGTGGCGATGTCGCGGGCATCGGCGATGGGCTGGATGCCGCCCCCCCGGCGCACGGCGCCGGCAAGCGACGAGACCTCCTTCAGGTACGCGTTCTTTTGCGTTTCAGGGATGTAGTACATCACCACCAGGTGCACCTTCTTGGCGTCGGGCGCTCCGTAGTCGATTCCCGAGGGGCTCCAGCCGACGGCGCAGAGGAGATCTCCGCTCCCCGGCGCGCGCACGTGCGGGCAGGCCACGCCCATTCCGATGCCGGTGTTCATGGCCCGCTCGCGGGCCATCATCGCCTCGTAGAGCTGGGGCGCCGGCGGAAGATCCGGCACCGCCTCGAGCAGATTGGCGAGGTACTCGAGCGATTTGCCCTTGTCGGTGTCGGGCAGCTCGACCAGCCGGCCTTCCTGCAGCGCATCGAGCAGGCTTTTCATTTAGTCGGCTCCGTACCGCCGGATGAAGCGGGTCTTCATGAAATGCGTGAGGATCGTATACGCGACCACCGTCGCCAGCATCCAGGGCCAGAACGCTGTGGGCAGCGGCGTCAGTCCCAGGGCGCCCGCCAGCGGCGAGTACGGCAGCGCGCAGGCAATGGCGATCACCGTGAGCGTCGTGAGCGTCAGCGGCCAGCTGGCGCGGCTCTGGATGAACGGAATGCGGTGGGTGCGGATGATGTGCACGATCAGCGTCTGGGTGAGGAGCGACTCCACGAACCACCCGGTGTGGAAGAGGCTCTCGTAGTGCGCCTTCAGCGCCGGGTCCGGCGTGGTGGTGTACGCGATGCAGCCGAAGACGTAGAGCATCAGGAAGTAGGTCGTGTAATCGAAGATGGAGCTGATCGGCCCGATCCAGATCATGAACCTCTTGATGCTGCCGATGTTCCACCGACGCGGCTTCTCCAGATATTCCTGGTCGACGCGGTCGGCCGGGATGCCCACCTGCGAGAAGTCGTAGAGCAGGTTGTTGACCAGCACCTGGATGGGCGCCATCGGCAGGAAGGGCAGGAAGTAGCTGCCGCCCACCACGCTGAACATGTTCCCGAAGTTCGAGCTGGCGCCCATCTTGATGTACTTGATGATGTTGCCGAAGACCCTGCGCCCCTCGAGGATTCCGTCCTCCAGCACCAGCAGGCTCTTCTCCAGCAGGATGATGTCGGCGGATTCCTTGGCGACGTCCACCGCCGTGTCGACGGAGATGCCGACGTCCGCCGTCTTCATCGCCGGAGCGTCGTTGATCCCGTCACCCATGAAACCCACCACGTGGTCGCCCCGCTGGAGCGCGCGGATGATGTCGTCCTTCTGCGAGGGGGTGAGGCGGGCGAACACGTTCGCTTTCTCCGCCAGCTCGGTGAGCTGCGCATCGGTGATTCCACGGAGCTGATCGCCCGTCACCA